>OFFI01001495.1_pt1 | contig 12218 bp, 8 predicted proteins | sample 1521351 | NCBI WGS metagenome assembly OFFI01 (sample SAMEA3504119, study PRJEB24116) | mouse gut metagenome | biome: mouse gut; feature: mouse-associated habitat; material: faeces | place: Denmark | collected 2011
CCCGCCCCAACCGGGGCGGGGCCGTGAATCGGCGGCAGTTCCCCAAGCCCGCCCTCGCTCTCAGTCAACGCATTGGTAGTACGGTGTGCACGGTGACGATACCATTGTGCGCGGTTTGGGCGTGACAATCACGTGGAGGGCTCGAACCTCTCGCGCCTGCCCTGCGGCGCATCCATGGTCCGGCTCATTCTCAGCCGGAGGAGATGCGTTCGCCCTAAGAGCTACCTGCTGCCAACCTGTCAAGCCAATTCCGTGGCCCAGTTGGCAGCTTGAATGGAATTGTCCAGCAGGCGCAGATTCTTTGCCATGGCGTCCACCTGTATTTGCAATTCCTTCACGTTCACAGTGCTCAGCAGCTTGATTTCGCTGCGGGTGCCCCGGCGGACAAGCTGACTGGCGGCCTGGGTCAGACCCCGGTAGGAGTTGAGCTTCAGCGTCAGCGCGTCCCGCCGGGCCAGCAGGGCGGTGAGGGTCTCGCCGTCCACTATGGTGCGGCAGTTGGTCAGGTTGATTTGGGCGATGAGCTGCTCCAGCTGGGCCGCGCAGCGGTCCAGCTCGTTGAGCAGTGCGGCGGGGTCCTCGGCGGGCTGCTCCCCCTCCTGCACGATGGCGTTGTTGTTCAGCCGCTGCTGGAGTTGCTGAATTCGGCGGTTCAAATCTGCCCGCTCCTGTAAGGCCTCCGCTAATTTCATAGCTGCTCCTCCCTTACACGCCCGCCCCCGCGGGCTCCTTTTCTGTTTCCGCCTCCTGCTTGGCCAGGGCCTTGGCGTTGGCCAGCATGAGCTTGATGCGGTTCTCCTGGTTGATTTTCGTTGCGCCGGGATCGTAGTCGATGGCCACGATGTTCGAATTGGGATAGTCGTCCTTCAGCTTGCGGATCATGCCCTTGCCTACGATGTGGTTGGGCAGGCAGCCGAAGGGCTGGGTGCACACGATGTTGGGCACCCCGGAGTGGATGAGCTCCAGCATCTCGCCGGTTAGCAGCCAGCCCTCCCCCATCTTGTTCCCGTCCCCCAGGTAGCCCTGTACCAGCTGGTGCATCTCCTCAAAGGTGCCGGGGGCGCGGAAGCGGCTTTTTTTCAGGGCGGCGATCATATCCCGCTGGCAGTGCTCAATGTAGCCCTTGAAGATTTGGCACACCTTCTTTTTGGCCCACAGCCCGCCGTAGATGTCCACGTCCACCTCCCGGTTGAAGATTTTGAAAATCATGAAATCGGTGAGGCCGGGCACCACCGGCTCCGCCCCTTCGGAGAGGAGGAAATCCTCTAAATTGTTGTTGCCCAGGGGGGAGAACTTGACATAGATTTCCCCCACCACGCCCACCTTCACCTTCTCATCCTGGGAGACGGGGATGGCGGCGAAGTCGGCGATGATGGCGTCGAAATTGTCCCGCATCTGCTTGCGGCTCATGCCCTTTCCGACCTGGAAGCCGTGGATGAGCGTTTCCTGCCAGTGGTCCACCAGGCGGTCGGTCTGGCCATGGTTCAGCTCGTAGGGCCGCACCTGGTTGGCCACGTTGACGATGAGGTCGCCGTACATCATGGCGTAAATCATCTTGCGGATCATGGACAGGGTGAGGGACCAGCCGGGGTTTTTCTCCAGCCCGGACAGGTTCACCGAGATGACGGGGACAAACTCCAGCCCGGCCTTTTCCAGCGCCTTGCGCAGCAGGTGGATGTAGTTGGACGCCCGGCAGCCGCCCCCGGTCTGGGTGATGAACAGGGCGATTTTATGGGGATCGTACCCGCCGTGCTTGATGGCGTCGATGAGCTGGCCGATGACCAGCAGCGCGGGGTAGCAGGTGTCGTTGTGGACGTATTTCAGCCCCTCGTCCACGATGCCCCGGTGGTTGGTGGTGAGCATATCCACCTTGTAGCCCTCCAGCACCAGCAGCTGGCGGAACATCCCAAAGTGGACGGGAAGCATTTGAGGCATGAGGATGGTGTACTCCGCCTTCATCTCTTTGGTAAAGAGCAGCCGTCCGTCCTTGTCGTATTTCAGCTCAGCCATAGGTAAAAACTCCTTTCGCGGGGGTTATGCGCCCTTCACAGCCCAGTAGAGCCGCCCGATGGACTGGCTCATGCCCAGGGACTGCTGAAGGGCCAGGGAGGCCTCGTTTCCATCAAATATCTGTCCGTAGGGCACGTGTCCCCTGGACAGCTCCAGGGCGATCATGTGGGACTGGAGCAGCTTGGCCAGCCCCCGGCGGCGGTACTGGGGCAGCACCTGCAAAAGCCCTATGGAGCCCTCGGCGTGGCGGCCGATGAAGCCCATGAGGGTGTCGCCCTCAAAAGCGCCGTACAGCTCCCCCCAGCTGATGAGCTGGGACAGATAGCCGTCGTCTGAGCTGCCTGCGTTGTAATTGGCCTCTACAATGGGCAGGTGGGATAGGTCGAGCCGGTGTACCTGGGCGCCGGCGCTGGGCGCGGGCGGGGGCGTGGTGCGCAAATAGCCCGCCTGCCAACAGGGATTCAGGCCCCCAAAGCCAAACCGCTTTTTCAGTTCGTCCAGATAAAAATCCTCGTGGACGGTGAGAAAATCGGGCTGTGAGGGCAGCATGGCCAGAAGGCGCTTGGCGGTGGGCAGATCGTCGGCAAACATGGTGAAGCCCAGGTCCTGCCCGTCCTTTTCATAGCTGTGGAACGCCGCCAGTGCGCCGTGGGGCAGGGCTGCGATGAGATGGCCCTCCTTCCGGCGGATGGTTTCGGTGAGGTCCAGATACAGCACTGGGTCCCGGTTCAGCGCGGCCTGGCAGATGGATAAATCACACATGAGCAAGCTCCTTTCGATGTCTTCACGCTCCGATTGAGCGCACGGCCGGGTCGTTTTCACTGCGACTCGGGCAAAATCAGCCTCCGCTGTGCGGCGGCTGGATTTTGTCCTCGCTTCGTTCCAAGCTCCCCTGTGCGCCTATCGTCGCGCTCGCTCCTCCATAGCCGCCATCAGCGAACGCACCCGGATTTTCACCGCGCCCAGGTTGCTGATGTCGTCGATTTTCAACTGGGTATACAGCTTGCTGCCCTCCTCCAAAATGGAGCGCACCTCATCCCCGGTGATGGCGTCGGTGCCGCAGCCGAAGCTGACCAGCTGCACCAGCTCCATGTCGGGCTGCTGGCATACGTACCGGGCGGCGTTGTACATACGGGCCTGGAACGTCCACTGGTTGAGCACCTTTCGGGGGGCGTAGCCCTCGCGGTAGGCCACCGCGTCCTCGCTCACCAGCACAAAGCCGAAGGAGGTGATGAGCTCGTTGATGCCGTGGTTGATCTCCGGGTCGATGTGGTAGGGGCGGCCCGCCAGGACGATGATGGGCAGGCCATTCCTCCTGGCCTGGTCGATGTACTGCTGCCCGGTGCGGCGAAGGTCCTCCTTATATCGGTCATAGGCCTGGTAAGCCGCGCGGATGGCGTTGGCGGCCTCCTTCCGGGGGATGCCGAAGGTGTCGGCAAACCACTGGGAGCCGATGCGCTCATAGTCCTTTGGGCGGTGCAGCCCGGCGTAGGGGTTGAGAAAGCGGGATTTTTTCAAATCGGGCATATTGGCGGCCAAGAGCTCTGGGTAGTAGGCCACCACTGGGCAGTTGTAGTTGTTGTCCGAGGCTTTTTCATCGAAGTTGTAGGACATACAGGGGTAGAAAATGGCGTCCACCCCCAGCTCCACCAGGGCCTCCACATGGCCGTGGAGCAGCTTGGCGGGGTAGCACACTGTATCCGATGGGATGGTGCGCTGGCCCTTGATGTACAGCTTTCGGGAGGACTCGGGGGAGAGCACGACCTCGAAGTTCAGCCGGGTGAACAGCTCAAACCAGAAGGGGAGGTTTTCGTACATATTCAGGCCGAAGGGCAGGCCGATGCGCCCCCTTGAGCCGTCGCCAAAGCCCTTGCCCTCCATGGAACGCAGCGTTTCATACTTATAGCAGTATAGATCGGGCAGGTCCGCCTTCTCCTTGCCCAAGGGCCGGGAGCAGCGGTTGCCCGAGATAAACCGCCGCCCGCCGTCAAAGCTGTTTACCGTGAGGGAGCAGTGGTTGGTGCACAGATTGCAGGTGACGGGCTTGGCGGCGTGGGTAAAGCTCTCCAGCGCCGCCGCGTCCAGCAGGGCGGACTTGTCCAGCCCCAGGTCCCGGGCGGCCAGGGCCGCTCCAAAAGCGCCCATAATCCCCGCGATGGTGGGGCGGGTGACGTTCCGGCCCAGCTCCTGCTCGAAGGCCCGGAGGACCGCGTCGTTGTGGAAGGTGCCCCCCTGTACCACGATGTGACGGCCCAGGTCGTCGGCGGAGGCGGCGCGGATCACCTTGTAGATGGCATTTTTCACGATGGAGATGGACAGCCCCGCGCTGATATCCTCTACGCTGGCCCCGTCCTTCTGGGCCTGCTTCACCGAGGAGTTCATAAACACCGTACACCGGGAGCCCAGGTTCACCGGCTTCTGGGTGAACAGGCCCAGTTTGGCAAAGTCGGCGATGCTGTACCCCAGGGCCTTGGCAAAGGTCTCGATGAAGGAGCCGCAGCCGGAGGAGCAGGCCTCGTTGAGCATGATGGAGTCCACCGCGCCGTTGCGGATTTTGAAGCACTTCATGTCCTGACCGCCGATGTCGATGATGAAGTCCACGTCGGGGTTGAAGTGGGCGGCGGCGCGGTAGTGGGCCACCGTCTCCACCAGCCCCAGGTCGCAGGAAAAGGCGTTTTTAATGAGGTCCTCCCCGTAGCCGGTGACGGCGGAGCCGCGGATTTTGATTCGGGCTCCGCACAGACGGTGGATTTCCCTGAGCTGCTCCAGTACAATGGCCACCGGGTTGCCCAGGTTGGAGTGGTAGTAGGTGTATAGCAGCCCGCCGTCCGGAGCGATGAGGGCCATTTTTGTGGTGGTGGAGCCGGCATCGATGCCCAAGTAGGCGTCGCCCTCATAGGTCCCGATGTCCAGCTCCGGCGGGGCGGAGGAGTTGTGGCGGGCGGAGAAGGCGTCGTAATCCGCCTGAGAGTCAAACAGCGGGGGCATAGTGTCCACCACAGAGGCGGCGCCCCGGCTCTCCTCCAAGAGCCGCAGCAGCTCGTCAAAGGGCCGGGCCTCGTAGTCGCAGGCGCACAGCGCCGCCCCCATGGCGGCGAAGCAGTCGCCGTCCTCAGGGAAGACGGCGTGATCTCCGTCTAATTGGAGGGTGTCCACAAACCGCTCCCGCAGGCCCAGGAGGAAGTGCAGCGGCCCGCCCAGGAACACAATCTTGCCCTTTAGTTCCCGGCCTTGGGTGAGGCCGGCCACGGTCTGATCCACCACCGCCTGGAAAATGGAGGCGGCCACGTCCTCTTTTCGCCCGCCTTGATTGAGTATGGGCTGGATGTCGCTCTTGGCGAACACGCCGCAGCGGGAGGCGATGGGGTAAATTTTTTCGTGCTTGAGGGAGAGCTCATCCAGCTCGTTCACCGTCACATTCATGAGCGTGGCCATCTGGTCGATGAAGGCTCCAGTGCCTCCGGCGCAGGAGCCGTTCATCCGCTCCTCCAGCGCACCGCCGAAGAAGATGATCTTGGCGTCCTCGCCGCCCAGCTCGATGACGGCGTCGGTGTCCGGGATATAGGCGTTCACCGCGGCGGCGGTGGCGTACACCTCCTGCACAAAGTCCAGCCCCGCAGCCTTGGCCACGCCCAGGCCGGCGGAGCCGGTGACCACCAGGCGCACGTTTTTACCCCGCAGCATATCCGCGATGGAATACAAAGTCTCGCAGGCCCGCTCCCGGGCCTTGGAGTAGTGCCGCTCGTAGGAGCGAAACAACAGCTTGTTCTCCTCGTCCAGCACCACTACCTTGACGGTGGTGGAGCCGATATCAATGCCGACACGCAGAATCATAAGGGTCCTCCTGTTGTCGCGCCTGCTTTTGGCGGCGCGGCGCTCATGTTGAAAGTTCAATCAATCAAAGTTCAGCAAATATTATAGCGGGGTAATATGCTTTTTTCAATAGAATATTTATGAACGCTTGCCGGGTTTCGACAAAAGCGGACCACTGTGAAGGGTCACAGTGATCCGCCAATTATCTGCCGGACTGGAACGGCGATATCACGCTTTACCTGCTCGCAGCGCACGGCTTCGTTGCGTCCGCGCCGCTCACGACGGTGCAGCGCTTTCTAAACCGCACTTTTCCGGGAAATACACCTGATACCAGATGAGGAAGGACAGCACCGTGTACAGCTTGCGGTGGGTGCGCTCCTTGCCGGAGTAGTGGCGGTCCAGCAGGTCCAGCAGGTACTTTTGGTCGAAGAATTCCGCCACATAGTTCTGGCCGATGAGGTCCTTGGCCCAGTTGTAGTACTTCTCCTCCCGCAGCCAGGCGATGAAGGGGACGGGGAAGCCCTTTTTGTCCCGTTTCACCCAGTCGTTGGGGAGCAGGGGCACCGCCGCCATGCGCAGGGGGTACTTGGTCATGGTCTTGCCCCGCATCTTCTGGCTGCTGGGGATAGCCCGGGCCACCGCCCACACCTCCCGGTCCAGATAGGGCACCCGCAGCTCCAGGGAGTGGGCCATGGTCATGCGGTCGGCCTTGCGGAGAATGTCCAGCGGCTGCCACAGGTGCAGGTCCAGGTACTGCATTTTCGTGAGGTCGTCCGCGCCCTCAACGGCTTGGAAGTAGGGCTCGGTCACATCGTGCCAGGTGAGCTCGCTGCGGTAGGCGGGGGCGAGCACCCGCTGGGCTTCGTCATTGTCGAAGATGAACGCCTGGCCCACGAAGGTCTCGTCGATGCTCTTGGCGGCTTTGGTGAGGAAGCCCTGGCCGTGGAAGGGGGCCCGCTTGGCCGCCCAGCGGGCCACAGTCTTCCGCAAGGCCGAAGGAGCTTTGCGATATAACCGATAGGGTTTGGTGGTGTGGTAGGTGATATAGCCGCCGAATAGCTCGTCCGCACCCTCGCCGGACAGCACCACCTTCACGTCCTTGGCGGCCAGCTGGGACAGGAAGTACAGCGGCACGGTGGACAGGTTGGCGTTTGGCTCGTCGGCATAGTACTGGATGGCGGGCAGGGTGCTAAAAAATTCCTCCGCCGAGATGGTTTTGGAGATGTTGCGCAGGCCCAGCTCCTCGCACAGCGCCTTGGCCTCCCCCGTCTCGTCGAAATCCTTGTTGGCGAAGCCCACGGAGTAGGTCTTGTCCGGCCGGGACAGGGCGGCAATCACGCTGGAGTCGATGCCGCCGGACAAGAAGGAGCCCACCTCCACGTCGCTGATCTCATGGGCCCTCACCGATTCAGTGACGACCTCCCGGATTTGCGCCGCCCGCTGTTCCAGGGGCATATGCTCCGGGGCAAAGGAGAAGGAGTGGTAGGAGGCAAACTCCGTGCGCCCCTCCCGGTGAATGAAATAGTGGCCGGGGAGGAGCCGGTACACCCCCTTGAAGAAGGATTCGTTCAGGGCGGAGTACTGGAAGGTGAGATAGAGCTTCAGGGCGTTGGGGTTGAGCTCCTTTTGGAAGCCAGGGTGGGGGAGAAAGCTCTTGCACTCCGAGCCGAAGAAAAACAGCTCCCCCATCTGGGCATAGTAGAAGGGCTTGATGCCGAAGGGGTCCCGGGCGCCAAACAGCTCCCTCCTTTCCTTGTCCCAGATGACGAAGGCAAACATGCCCCGCAGCTTTTTCAGCACCTCCGGCCCCCACTCCATGTAGCCGTGGAGCACCACCTCGGTGTCGCAGTCGGTGCGAAAGCTGTGGCCGGCGGCGGTCAGCTCCCCGCGCAGCTCCCGGAAGTTGTAGGTCTCCCCGTTGTATGCGATGACATACCGCCCGTCGGGGCTGACGATGGGCTGCTGGCCCTTCTCCAAGTCGATGATGGACAGCCGCCGGTGGGCGATGGCGCAGCGCTCGTCCACATAGTGGCCCTCGCCGTCGGGGCCCCGGTGACGGATGGCGTCTCCCATGGCGCGCAGGGCCATTTTGTCGGGGGTGGCCGAGCGGGTCACAAAGCCGGTAAAACCGCACATAAAAGCAATCCTCCAATTTGTAGGATAGGAATTTAAAAATCATTCATCATCTTAGAATAAAGCTTGGCGGGGGAAATGTCAACTGCCGTTGGAAAATCGGGGGTGGAAAAATGCGCGCAGGTGTGATAAGATGGGAGGCGGCCGCGCCGGGGGAGGAGCGGCCGGAGGTATTTTTATGAATGAGTTGTGGAAAAAACGCCTGCCGTTTCTGTGCGCCGCGGCCGGAGGCGCGCTGCTGGCGGGGGCGGTGTGGGCCTGTCTGACGCTGGAGCGGGGCGGCAGGGCGGATCACATCACGCTGGCGGCGGCGCTGCTAATCCTGGCGGAGCTGGCGTTGCTGCTCCTCCGGCGGGAAGGCTGCCGGCTGGACACGCTGCTGGTGATGCTGCTGCCCATCGGGACGGCCATGCTTCTGCGGGCGCTGTGCCTGGACTACGCCAGCCTGGACTATCAGGACTTTCTGCACCACTGGTACGTCTATTTTCAGGAAAATGGCGGTTTTGCCGCCATCGCGGGCAGCGTGGGGGACTACAACGTGCCCTACCTCTATTTCATGGCCGCCATCTCCTATTTGAGTGTGCCGGACCTGTATCTCATCAAGCTGTTCTCCATCCTGTGGGATGTTGTGCTGGCCTGGGGCTGTCTGCGGCTGGTCCGTTCCCTCACGAGGGAACGGCAGGGGAGCACAGCTCCCCTGATCGCCTTTGGCGCGGCGCTGCTGCTGCCCACGGTGGTGCTCAACGGGGCATATTGGGGCCAGTGCGACGCCGTTTATGCCGCGCTGTGCGTCCACGCCGCCGCCCTGGCCGTGGAGGAGCGGGGGAGCGCCTCGGCCGCGCTGATGGGGCTGGCCTTTTCCTTCAAGCTCCAGAGCATTTTTGTGCTCCCCCTGTGGGGGGTGCTGTGGCTGGGGGGACGGATAAAGTTCCGGCAGCTGTGGGCCTTTCCCCTGGCCTATCTGGGGGCGGCGTTGCCCGCGCTGCTGCTGGGTAAGCCCCTGGGGGACATTGTGGGCGTCTATTTCCAGCAGATGGGGGAGTATCCCCGCTTGGTGCTAAACGCGCCGTCGGTATATCAGTTTATCCCCTATGGACTGGACGTAAACCAAGGGCTGGCCGCCCGGCTGGGGATTGTGGCGGCGGGAGCCTTGGTGCTGGCTCTGCTGGTGCTGGGCTTCCGGCTGAGGGGACGGCTGGACCGGGAGTGCGTCATGACGATGGCGGTGGTGCTGTGCGTCGGCGTGCCCTTTCTCCTGCCCCATATGCACGAGCGGTACTTTTTTCTGGCCGACGTGTTCACGCTGTGCTGGGCCTGTGCCAACGTCCGGCGGATCCCGGCGGCGGTGCTGGCGGAGGGGGCCTCCCTGGCCAGCTACTGCGTTTATCTGCGGCTGAAATATAATCTGGTGCTTCGCCTGGGTCCGGCCCGGTTTGTGATGGGGCTGGAGGCGCTGGCCGTGCTGGGAGCGCTGGTATTCTCCCTGTGGGTGCTGGCGGAGCAGGCGGGGAAAACGGTGAGGAGGAAAACGGTATGAAGTTCGTGTCCTGGAACGTGAACGGCCTGAGGGCCTGCCTGAAAAAAGGGTTTGCGGAATCGGTGCTGGCGCTGGACGCCGATTTTATCTGCCTCCAGGAGACCAAAATGGAGCGGGGGCAGGCGGAGGTGGAGCTGCCCGGCTACCATGAGTTCTGGAATTCGGCGGACAAGAAGGGATACTCGGGCACCGCCATTTTTGCCCGGACGGAGCCCCTGTCCGTCTCCTACGGCATGGATGTGGAGAAGCATGACCACGAGGGGCGGCTCATCACCCTGGAATATCCCGAGTTCTGGCTGGTGAACTGCTACACCCCCAACGCCCAGAGCGAGCTGGCCCGCATCGGCTACCGCATGGAGTGGGAGGACGATCTGCTGGACTATCTCAAGAGTCTGGACAGAACAAAGCCGGTGGTGTACTGCGGGGACCTGAACGTGGCCCATGAGGAGATCGACCTGAAGAACCCCAAGACCAACAGGGGAAACGCCGGGTTCTCCGACCAGGAGCGGGGGGCCATGACCCGGCTGCTGGGCGCGGGGTTTACGGACACCTTCCGCCTGCTCTACCCGAACCAGGAGGGGGCGTACTCCTGGTGGAGCTACCGCTTCAAGGCGCGGGAGAAGAACGCGGGATGGCGCATCGACTACTTCATCGTGTCGGACCGGCTGGGGGAGCGGGTGGCGGACGCCGCCATCCACCCGGATATCCAGGGCAGCGACCACTGCCCGGTGTCGTTGATTTTGAAATAGTTTCCAGAAAAAAGGGCTTCTCTTTTGCGGAAAAGCGGGCAAGCTAAAGCCGCGAAGGAGGGATTCCAAATGAGAATGGATAAAAAAACGGTTTTACCCATCGCCGGGGCCACCATGGCGGTGGGCGCGGCGGCGCTGGGCATGATGATGATGCCCAAGAAGAAAAAGCAGTCCGCCCAGAAGGCGGCGGGCAAGGCCATCAAAGCGGTGGGCGAAGTGGTGGAGCACCTGGACCGCTCGCTGAAGATGTAAGCAGTGCGTCTGAGCCGTCGCGAACAGCGGGCTAAGCTCGGAGCGAAGGGAAACGCCTAAGGAGGGCCAACGGCCCGGATGGGTTTTCCCGCAGTCGGAGAGCTTAGAACCGCGTTGTGAGCAGGCGAAGCGTATCTACTAAGAGCATCTGTAGGACATCTGCGGGGCAGAGGGGCGTTTCCTATGGGAACGCCCCTTTTCCGCAAGACTTTTTGAAAAAACGGTTGATAAATTCTGCCGGACATGGTAAAATACAGTTCGACTTGCTGCAGCGCCTCGGCGTGCGGCAAGGCCGCGATAGTTGGGGAGATAGCGGTGCCCTGTACCTGCAACCCGCTACAGCAGGGATGAATCCCGGCCCCCGGAGGCAGGATGTGCCGCCTGCCCCATATAAGCAGCGATGATGGATCGGTCCTGCGCAACGCGTCCCCGTGAACCGTGTCAGGCGGGGAACCGAGCAGCACTAAGCGGACAGACGGGTGTGCCGCGGGGCTGCCGATCCTGAGCCGGCTGTATGGGTAACGGGCATATGCTGTTCTTCAAAGGTCGGTTCGCGGTCTTGTTGTGCGCCGAAGCGCGAGGGCAGGCCGGCAGGTCCAGATGGATGGGGGCGCAGTGCGGGAGAAGCGCTGCGCATTTTTTATTTGAGGTGGCTTTTTATGTATCAGGCGCTGTACCGCAAGTGGCGGTCCAAGACCTTTGACCAGGTGGTGGGGCAGGACCATGTCACCCGGACCCTGAAGCAGCAGGTGGCGTCTGGCCGCCTGTCTCACGCCTACCTGTTCACCGGCACCCGGGGGACGGGCAAGACCAGCTGCGCCAAGCTGCTGGCCCGGGCGGTGAACTGCGAAACCCCCCGGGAGGGCAACCCCTGCAATGCGTGCCCCGCCTGCCTGGGGATTTTGAACGGCTCGATTTTGGACGTGCTGGAGCTGGACGCCGCCTCCAACAACGGCGTGGACGATATCCGCGCCATTTTGGACGAGGCGGTTTACACCCCCGCCACGGTGAAAAAGCGGGTGTACATTGTGGACGAGGTCCATATGCTGTCCACCCAGGCGTTCAACGCCCTGCTCCAGATTTTGGAGGAGCCGCCGGAGCACCTGATGTTCATTCTGGCCACCACTGAAATTCACAAGGTGCCCGCCACCATTAAGAGCCGGTGCCAGCAGTTCTCGTTCAAGCGCATCCACCCTGCGGATATCGCCGCCCACCTGCTGCGGGTGTCTGAGGAGGAGGGCATCGCCCTCACCGATGGGGCCGCCGCTCTGGTGGCCCGCTTGGCCGACGGCGGAATGCGGGACGCCCTTTCCCTGCTGGACCAGTGCTCCGGCGCGGGGGAGGCGGTGGATGAGGAGCGGGTGCTGTCCAGCCTGGGGCTGGCGGGTAATCTGGAGGCCGCCGCCCTGCTGCAAAGCGCGGTGGAGGGGGATATGTCCGCCGCCCTGGAGCGCCTGGACCGGCTGTACGCCGGGGGCAAGGAGATGACTGCCCTGGCGGGGGAGCTGTCCGCCCTGGTGCGGGACCTTTTGGTGCGCAAAACCGCCCCCCGGACCGGGGGGGCGCTGATGACCGGCGGCTTTGACGGGGAGACCATGAAAAAGCTGTCCGCCGGGCTGGACGTGCCCCAGATCACCCGCGTGGCACGTGCACTGCGGGAGGTTGGCGTGGATATCGGACTGGATATATATACGGTGAAATTTGCCGCGCAGCGGCTGCTGTCC
>OFFI01001497.1_pt1 | contig 12198 bp, 10 predicted proteins | sample 1521351 | NCBI WGS metagenome assembly OFFI01 (sample SAMEA3504119, study PRJEB24116) | mouse gut metagenome | biome: mouse gut; feature: mouse-associated habitat; material: faeces | place: Denmark | collected 2011
CCGCCGCCGATAATTTTTCCCATGGTTGTCAAATCAGGCATCACATTGAATCTGCCTTGCGCTCCCTGATAGGAAACCCGAAAACCCGTGATGACTTCATCAAAGACCAAAAGCGCCCCGTACTGTGTACAAAGCTCGCGAAGTCCTTTTAAATAGCCCTCAAGCGGAAGAACAAGCCCCATATTTCCGGCACAAGGTTCCACAAAAAACGCCGCAATTTCGTGCCCGTATTTTTCAAAAATTTCTTTAGCTGCGTCCAAATCATTATACGGAACAAGCAGGGTATCCTGTACCGTACTTTCAGGAACACCGGGAGTTCCGGGAATAGAAAAGGTGGCAAGCCCTGAGCCCGCACTTGCCAAAAAAGCATCTCCGTGCCCATGATAACCACCGATAATTTTTACCAGTTTATTTCTGCCTGTGACAGCACGGGCAAGACGCAGGGCACTCATGGTTGCCTCCGTGCCTGAGTTTACCATACGCACCATATCACAGGAAGGAAGTGCCTGACAGACTTTTTCTGCAAGCAAGACTTCAATTTCCGTTGGTGCGCCATAGCTTGTTCCTTTTTTGGCTGCATCACAAATGGCTTTATCCACTGCCTCATGAGCATGCCCCAAGAGCATGGGACCCCATGAACCGATAAAATCAATAAAATCTTGCCCGTCTGCACTTTTGATATGGGAGCCTTTTGCAGATTCAATAAACAGGGGGTCACAATGCACATTACGGCAGGCACGCACAGGGCTGTTTACCCCGCCGGGAATAAGTCTGCATGCCTTTGCAAAAAGTTCTTTTGATTTTTCAATATTCATAGTTTTTCCTTTTATCGTCAAATTTAATCATCAAAATACGTCATGGAAATTTTCTTCAATTCTTTGATACTTTCCAAAATTGCATACTCATCAAGACAGGTATTTTGCCTGAGTTCTTCCACCACGTCATAACATTCCTGCATAGTTTTGCCGTGTATCATGGTAAAAAATGTATACTGCCAGTCGGAAGCCGCACTGGGTCGGTAATAACAATGGGAAATGCGGGAATTTTTCGTGACATATTCCACGGCTTTTTCCACTTCTTCCTCACCAATTTTCCAAGCGACCATGGCATTATTGTTATAGCCTGTTTTCTGGTGCTTTATGCTTGCCCCAAAACGGCGGATGGTGCCGTCTTCTTTGAGCCGCTCAAGCAAAGAGAGCACTTCCTCTTCAGAAAGTCCTGCTTCTTGAGCGATATCCGCATAAGGCGTCAAACTCTCAGGCAAATTTGCCTGAACTATCCTTAATACTTTGCGTTCTTTGTCCGTAAAATTCACAAAAAATCCTTTTTTAACACATTGTTTGGTAATTACACATTAAAGAGAAAATGCATGACATCGCCGTCCTGCACAATATATTCTTTTCCTTCAACCCGAAGTACCCCTGCACTGCGGCAGGCTGCCTCGGATTTGTGGCTGATATAATCAGCATAGGAAATAACTTCAGCACGGATAAAGCCTTTTTCAAAATCAGTATGGATGACGCCGGCACATTGGGGAGCTTTCCAGCCTTGCTTAAACGTCCATGCTTTCACTTCCTGCGGTCCTGCAGTAAAATAACTGCAAAGTCCCAGCGTATGATAGCCGGTACGGATAACATTGACCAGACTGCTTTCGGAAATTCCATAGGAACTCAACATTTCTGCCTGCTCTTCATCGGAAAGCCCCTGCAGTTCTGCCTCTAAATTCGCGCAGACAATGACAACTTCATTACCCTGTTTTTGGGCTAACTCTTTCAAGGCTTTTACGTGGACAGATTCTTCTTCCAGTCCTTTTTCATCCACATTGGCGCAATAAATCATTTTCTTTGCCGTCAGCAAACTCAAATCGTGCCAAACTTGCTTAAAGTGTTCATTGTGTTCAGGAATATCAAATTGACAGGCTTTATTGCCATTATTCAAAAATTCCGCCAGACGGTTACATTCTTCCAAACTTTTGCCGGCTTCCTTATCGGCCTTGACCTGTTTTGTCAGCCGTTCAATTTTTCTGGCTACAGTTTGGATATCAGCAATAATCAGTTCCGTTTCAATGGTTTCCGCATCACGGGCAGGATTGACGGAACCGTCCACATGGGTCACGTTTTCATCTTCAAAACAGCGCACAACATGCAAAATGGCAGCGCACTCACGGATATTGGCTAAAAATTGGTTGCCAAGTCCTTCTCCTTTGCTTGCACCTTTCACAAGTCCTGCAATATCAATAAAATCAACGGTTGCATTGACAATTTTTTGCGGATTGACAAGCTCTGCCAAAGCATTTAACCGTTTATCAGGCACAGCAACGGTTGCTTTATTCGGCTCAATAGTACAAAAAGGATAATTTGCAGCCTGTGCATTCTGCGCCTTGGTCAGGGCATTAAATAACGTTGATTTTCCTACATTGGGAAGTCCGACAATACCAATACTTAAAGCCATATATTCTCCTCTTATTCAAATTCCGCAATAAGTTTTTTCAGCCGCTTGATAATTCGGTCTTTCATTTTTTCATCGTGCAGTGCAAAATAAATATTAACGGATAAAAAGTCGAGTAAATCTCCTGCGTCAAAACGGCGTCCCTTTACAGGAACGGCAAGCATGCCCCGATCCTTTGCCAATAAATTAAGCGCGTCTGTTAATTGGATTTCTCCACCATGTCCCGGTTTTGCATTTTCCAAATAGTTAAAAATTTCAGGGGGCAAAACATAACGCCCAATAATAGCCATATTGGAAGGGGCTTCTTCCACGTTTGGTTTTTCCACCATTTTGGTAATTTCAATAATACCGTCAGGGCGTTTATTACCGGCAATAATCCCGTATCTGTCCACCATATTCTGGTCGACTTCCATAACCCCTATAACAGGCTTATCTTCTTTTTCCGCAACAGCAATTAATTCTTTCAAACCACAATCTTTGCCCAGCAAAATATCATCACCAACCATAACGGCAAAGGGTTCATTGCCAATCACGCTTTTTGCCGTCAAAACAGCATGTCCGAAGCCCAGCTGGCATTTTTGCCGCACACTGATAACATTTACATAATGGGCGAGTTCCTGCACCGTTTTCAGCAAAGCGCTTTTGCCTGTCCTCTCGAGCACATCCTCCAGAGCATAATGGTGGTCAAAATAATCTTCCAGCGCTGTTTTTTCTTTACTGGTTACGAAAACAACATCATGTATGCCTGCATTTACGGCTTCATCAACCACATAATGAATAACAGGCTTATTATAAATAGGGAGCATTTCCTTCGGTACGTTTTTACTTGCGGGCAAAGACCGTGTCCCGTGCCCCGCCACAGGAATGACAACTTTTTTGATATTTTGCATTTTCCTTATTTCCCCTATTTTTCTATTTATTCAAGGCAGTATGCACAACTTTTGCCAAATCCTTTACCAGCTGCTTTACAAGTTTTTCGTCCCTTGCTTCCACCATGACACGGCAAAGATTTTCCGTACCGGAATAACGCAGCAGAACACGTCCGTATTTTCCCAGTTTTTCTTCCGCTTCGCTGACTGCGTCTTTGATTTCGGGAACTGACATTAAATCGGGCTTTTGGGTAATGGAAACATTTTCCATTTCCTGTGGATAGAGCTCCAGTTTATGGGCAAGTTCCGAAAGTTTTTTTCCTGATTCGCACATAATAGTCAAAACCTGCAGTGCGGCAAGAAGTCCGTCCCCTGTGGTGCTGAAATCATGGAAAATAAGATGTCCGGACTTTTCCCCGCCAAGGCTCAAATCAAATTTCCGCATGGCTTCCACAACATACCTGTCCCCCACATTGGTGCGGATAAGCGTACCGCCGTGCTCTTCCATAAAATGTTCCAACGCCATATTGCTCATGGAAGTTGCCGCCAGCGTATTGTTTTTCAATTTTCCCTGTTCCATGAGGTATTCGGCGCAGATAGCCATGATTTGGTCACCGTCAAGGATAGTGCCTGTTTCGTCAACCACAATGAGCCTGTCCGCGTCTCCGTCAAGGGCAAGCCCCAAATCCGCACGGACTTCCCGTACTTTATCGGCAACTTTTTCAGGATAGAGCGAACCGCATTGAAGATTGATATTCGTTCCATTAGGTTCATTGGCAAGGGTGACCACTTCTGCTCCCAGCTCTTCCAAAGCAAGGGGAGCAATTTTATAGCTTGCCCCGTTGGCACAGTCCAAAACAATACGCAGACCGTTCAAAGATAAATGATCCGGAAAACTTTTTTTCAAATACACAATATAACGCCCGGGAGCGTCAAAAATACGTTTTGCCCGTCCCACTTTATCAGCTTCGGGATAATTCCATTCATAGTCTGTATTGAGAACCATTTGGGCGATTTCATCTTCCACATTATCCGGAAGTTTATAGCCGTTTTTGTCGAAAAATTTAATCCCGTTGTCATGAAAAGGGTTATGACTGGCAGAAATAACAACACCGATATCAGCCCGCATATTTTTTGTTAAAAATGCAATGGCAGGAGTCGGCATGGGACCGACCTGATATACGTCTATGCCCGCGGCACAAAGCCCGGCTGTAAGAGCTGTTTCAAATATATACCCGGAAAGACGGGTATCTTTCCCGATAATGGCTTTATGTCTGTGTTTGCCGTCACGGAAATAAGTTCCTGCCGCAAGTCCTAAGCGAAGAGCCATATCCACTGTCATGGGATAGGTATTAACATAGCCGCGTATTCCGTCAGTTCCAAAAAAACGTTTCATGGTCATTCCTGTTCTTTTGCAATAATTTTTACTGTTTGAGGCGTCACAGAAAGAAGATTTGCGCCTTTGGGAAGTATTACCCGTACAGGCAGAACCTGTCCCTGTTCATAGGGTTTTTCATTTTGTACCGTTGCCCGAACCTGTGCCATATAGGCAGGATCAATATTATATGAAATCAGCTTGCTTTGGGGTATTTCCAGATCAATATTGACTGTCCGCGGTTCTGTCCTGAACTCACCGCCCTCTTTTTCCAATTGGACAAGCCGGGTCAAATTAACAGGCACTAAGTCAAACCACGCTTCAAAGCTTACTCTTGTTACAGGTATATCAGCTTCCACGAGTTTTGGCAAGGTAAGGGGGATATTTTTCGTATATTCGCCTGCTGATTCTATTTGATTAATATCGAAGGGCACTTTTATGGAATACATATTTTCCAGCACTTCGCGGGGACCTTTAAGCCGGACTTCAGACGGACTTAAATCCAAATCTCTGATATATAAATCTTCATTTTCCCGCTCAGAAAATTCCACTTCAATGGGAACACGTTTTTCGAGCACGGTATCGGTTTCAATCATAATATAGGAAGGGCTGGTACTCAAAATTTCCATGCCTTTAAAATCAGAAAAAGAGCTATCAATTTCAACAGGATAGACATTTGCTCCGTTGACGGCATCTTTTAAATTCACATGATAAACATAATCATTGTTCATCACGCTGCGCAAACGCTGCCCGGAAGAACGCACCCGCACATGGAGAAAATCCTCCATGCCCTTGATAATCATTAAATTCTCAGGCAGCTGCGTATACTCCACGTGAAAAGAAACATCTGCCTCCACCTGTGATGTACCCACAATACTGTACCACAGTGCACAGGAAAGCAAAAAAGCAAACAAAAGTATTTTTATATTTTCTGCAATGGTTTTATTTAATAAAAGAGTTTTAAACGATAACATTATTTAAAATCCTTTCCAAACGTTCACGATTTAAAGGATTAGAAAGCCTGCCGTTTTGTGCAACCGTAAATTCTCCTCTTTCTTCCGAAACAACAAGCACAACACTGTCACTGACTTCTGAAAGTCCGAGGGCGGCGCGGTGTCTTGTGCCGTAATGCTGCCGTTCCTGATTTTGTGTCAGGGGCAGCACACAGCTTGCGGCAACAATTCTGCCTGCTTTATCAATAATCACAGCCCCGTCATGCAAAGCAGTATTGGGAAAGAAAATGGTATGCAGCAGCTCAATGGAAAGCAGCGCATCCAGTTTTACGCCGCGGCTCAGCAAATCCCCCAGTTTGATATCCCGTTCAATAACAATAATGGCGCCTATGCGTTTTCCGGCAAAGAGTTCACAGGCATCAGCCAAAACCTGAATAGTATTATTACTGAGTTTTTCTTTTTTTCGGAAAAGAGAACGCAGACTGATTCCCGCAAGGGCATGACGGATATCAGCACTGAATAAAATGACAATGACAAGGAATAAAGATCCGAAGAAGTTTTCTAAAAGCCATGAAAGCGTAAATAATCCCACGTATTTGGCAGCGACGTAAATAATAAAAAGCAAAAAGAAACCGTTGATGGCAGCCATTGCCCTTGTCCCTTTTACTAAACGCAAAAGGTAATAAAAGCAGCCTGTGACAACAAGAATATCTAAAATATCTTTTATTGTTATGGGGAATTGTTCAAATGTGAGCATACTGACCTGCTTTCAATAACCGTTAATATTAACCGTTGCCCTTGCGGTGTTTTTGCAAAGCATAGGTTAACGCTAACGTTTCCACTGTTTTTTTCACTTCGTGCACCCTGTGATGGATAATCCCGCTTTGCATGGCAAGGGCTGTACAAACCTGTGTGCTTACGGAGCGTTCGTTTTTCTCTTGTCCCAGCAAATGCCCGAATAAGGATTTTTGCGACAAACCAAGCAAAAGCGGACGTTTCAGCGTTTCAAAAAATTCAATATTTTGCAAAAGGGCAAGATTATGTTCCAGAGTTTTCCCAAAACCTATGCCGAAATCAAGGATAATATTTTCTTCCGGCAAACCTTTTTGCACGAGGATATTCATTTTTTGCTCAAAAAAAGCATAGACGTCCCGCACAACATTGTTATATGCGGGCGTATCCTGCATTGTCTGCGGTCTTCCCTGACAATGCATAAGCACATACAGGGGCTTGTACGCGGCAACAACATCGAGGAGTTTTTTCTCCCAGTTAAAGGCAGAAATATCGTTTATAATTTCAACACCTTTTTCAAGCGCTTTTTCTGCGACTTCCGCACGCCATGTATCGATAGAAATAAGGGGTTTTTCCGCAAATTGCAAGGGAACAATATCCCTGCGGACAGCACCTGCTCCGCGGCTTGCCTCCCTCTCTTTTTTCTCAGCGGAAAATCTCTGCACGGCAGAAATAACGGGAGCTATGCGCTGCCATTCTTCAAGAGAACTGACATCCTGCGCCCCCGGTCTTGAGGACGCCCCGCCGATATCCAATATCCATGCCCCCTCTTCCCATAAGGCACGGGCATGGGCAACGGCATGATCGACTTTTTCATAGCAGCCGCCGTCATAAAAAGAATCCGGCGTGGTATTGACTATGCCCCAAACATAAAAAGGGGCGGGCTTTATCGCCTCACCCCTGTATTGCAGCGGATATTGCATTAATTATCCTTATCATCCGTATTTTCTGTCTGTTCATGTCCGTTATTTTCGGCAGACACAGCCTGTTTGCTTTCTTCTGACCACGTAAAGCTGTCTTTTTCATCAGCCTTTTTGGTTTCGTCAAGCACAAAGGGTTCCAGTTCCTTGCCTTCCATAATACGCTTGATGTCGTCGCCTGTAATGGTTTCCCTTTCAAGGAGAGCATCTGCAATGCGGTGCAGCGTATCCATATTTTCTTCAAGAATTTTGCGGCACCGTTCATGGGCTTCATCGATAAAGAATTTAATTTCGGAATCAACGAGCTGTGCAGTGGACTGGCTGACGGAATCCGTATGCGTCCATTCTCTGCCAAGGAATACTTCACCGTTATTTTCGCCGATAGCCTGCAAACCGACCTTATCGCTCATACCCCATTCGCAAACCATTTTCCGCGCCATTTTTGTTGCCCGTTCAATATCGTTGCCTGCGCCTGTGGTAATATCGTCCATAACCAGTTCTTCAGCCATACGTCCCGCCAAGAGCACAACCAGATTATTGCGCAGATAATTTTTGGAATAGCCGTGTCTGTCTTCTTCCGGAAGCTGCATGGTAACCCCTAAAGCACGGCCTCTGGGGATAATGGAAACCTTATGCACAGGGTCGGAACCGGGCAGACACATGGCGGCAAGGGCGTGTCCTGCTTCGTGATAGGCAGTGATGCGTTTTTCTTCATCGCTCAAAACAAGGCTGCGGCGTTCCTTGCCCATAAGGACTTTATCTTTTGCATATTCAAAATCGGACATATTGAGCTGATTTTTATTTTTCTTAGCAGCCTGCAGTGCAGCCTCATTGACAAGGTTTTCAAGGTCGGCACCGGAAAATCCCGGAGTACCTTTTGCAAGCACTTCAATATTGACATCATCAGCAATGGGCGTTTTCTTGGTATGAACAGCCAAAATATGCTGACGTCCGCGAAGATCGGGGGTTGAAACGACAACCTGCCTGTCAAAGCGACCGGGGCGAAGCAATGCAGGATCAAGGACATCGGGGCGGTTTGTGGCGGCAATCAAAATAACGCCTTCATTGGACTCAAAGCCGTCCATTTCCACAAGCATTTGGTTGAGCGTTTGTTCTCTTTCGTCATGTCCTCCGCCAAGCCCTGCGCCTCTCTGCCGTCCGACAGCGTCAATTTCGTCAATAAAAATCAGGCAGGGGGCATTTTTTTTGCCTTGCATAAAGAGGTCACGCACGCGGGACGCACCGACCCCCACAAACATTTCCACAAAGTCAGAACCGGAAATGGAAAAGAACGGAACGCCTGCCTCCCCTGCAACGGCACGGGCAAGCAAGGTTTTCCCCGTTCCAGGAGGACCGACCAAAAGAACGCCTTTGGGGATACGTCCGCCCAGACGGGTAAATTTTTTAGGATTGGACAAAAATTCCACCACTTCGGAAAGCTCTTCTTTTGCTTCGTCAACACCCGCCACATCGGCAAAGGTTACTTTTGCCTGATTAGCGTCAATCATTCTGGCGCGGGAGCGTCCAAAACTCATGGCTTTGCCGCCTCCTCCCTGCATTTGGCGCATAAAGAAAATCCATACCCCGATCAGCAAAATCATCGGGAACCAAGACATCAGCACGGAAACAAGCAAAGAAGGTTCTTCCGGTGCAACCGCGTCAATGCGCACATTTTTGCTGATAAGATGTTCCACAAGTCCCGGGTCATCGGGAGCATAGGTAGAAAGTTCCGCCCCCGTCTGCGTTTTATAGGTAATATTTTGTTCCTGAATTTTAACTTCAACCACTTCCCCGCGGTTCACGGAATTAAGAAATTCACTATAGGAAGTAGAAAAGGCACTTCCGCCAAGGGGGTTATTGAACATATTGAAAACCGTCATTGCTGCAAGCACGATAACGACCCAAACTAAAAGATTTTTAGAAAAATTCGTATTCAAGGCTCCTCCGCTTCATAATTTGCTATATAAACTGTCAGTCATATCAAAGAAAGTACGAACAGTATGTTATTCCATAAAAGAACTCTATAACAGAACTTCCCTATACTTAGCAAGTTATAACTTTCGTTTTAAAAAGAATAATACCAAATTAAACTTTGACAATTGCTTCTTTTTAACTTTATTATTTTTCTGTACGAGAGAACAGATTATGGCAAAACGACACAGCGAAGATGTAAATTTTACAGAAATGCGGACTATACTTCAAAAAGCCCAGTATTCCTTCCTTTGCGGACTGGGTTCTCTTATCCGTTCGCTTGGTTTTCGCAGGACGTATAAAATGGCTGACGGACTGGCGTATCTTGCTTGGCATATCCTTCGTTCACGCCGAAGAAATACGATTAACAGCATTACGGAACATTTAAAAACGGACAGAGAGGAGGCGCAAAAGCTTGCCTATAAAAGTTTTCAATCCACCTTTCGTTCCTTTGCGGAAATCACGCTGACCCAAAAATTCGGCAGGGAACTGGAGGGAACAAAGCTTCTTATTGCGGATCCTAAGCTGTGGAAAAAATTTCAGGAGTGTCCGCGCCCCATTGTGGCGTCTACGGGACATTACGGTTCTTGGGAACTTCTGGCATGTCTTTTGGGACAGGTCTATGAAGCACCCCGTCCGCGCTTGGTTGTCGTGCGAAAATATCCCAATCCTGCTGTCACTGCCTATATTTCCAAACAGCGGGAAGCAAAAGGAGCCTGCATGATAGGGCACAGGGCAGTTGCTACCGCTGTGATTCGGGCTTTGCACAAAAATGGCATCGTGGCTTTTCTTGTTGACCATAAAACCAAGGATCACGAAGCCTATACCCTTTCTTTTTTAGGCGATATGGCAAATGTCAATATGGGACCTGCTCTTTTGGCGGTTCGGGCGGGAGCTCTTGTTTGGCCAATTTTCCTTGAACGCCTTGAGAATGAGCGCTTTATGCTCCATGTGCAGGAACCGCTTGACACAAAACTCCTGACGGGCACAACGGAAGAAAAAATCAAGAAAACGACGCTTTTTTATACGCAGGCAATGGAAAAACAAATCCGTCATAATCCTGAGCAGTGGTTCTGGATGCATAACCGCTGGAACAAAAACTGGAAATAAATTGAGAAATAAATTTTTGAGAGTGACTGCCCTTTTGGAAAAAGAAGTAAAACATATCAATCCTAACAGCCGTTATTTTGGGCAGTTTTTTAGACACGCTGTGTAGGGGACAATCGGGAAAAGACACGGCAAACTGAAAATAAGGCATAAAAAATCGCCTGCTGCCAATGTGAAAGCACTATCGCAGCAGCCGCTGCCATATTCCGATTTTTAACAGCAAAAAAAAGCCCCTCGGCAGGAAAGTCCTGACAAGGGGCTTAATTTTATGCTGTGCTTTGCAGCAAATTCAAATTAGAATTTGTAAACAAAGGTCAAAGCAGAACGGAATACGTCATCTTGTTCTTTTGCTGTAAGATCAAAAGGATCAAGTTTTGATTGATCGAAGATAGCATAACCGAGCTGCAAGGTAGCAGAAAGGTTTTTGTAGATTTGATAGGTGGTATCGAAGTCGATTTCAATTACGCTGTCATCTTCGGTAAGAGTACCTACCAAGAGGTTAGAGGCATCTCTGTATAAATTTCCTACTTTAGCGGTTTCATTTTCATTTGTACCCTTTACATACAAGACACGAGCAGTATGAGAGAGGTTTTCAAGGAAGGAGAAGTTAGCGTATTCAGCAATGATACCCCATGTACCGAACGGGCTGTCAGCGCCGCCGTTGGAGATGTTGGTGAAGCCGTCAGAACCGATGATGTTGCCGTCGAAGAGGATGGTGGAAGCAGAGAATCCGCCGTCCAAGAGCATGAATGCTTTGTCGTTTCTGTACAGAGGAGAATCTTCTTCATAATAATCTGTACCGCTGGCATACCAAGCGCCTAAGCTTGCAGTACCGTTGTCGAATTTGTAAGAACCTTTTGCCGCAATATAGAAGCCGTCATAGCTGTCTTCCAAGAACGGAGTACTAAATGCGTTGGCATTGTGGTATTTGGTGTTGCTGTACAAAGCATCAACTGCAAATACGAACGGGTCAAACATGTTGAGCTCAGCAGAAACGCCGATTACAAAAGAATCAGATGAAGGATCAATATCTAAGTTTGATTTGGTTGGAACGTTGCCTCTCCAGCCTGTTGGGTCAATTGCATCATTATCAAAGTGAGCATACATTACCCATGGAGCTACTTTGAAGCCGTCGTAAGCAAATTCTGCGTTAAGCATAACGAGATCTGCGTCATCGCCCAATGGTGCATAATAGTCATTATTAGCTTCCCATGCGTCAAGTTTATCGCTATTAGCATATTCAGAATAAGCACGTACCCAGGTGAAGCCAACATTGATGTTGTCGTTGACAGCAGAAGAAACAGTGATACCGTCTCCGCGACCGTCAAGAATAGCAGAACCAAATGCATAGCTGGGAGCTACAACAGCGTGACGACCCATACGAACTTTTACATCAGTTCCTGGAATGTTCCAGTCGATGTAAGCTAAACGCATACGGAAGTGGTCACCAGCGTCTAACATTGCTGCTTCTGGGTCAGCGGTGAAATCGTTACCATTGTGACCCCAAGAACCTTTACGGTATTGGAACAAAATGGTTGCAGAAAGGTCTTCGCTTGCTACATAGTCGAAACCGAAACGGATACGGCTTGTTGCGTTGAAGTTTTCTGGTCCGTATGCACCAGCGTCACCATAGGTGAATTCTTCTGCAAATTGCAATACAGGTTTGAATTCACCAGCAGAAGCAGAGCCTGCAAAAGATGAAACAAGTAAACCGGCAGCTAAAACAAGTGTGGTAAGTTTTTTCATTTTATTTTCCTCACAGA
>OFFI01001507.1_pt1 | contig 12123 bp, 7 predicted proteins | sample 1521351 | NCBI WGS metagenome assembly OFFI01 (sample SAMEA3504119, study PRJEB24116) | mouse gut metagenome | biome: mouse gut; feature: mouse-associated habitat; material: faeces | place: Denmark | collected 2011
AGCTGTGCTTCCAACAGGTCCCGGGCATCCTGGGACAACTCCGGCGCAAAATCGATGGTCTCATAGAAAGGGGCGCAGGGGACGCCCCGCATGGCCAGCTGTACCCGGGTGGCGTCGGCCTGCGGGCTCCTGGGCGGCGTCGGCTCCGGCTGGTTCCTGAGACGTTCCAGCTCCCGGTCACAGGCCTGCCGCTCCTGCTGCAAATTGTCCCGCGTATTCTGAAGCCGGAGCTTCTGCGCATTCCACTCGCTCTCCAGACGGCGGACGCACTCGTCCATCAAATTGCAGACAGCGCTCCAGTCCGCCCGTGAGCTGTAGCGAGTGACCGCCTGATAGACCGTATGGGCGCCGTCCTCGGACAGCGTCAGCCGGACGTTGCGCTCCTTCCACGTCGCAAATGCCTGCCGCAGGCGGTCGCGCTCGCCGTTTTCCTGCAATTCCGCGTCCTTGACCGTGCTGGCCGCTGTCCTGACAGCCATATCGCTCTCGTCCAGCGTCCGGCAAGCGTCATCATAGAGCTTCCTGGCCTGGCCGGCGCGGTCCAGGCCCCGCAGGACCTGGTCGATCTGCTTCCGCCGCAGCCGCAGCGCGGTGCGGATCTCCCTCTGGTCCGCCTCGCTGTGCCCCATCTGGAGCTGCCGGGTATACGCCTCGTGCTCCTGCCCCAGTTCCAGGACCCCGTTTCCGTCCTGCAACTCCCGCAGCGCCAGCCGGACGCCGTTCTGCGCGTCCTTCTGCCGCTGCGTCAGCTCCCGGAGATCGATCTCCTTCCGGTAGATCCTGTCCTTCTGCCGCTGGAGGTCCGCCTCCCCCTGCTCCGCCTGGCTCTGCAGACGTTCGCAGGACGCCAGCAGCTGTGACAGCTGGCTCTGTTTGGCGGACAGCTCGTCGTCGCCCATTGCGGCCCGCTGGGCCTTTGCCTGCTGGTAAGCTTCCGCGGACGTGTGCTTACGCTGTTCCTGCGCTGCGAGCTCCTTCTCCAATTCGCCGCACCGCGCCCGCTGGTCCTCCAGCTGGTTGGTCAGCCGCTGGACGGCGCTGCGGGTCTCCAGGTACGCCCTGCCTTTGCGCCCGAGGACGTACTGGTTATAGCGGGTGTACTCGTTCCGGATGGTGCGGGCGTCCTGCATGGCCTCCCGGCAGCCGCGGATCGTACCCTCCAGCGAATCCATCCGCTCCATCGTGCTGACCATTGCGGACAGGTCCTCGTCTGTCAGCACCCGCAGGGAGTCGTTGAGGATCTCCTTAAGCGCCGTGGGCCGGAAGTCGTCCTTGGACAGCTTGGGCTTGCGCACCTTCAGCAGCATCTGGAGCAGCTGCTCATACTGCCGGATATCACGGAACCGGAAGACCCGGCGGTTGACAAGGGCTTTATACATCTCAGCGTTATCCGCCCAGTTCTCGTCGTCATCCAGCAGGCTCTTCAGCTGCTGCCGGCTCAGCGGTATCAACTGCCGGCCCCTTTTTTCATAGAGCCGGACGCCGTCGGGACCGATCCGCCGCCCGTCGTTGAGGCAGAAGCCCCACTGGTCGATGCCGCTGCCGCGCTTCGCCCGCATACCGATCCCGATGGTGAGATATTCCTCCAGGCCCTCCTTTTTGAACTCTAGATAGAGATATCCGGTCTCCTCCTTGGTGTCCTCGTTGTCCCCCAGCAGATAAAAATCCATCTTTTTCGCCGTGGAGCCGAAGGGATCCAGCCGCTCCGGGCGCCGGTTGCCGTCCAGGATAAAGGGGATGAAGCTCTGTGTGGTGATGGATTTCCCGGCGCCGTTGTTTCCGCGCAGGAGGATATGGCCGTTTTCCAGCAGGAACTCCTCCTGATCGTACAGCCAGAAGTTCAGGAACCCCAATTTATGCATCCTCCACCGGTCCATCCGTATCCCCCTCCCTGTTTTTCTCTTGATAGTCCGCGGGATAGGCCCCTGTCCATTTCCCGACGGCGGGATAGAGCAGCAGGTCGTCCCCCTGCTCCTCCAGCAGCGACCACGCGGACATATAGGCGGTCAGCTCCTCGCAGAGCCGATCCAGGTCCAGCTCCCGCAGCACCTTCCCCCAGCCGTCTCCGCACAGGGTGCGGCACCGCTCCACCTCGTGCAGGAACTCCCGGCGGCTGAGCCGCACCAGATCATCACAGCCCCGCTGGTAGACGCCCGCCGCGATCTGTTCCCGCAGGCGGGTGCACAGGAGCAGCGCGGCGTCTGTGATCGCCTTGCTCTCCGGATAGGTCAGGATGCTCCGGTCATTCTGCTCAAAAATGAGATACGCGCCATTTTTGTTGACCTGGAGCTCTCCGCCCAGGATCTCCTCCAAGGTCTTGCCCACCCGCCTGCGCTGGTTTTTGATGTACTCATAGTCGCTGCTGTTCTCCTCGGACCAGTAGAGGCCGGGGGACAGCACCAGCTGCCGGTAGACCCGGCGGACCCGCTGCCAGCCGCGCTCCGCGTCCGCGCCTTCTGAAGCCTCAAAATCCTCGACCGTCCGGCAGGACAGGATATCCCTCCCGAAATGTACCGGGAAGTGCCGGGACAAGCCGGTGTTTTCGTATAGGACCTCCTGCTCCCGGTCGCTGCCAAAGCCGCCGCTGTCCCCGTCGAACACCAGCAGCAGCCCGACCTCCTGGGCGTACTGCAGGACCCGCACCAGGGCTTTCCGGTGGGGGAAGCGCGTCCAATCCACGGGCCTGACCTCCCGCAGGAAGGTCTCCAGGGCTTCGGTCAGGGTGGAGAGCAGGAACTGCTCCCCGTCGTCCAGGTCCGCTAAAAACAGCAGCAGGGCGCACAGCAGACAGTAGTCCAACGTCTCCGTAAAGCTCTCGATCCCCATCCACGGCATGGCCCTTGGCGGCACCTTTTCCAGCTTGATGGCCTTCTCATCAACGATCAGGTTCCAGCCAAGCTGCTCGCGGGCAAATTTCCGGTACTCCGGCACAGCGCGTTTCAGGGCAAAATACAGCTCCTTATCCGCCTCTCTGGTGACCCAAAAACGGTTCAGGAGCTCCCGAAAATCATACATGGCCGCCCTCCTCGAAGATCAGCACACAGTCCGGCATGGTCAGCGTCCCGTCCGTACAGGGGACGCGGCACTCCCTGCCGCGGCTGTGCAGCCGGTAGGACTGTCCGTACTCCGTATGGCCCCGCTGCTCCGGATCGAGGTTCGCGGAAGCCACCCAGCTGAGCAGCACCGTACGCACGGAGGGCGGGATCGGGTCGCGCACAAGGGCAAAATCCAGCTGTCCGTCGCGGATATAGTGCAGGACCTGCTGTTTCAACGCCTGTTCTTCCGCCAGGAGCTTCTCCCGCTGACGGGCCTTTTCCTCGCTTTTATCCGCAAAACCCTTGCGCTCCATGCGCGGTTTATAGGTGCGCAGCCGCGGCTGGACGGTATATGTCAGTGGCGGTTCGTCGTAGGTGCTTCGATCGATGCGGTCCGGCTCCTGGTCGGCGTTGACGGAATAGTGCCGGGCCTGCTGTGCGCCGAAGGCCATAGCGGAGAGCCTGTGCGCTTCCGGCAGAGAGGGGCAGGATGCGAAGAGCGTCAGGAGATGATGCAGCCCGGCTTTGTTGCTCACGCCTATATTTTCCAGCTGCACCAGCAGGGCCGCGTTCTGTACCACATCGCTGATGACTTTGTTGGTCACGTCCAACACTTGTCTTGACGTAGGCTCCTGTCCGGTGAACCATGTGGTCAGCGCCTGCCAGACGCCCTCGCACCGGGAGCGCACCTCCTGCCAGGAGGGCTGCGCGGATCTTGGGTGGGGAACGACCTCCAGCTCGCTGCGCGCCACCAGATCCAGCATTTCCGCGATCTGCTCAGGCGAGCAGGCATCCAGCTGTGCGCCGATCTGTGCGGCGCTGTGCTGCAGGTCCTGGATGTAGCCCTCCAGATAGTGGATGAGGTGGTGCTTATAGATAACAAATTCCTCGGCATTCATGCGTTTTTCCATGCCGGGACCATAAAATTCCCGCAGATAGTCCTGATAATTCTGGCTCAGGCGCTGAAAGTCCCCCTGTATGTCCCGCCACCAGCTCTGCACCTCTATCAGCTCCATATCCTTTAGCTTGTCCAGCCTGCGAAGGCCGTCCTGCAGCCGCCGGAAGGAGCTGGGTGACAGGCTGGCGCTGCTGACTGACAAATGCTCCAGCGTAACGGTCATCCGCTCGATCTCCACCGCCGCCGGGGACATCATGTACTGAAACCGTCGGTTTTTGAAGTCCGCGATGGTGTAGTGCCGGTGGGGGTCCTGCACGGTGGTCAGATTTTTCCAGGCGGTCAGCTGGTCCAGATCCACTGTCAGCTGGGCGGCGGTGTACTCCGCAAACATGGGGTGGTCGCGGAGCAGCTGCAGAACGGTGTCTTTGTCCAGCTGGTAGTGCATTTTCTGGTGCTCCAGGTAAAACAGGCGCATGATGGCGCGGTAGGACACATAATTGGTCTCCGAGAGATATTTGGTCTCTGTCAGCTTTTCCAGCAGATCAGCTTGCAGCACAGGCATCCCCCCCTGTTGCTTGTTGTTATCGAGAATATTCTACATGACTTGACACTTTATTACAAGGGGATTTTCTGATTTTGCAGGTCGTATCTATTTGTGGCCATTCCCGTTTCGGACATCTGGCAAGGCAGATCTCCGGCGTCCGCATGACCTGACCAAACATGAAGTCATTTTTTAAGGGCAGTTCCATCAAAGGTGTGATCTTTCGTTCCAAGTCGACAGCCTCCAGTCCTCTTACTGCCTCTATTTTATCACAGTGCTTCTAAAAAGTCCATTCCAGTTCACAAGATGCTTTCTTCAAGCATCGAATGAACTGTAAAAAGTTGAATTCCGTACCCTGCGTGTTCCGAAAAACACCCCCACCACCGATCACCGGCGGCGGGGGTGGACTTCACACAAAACACATTTTACTAAATTCAATCCAAAGTTGATTAGGTATCTCGGTAGATTATCTTTCCATCAATGATGGTATAGCGCACCCGTGCTGAGGTCTCCAGAGCGGGAACCGCGCTCCAGAGCACCACGTCCGCATCCTTGCCCGGCGCCAACGTACCCAGGCGGTCGTCCACCCGAAGAGCTTTGGCAGCGTTGCATGTTACCATGCGTAGTGCCCGCAGGTGGGGGACACCATAGCGCACCGCCTCCCCGGCGGAGATCAGCAGTGCGGCAGGTCCGCAGATGGGGCCGTCTGTGATGAGGCAGACGTTGAGACCCCGCTGGTCCAGCTCCCGGACATAGGCCACGTCGCCGCCGGTGAGTTCGCCGTAGCCCTCCGCGATGCCCACGGGACCGAAGCAGACCGTCCCGCCGCCCTCTACCAGCTCGTCCACATACAGGTTGCAGGCCCAGCCGTGCTCGATGGTGTAGTCGCACCCAAACTCCTTGGCAATGGCGATGGTGGTCAGCATGTCGAACTGCTCGCAGTGGACCTTCAGGGGAATCTCCCGCCGCAGGACTGGGATGAGGGCCTCGCACTTGGCGTCATAGGAGGGCATCTCCCCCCGGCCATCCCTGGCGGCCTCCTTTTTCTCCAGGTAAGACCGCGCCTTGCGCAGGGCGTCCCGGAAGATGTCCGCCACCCCCATGCGGGTCATGGGGGTTTTGCCCTTTTTGCCGTAGCCCTTGGGGTTGCCGCCCAGGGCACATTTCATAACAGCAGGATTGAGCACCGCCAGGTCCCCCACGGTGTTGTCCCCCGCCGTCTTGGCCACGAAGCCGGTGCCGCAGACCACATTGGCACTGCCCGGCACAAAGCAGGCGGCGGTGATACCGAAGGTGTGGAGGGCTTTGAAGGCGTCGCAGTGGATGTCAATGGCGTCGATGGCGCAGAGGTGGGCGGTGACGGGGTCCGTGATCTCGTTGAGGTCCGCCCCCTCCATGGCGAAGCCGCCCACGTGGCTGTGGGCGTCGATGAGGCCCGGGGTGGCGGTGAGGCCCGAGGCGTCCAGGACCTCAGCCCCCTGCGCGGGGAGGTCCCGGCCCACAGCGCGGATTTTCCCGCCGTCCATGAGGATGTCCCCCTGCTGGGGGACCGCGCCGTCCTCCATGGTGTAGAGCATAGCGTTTCGGATGAGGAGCATATCAGTCCGCCTCCCTTTTGAATACGGTCCTGCCGGCCACGATAGTCTGATCGATATAGTTGTCGAACCGTTCCGCGGGACAGCCCCGGCAGAGGATGATGTCCGCCTGCTTGCCCGGCTCCAGGGAGCCCGCCAGGGCGTCCACGCCAAGGGCCCGGGCGGGCCGGATGGTCATCATGTCCATGATCTCCCACCCGGCGGCGCCGGCGGCGCTCATCTGGGCGGCGTTCCACCAAATCTGCTCGTAGCCGTAGGCGTACCCCTCGTCGCCGGAGGAGTAGATCGAGAGGTCCAGCCCCTTCCGGGACAGCTCCAGCAGGCGGCGCAGGTCGGTGTGGTTCTCCTGGGCAGCCATCATGTTGGTGCCGTCACCCAGCATCACGTGCCATCCCTGGTCCATGATCTCCTGAGCAAAGTCCTCCACGCCGAAGGCTCCGGCGATGACCAGCCGCAGGCCGTAGCGCCGGCCCAGCTTCACCACGCTCTCGGCCTCCAGGGCCGTGTTGGCGGCCATGATCAGAGGGATCTCCCGCCGCAGGACCCGGCAGAGGACCTCCTTGCCCTCGTCGTAGTCCTTTTTCTCCTTTTCGCTGTACTCCTGGGCAGACCGGAAAGCCTCGTCCAGGAGCTGGTACATGGCCATGCGGGTCTGGGGGCCCTCCTTGGCCTTGAAGGTCCGCTTGACTGCGGCGGTGTAGTTGCCCTTGAGGGCGATGCGCCGGGCCAGGAAGGCGTCCTCGGTACGCTCCGCGCTGGTGTGGACGAGGGCGGCCTGTCCGGCCAGCAGGGCCTGGGTGCCGGGGCTGAGTCCGTAGGAGGTGATGCCCGCCCTGGCAAAGCGCTGGTTTTTCAGCTCTCGAAGGTCAAAGGCCCACTGGATGTCCATCTGGGGCACTAGGGCGCGGGAGGTCTCATCCATATCCCACTGTCCCATCTCGCTGAAGGCCATAGCACCCACGGCGCACAGGCCCAGCACCAGTCCGGGGTAGACGTCCCGCCCGGCGGCGTCCACCACCTCCGCACCGGGGGCCTGGAGGCCCGGGCCCACCTCACGGATCACCGGGCCGTCGCACAGTACGTCCCAGCCCGCCTCATAGCGGCCCCGGCCCAGGTAGACCCGTCCGTTTCGGATCAAAAGCATGATAAAGATACGCTCCTTTCTGTCCGTTCTCCGGCGAGGGCGGACGGCTGTCCCGCCCGCCCCGCGCCGGTCAAGAGAGCTTCATGTACTTCTTCAGGAACGCCGCCATCCGCGGGTAGCAGTCCAGCTGGTTCTTCAGCTTGCCGATGCCGTGGCCCTCGTCCTCGTAGCAGAGGTACTCCACCACATGCCCCCGCTCCCGGAGGGTGCCCACCACCTGCTCGGCCTCCTCGGCGGGGACCCGGGGGTCGTTGCGGCCCTGGATGACCATCAGAGGGGCCTGGATGTCGTCGATTTTGGCGATGGGGGACACCTCCCGCAGGATGCGGCGGGGGAGCCGTACTCGCTCTCCCGGTGGGCCCGGCGGTACTCTGCCGTGTTCTCCAGGAAGGTCTCCAGGTTGTACATGCCCACCGTGTCGATGGCGCAGCACCACAGCTCCGGCAGGCGGGTGGCGCAGGAGAGGGTCATGAAGCCGCCGTAGCTCATGCCGGTGACGGCCATGCGGTCCTTGTCGGCGATGCCCTCGCCCACCAGGTAGGAGACGAGGCTGCCGATGTCCTTGACGCTGTCCAGGCGCTTCTCCACGTCGTCCAGGTGGGTGTAGGTCTTGCCGTAGCCGGTGCTGCCGCGGACATTGGGCGCGGCCACAGCGATGCCCTCGCTCACCAGGTATTGGATGAAGGGGTTGAAGTCCGCCAGCTCCTGGCCCTCCGGGCCGCCGTGGATCTCCACTACCACCGGGAGGTTCCTTGCCTCCTGGCCCCGGGGTACGTAGAGCCAGAAGGGGATCTCCAGCCCGTCGAAGGACCGGCAGCGCATCAGGCGCGGCTCGCAGAGCTCCCCGGCGTCCAGGCCGTGGAGGTCGGAGACCGTCAGGGGGCGCAGAGAGTCGGCGTCCAGGTCCATTAGCCAGACATTCTCCGGCCGCTGCCCGCTGGACAGGGTGAAGAGCAGGCGGTGGCCCGTGGGGGACCAGCTCAAAAAGCCGTAGGCACCGACCACGCCCTTGGGGGGGCAGGGGGCGTTGACCTCCGCGCCGCTGAGAAGGTCGTAGATGTGGAGGGTGAGGTACCCGTCCTCGTTGACGGAGACGGCAAGATACCGATCGTCCGCCGAGAGGCCGATGGTCTCCACCTCCCAGTCGTAGGCGAAGCGCTTTTCCATGGCCCCGGAGGCCAAGTCGTAGTAGGCGATGTACGGGTACTCGCTGTCCCGGTCGGTAATCAGGAAGAAACCGGAGCAGTCGTGCTTCCAGGCGGGGTGGACCTCCGCCGACACCCGCTCGTCCGACGGGATGCGCACCGCCTTCCGGGTCTGGAGGTCCAGCATCCACAGGGCGTTGTCCGACTGGCCCAGGAGCTTATTATAGAGGAGGTACCGCCCGTCCGGGGACAGTCCCCCGGCGGCAGGCCAGTTGTAGTGGTCGCTATTTTGCAGGACCATGGCCTTCTCCCCAGTGGTCGTGTCGCAGGTCCAGATGTCAAAGGTTTCCGCTGTGCGGCTGTTGCAGGCGTAGACCAGGGTGCGCCCGTCGGGGGAAAGGCCCCCCAGGAAGTGGCGGGGCCTGGGGCAGGACCGTCAGGTCCCGGGCCTCGCCATCCCGGCCCAGAAGGTAGATCTGCTCGTGCTCATTGCCGCCCTCGTCCATGCAGAAGACGATGCTACCGCTCTGGGGATGACCCGCGATGGACCAGATGCGCTCACTGCCGAAGGTGCGCTGGCGGCGCTCCCCGGTGCAAAGATTCATCTCCCAGACCCGAGGGCCGCCGTCCCCCTGGCGCAGGTAGGCGATAGTGTCCTCTCCAATCCACACCGCGCTCCGGGAGGTATCCGTGCGCAACAGGCATTCCAGCTTATCCATTGTTGTCTCCTCCTTTTTCCTCACGCAGGGCCTGGCTGACCAGCAGGCCGCACTCCAGCTGGATCGAGACCAGCTTACGGATGGGCACCACCTCGTACTGGAACTCCTGCTCCAGCTGGTCGGTGATCTCCCGGTGCCGGGAGATGGCGATATCCCTGGCGGTCTTCAGGGCAGCGTCCTTCCTGGGGTTTTCCTCGCCGGTGCGGGCCATCTCCTCCAGCTCATACTCGTTGACCCGGATGAGCATCCCGTAGCTGAGGGCCTTGTAGAACCGAGAGAGCAGAAGGTTGTCGAACTCCTCGGCCACAGTGGCCGTCTTGGCGAAGTCTGGATTGGTGTTGACCATGTTCCTAGTGGCGTCGTTCTCCCGGGGCTTGGTGAAAGCCTCCAGAGCCAGCTTGAAGGGGTTGAGTGGCTGGAAGTACTCCCTGGAGAGCTCCATGGTCTCCAGCAGGAAACGATCACTCTCCTCGCTGGTCTCCAGGCTCCTGAGCACCGCGTCCCGCCTGGTCATGGTGCCGGTGGAGAGGTCCATGATGCGCTTGTCGAAGAAGTAGGGTAGCTCGGTGAGCAGTGTGAAGCTGCCGTGGCGGGTGCGGGCGTAGCTCTCGCTGCAGTTGCCCACTTTGAAGCGCGCGCCGATGTCGGTGCCCGGGGGGGCGTACTTCTCCGTGTAGTCGTAGTCCTGCTCGATGCCCAGGCTCTGGTAGATGGCGGGGGCGAAGGGCACGCAGTAGGGGGCCTCGGGCTCGCCCAGGTTCAGGGGCACCTTCACCCGGTCCGCAGCAGCGTACATCTCCTCATAGAGGGCGGGCAGGGGCCGGGACAGGTACCAGTATACTCCTCCGAAACCCGCGTTGTGCAGGGAGTAGATGAAGGAGGGCTTCACCTGGTCGATAAGCGCCATCATGGCCGTAGTTTCGGGGATGGGGTCGTGGAAGTGGAGGTCCTTGTAGTCGATGGGGAAGGTCCAGTCCACCTGCCGGTGCCCGGCAGGACGGAAGAAGTTGCGGGAGTAGTTGTAGATGGTGTAGGGGCCCTTGAGCCACTTCTCATTGAGACGCAGGCCGTCGGCATCCCATGCCTTGACGATGTACCAGGTGTAGCCAAGAGCGTCCCGGAGCTCCCGGCTCTTGGCCAGCTCCTCGGTGAAGTACTCCAGCATCATGGTGCCGATGGGCTCGTTGGGGTGGGGACAGCCGAACATCAGGGCGTTCTGGGGGCCGTCGCCGATCTTCAGGCACAGCAGGGGGTGTCCGTCCTTGGTCCTGCCCATCTCGAAGAGGCTGACCGCGTCCGGATAGTGCTCCGCCAGGGCCCGGGAGCTCTCGTCCAGCTCATCGACGGTGAGGAAGCTCTGGTAGTCCGGGATGTTCTCCAGAAGCCGGGTGAAAAGGGGATTCGTTGCCATAGTTTTACCTCATCTTTCCATCTAAAATAGGCCGTCCATAAGAGAGAGCACGCGGATGCGTGCTCTCTCTTATGATAGAACGGCGATTTGCCGCAGACAGGTGCTTACTTGAAGTAGGCGTGGCTGAAGTCGGCCCAGCCCCACTTGCCCGCGCCGTCCTGGGGCATATCTGCCAGGTCGGCGGCGGTGCCGGAGTAGGAGGCGAAGCCCACAACGTTGATGACGGGCAGCTCCTCGACGAGGATCTTCTGGGCCGCGCGGTAGAGCTCGGCGCGCTTGGCCTCGTCGCCCTCGGCGGCGGCCTCAGCGCACAGACGGTCAAACTCGGCATTGCTCCAGCCGGCGTAGTTGCTGTTGGAGCCGGTGCCGTAGCGGGTGGCCATCGCGGCAGGGTCAGGACCCATAAAGCCGCCCTGGGACTCCATCATGTAGTTGCGCTGCTGGCCCACCTTCTCGGACCATGCGTTGTACTCGGAGAGGATCATCTCGATGCCGATGCCGGCCTCCTTGCAGCTGGCGATGATGAGGTTGGCCATATCCTGCATCCCCTCAAAGACGTCCCACTCGATGCCGGTGACATAGAAGCCGTTGGCGTCCTTGGTGTAGCCGGCGTCCTCCAGGACCTTCTTGGCGGCCTCGATGTCCTGCTTAGGGTAGGTGTCAGTAGTGTTGGCGCACCACTCGACGATGGAGGGATAGGCGCTGTACTCGGGGGGCATGATGCCGCCGTATGCCTTGTTGGAGATGTCCTCCCGGTTGATGCACAGGGCGATGGCCTTGCGCACGGCCAGGTCACTGACCTTGTCGGCGTTCACGTTGAAGATGATGCGGTAGGGGGAGGGGTACTTGTCCAGATCCAGACGGAGACTGGGCTCCTGGAGGAACTGGTCCACATAGGCGTCGGGGACCATCTCCACGTAGTCCACCTCGCCGTTGAGGAGGGCCTGCATGGCGGTGGCGTCATCGGGGATGATAGAGAAGATGAGCTTCTCGATCTTGGGGGCGTCGCCCACGTAGTCGGGGTTGGCGGTCAGGGTGATGCTGGAGCCCTGGGAGTAGCTCTCGAACTTGTAAGGACCAGAGCCCACGGTGGGGGTAGTGGAGGCGGGGTTGTCCTCCCAGTTCTGACCGTTGTTGAAGATGTGCTCGGGGAGAATGAAGGTGCCGTACCACCCGATGCGGGCCACGAAGGACACGTCGGGGGTGTTCATGTGGAAGGCCACTGTGAGGGGGTCGATGATCTCGATGCTGTCAACGATGCTCATGCTGGAGCTGAAGTAAGTCTCTGGGTGCTCCTTGACATAGTCGAAGGTGTACTTGACATCCTCTGCATCCAGTGCCTCGCCGTCGTGCCACTTCATACCCTCACGCAGATGCCAGGTGATGGTCAGGGCGTCGTCGGACACGTCCCAGGACTCCGCCGCGTCAGGGATGACCTGCTTGGAGGAGTCCAGCTGGGTGAGGCGGTTGTAGATGTTCTGGGCGGGCTTGTAGAGGTTGTCATCCGAGATCAGCGTGGGGTTGAAGCTCTTGGGGTCGCCGTCGATGCGGATGACCAGGGTGGTCTTCGCGGGGTTGTTGGTGGGGGTCTCGGCATCGCCGCCGCTGGGCTGGGTGGTCTGCTGATCGCCGCCA
>OFFI01001547.1_pt1 | contig 11859 bp, 12 predicted proteins | sample 1521351 | NCBI WGS metagenome assembly OFFI01 (sample SAMEA3504119, study PRJEB24116) | mouse gut metagenome | biome: mouse gut; feature: mouse-associated habitat; material: faeces | place: Denmark | collected 2011
CACCGTCTGCTGGCACCGCGCCGCCACGCCAAAGGCGGGCTTACATACTCCCGTGCCGGGGGAGAGCAGCAGGGCGGTCATGCCGCCCGATAATACGGCACACATTCTTTAGAAAGGGTATTCAAGGGAACCCGCGCCGGTCATATTTCCTCACAGAATGAGGACACAGCCAGGACCGGCGCGGTCCTTCCCGCCCGTCAGCCGGATGAAAGACCTGACGCCATAGGCAACTGTGGCTTTAGGTGTTCCATCCGGCGAGGATGAACGATCATGCGGCCCATGGCCGGGGAGGTGAGGATACTGCTTGTTCCTATCAGCGAGATCACAGTCAATCCCGGACGGCGGGAGGCCCTACCGGGAGACGTGAAGGAGCTGGCCGACAGCATTTTAGAGGTGGGACTGATTAACCCCATCATGGTGGATCAGGCTCATACGCTGATTGCCGGACTGCACCGGCTGGAAGCTATGAAGCTGCTGGGCCGGACGGAGATCGAGTGTACCGTCAGCGATTTGGACGGTCTGCAAGTGGCCCTGGCGGAGATAGACGAGAACTTTGTCCGCAAGGATTTATCTGACGATGAATTTCGGGAGCTGCTTCTGCGGCGGAAGGAAATATACGAAAGCCTGCACCCGGAAACAAAGGCAACCTATGATGGCGGCGTTTTCCGTGGCAATCAGCATCAGAATGTGGTGGGCGAAAATTTTTCGGCCACCACAAAATCATTTGTCCAGGATACGGCAGATAAACTTGGTGTCAGCCCACGGACGGTAGAACTCCAAATTCAGACCGCAAAAAATTTGACACCAGAGGCAAAGAAGATCATCAAAGGCGCCAAGGTTACAAAATCGGATGCGTTGAAACTGTCCCGGCTGGCCCCGGAGCAGCAGACAGAAGCGGCCAGCCGGTTGGTATCAGGCGATATTCACTCCGTAGACGAATACCAGCCGCCCCCGGCAGTCCTGGGACCAGTGGAGCCGGAACCGCCAGCAGAGGCCCCGCCGCCCTCCGTTCCCTACTCGTCCAGTGGGAGACACTTCGCAACTTTTGAGGAATCCATAGCTGATCTGAAAAATCCCGATAAGGATTGCAGCTATACCCCGGATTCTTTGCTGGCGGAGCTGGATTCCTTCATCGAAAAATTCCACCGGGAATTTGAATGGTACAGCGACCCCTTCTGCGCAGTTGCTTTTTCCGACATATCCCAGGTGCAGCTTGATTATCTGCAAAAGCGGTTTGACACAATTTCAACCGCTATACATGATTTACTGAAACAAATGAAAAGGAGCATGAGGAAATGAGCTACCGAAGAAAACAGGCCCCGCCCAAGCCGGAGCAGCAGACCCTTTTTCCGCCCGCTGAAGTGTCGTACAGCAACCCCGGCGCTATCCGCACCCTCTCCACCAGCCAGTTGACCTCCGGTTTGCCCTATCAGCGAACAGTGAAGCAGCAGCGGGTGGATGAGATCGTCCGCGAGTGGAATGACCGGAAACTCACCCCGGTGGTGGTTAGCTTCCGGGACGGCAAATTCAATGTGGTGGACGGTCAGAATCGGATTGCCGCTATGCGCCAGATGGCGGGCGGTGGGGATGTGATCGTCCCCTGTATCATCCATACCGGCATGACCTATGAGGAAGAAGCGGATATGTATGCCAAGCTGGACACGGACAAGGCCCCGCTGACCCCGCGCCAGCATACCAAGGCTCTGATAGAGGCCGGTACGGACGCAAAGGTTACGGAGGTCAAGCGTCTGGTGGAAGAAGTTGGCTTTGCCTGGGCGCTGAATGAGCCGACCAGAGAACCCTTTGAGATCGCCCCCGTCCGTACCCTTATCAACGCCTACCAACTTCTCGGCGGCGAGGGCTTTGCCCGGATGCTGTCCCTGATGGCCGGAGCGTGGCAGGGAACCCCCAATTCTCTGAAAGCCTCCATGCTCTCCGGCATGGCCCGGTTCGTCAAGACCTATGAGACGGAACTGCATGACCGCACCTTTATCCGGCGAATGGCTATTGTCAGCCCGGAGGAAATCATTCGCCTGGGCCGCATTGAGACGGACGTTGGCCTGCGCTTCGCCCGTATCATCCTGGACAAGTACAACGGCGGGGGTACGGAGCTGCCCTACCGCTTCAAGCGATGAAAGGAGGATGGGAATATGGAACACACTACTCTTTATTCTGCTGGTATTCCCCTCGCTGATATTCGGGACATTTCCGTGGACCCGAAGCTCCCCAAGGAGGAACGGATTGCCGAATTTCTCCGTCAGATCAAAAATCCTTACTGCTTCAAGTGCGGCAAATTCACCGTCCGGGCGCAGTTTGCCGACAACGGCGTATCCTTGGAGGATTGCTTGAAACAAATTCTTATCTAACACTTTAATGTGTTGACTTGCCCGTAGAGGTGTGCTATACTTGTGACTGGAAAAAGAATTGAATCAGGATGAATCAGTCACTCATTGCGTTGCTGGGTAAGTACGGCATTTGCAAAGGAGTGATTTTTTCATGTCTCAGTACAAGGGCGGCGCATACCTGCGCCTCTCCTATTCCGCTGACCACAACGTAGAGAGTGACAGCATTTCTAACCAAAAGAAGCTCATTGAGGACTTTGTGGCGGCTCATCCGGACATTGAACTGGTTTCCGAGCGGGTGGACGACGGTTACAGTGGTGTCCTGTTCGACCGCCCGGCCTTCCAAGAAATGATGAACGACATTGTTTCCGGCAAGATCAACTGCGTGATTGTCAAGGACCTGTCCCGCCTGGGCCGGGAGTACATTGAGACTGGCCGCTATCTCCGGCAGGTCTTTCCCACCTACGGCGTTCGGTTTATCTCCGTCAATGACGGCATCGACACCGCCAACGAGCAGAACGGCGATGATCTCCATATCACGCTGAAAAATCTGCTGAACGACACCTATTCCCGCGATATATCTGTAAAAACACGGAGTGCCCTGCTGACCAAGCGGCAGAATGGGGACTATGTAGGCGCTTGCCCCATCTACGGCTACCGGAAGGACCCGGAAAATAAAAACCATCTTATCATTGACGAGTACCCCGCCCGTGTGGTGCGGGACATTTACCGCCGCCGCATTGACGGGGCCAGCGCCAAGCATATCGCGGAGGAATTGAACCGGCTGGGTGTCCTCTCCCCCATGGCCTACAAGGACAGCCGGGGCCTGCCCCACCCCACCGGCGGCTATGCGGATGTACCGGACGCCAAGTGGTCCGCCCGTGCGGTGATCCGCATTTTGCAGGAGGAAACCTACACCGGCGTTCTGTTGCAGGGGCGGCAGGAAACCCATAACCACAAGCTGAAGAACATCATCCACAAGCCAGCGGAGGAATGGGTCCGCATTGAAAACGCCCATGAGCCAATCATCCAGAAGCGGGATTTTGACCTTGTTCAGAAGATTTCCAGTCTGGACACCCGGACAGCCCCGGACGGCGAGGCGGTCTATCTGTTCTCCGGCCTGCTGGTATGCGGCTGCTGCGGCGGGCGCATGACCCGGAAAACCAACACGGTCAAGGGGAAAAAGTACATCTATTATCACTGTCCCACCGGGAAGAAAAAGGGCTGCACCCACCCGGTCATGCTGAAAGAGGCTGATTTAATCAACTGCGTTCTGGCCAGCCTCCAAGCACATATCCGGCACGTTGTCTCTCTGGATGAGGTGCTGGACGGCATCAGTGAGGAACAGATTAACCAAGAGGAAATCGCCAAGTTCAAGGCGCAGATCGCGGATAATGAGGTCAAACTGGAAGAAGCCCGGCAGTTCAAGGCTACACTGTACGAGAATTTCATTGCCAATCTAATCAGCAAGAAGGACTATCAGGATTTGAAGAACCTCTATACCGGGCGGGCGGAAGAAGCACAAGAGGCCATTGACCGGCTGCGGGCCGAGATGGAGCTGGTTACGAACAACAGCAGCTCCCGCCTGCGGTGGACCCAGCATTTCAAGGAGTTCTCCGCCATGACCACGCTGGACCGGCGGGCGGTGATCGCCATGGTCCAGTCCATCCGGGTCAATGGCAAGAACGATCTGGTGATTACCTTCCGCTATCTGATTGAGTATGTCAAGGTGCTGAAACGCTTGGACGAAATGGGGAAGCTCCCGCCCGACCTGCGGGACATTCTGGACGCGCTGCTGGAAGCGGAAAAGGAGGCGGCATAAATGGCACGGAAAAGCAGGAAAGACGTTGTAACCCCGGAGAAGCCGAAAAAAGCCTATATGAAAATCTGGCGGACGGCGCTCTATATCCGCCTGTCGGTGGAGTTCAACGGCAAGAAGGGTGATTCCCTGGAAACCCAGCAGCAGATCATGGAGGCGTATATCGCCCTGTGCCCGGACCTTGAAATCGTGGGGGTCTACACCGACAACGGCACCACGGGCCGCACCTTTGAGCGGAAAGACTTTCAGAGGATGCTGGGTGATGTGGAGGCCGGGAAGATTAACTGCATTGTGGTCAAGGACCTCTCCCGCTTGGGCCGGAACACCATTGACACCGGCTACTACATCGAAAAATATTTTCCGCTCCATGGAGTGCGTTTTATATCCGTCAACGACCAGTTTGACAGCGAGGATTCGGAAAACAGCGGCAACCATCTGATTGTCCCGCTGAAAAATATGATAAACGAGGCTTACGCCGCCGACATCAGCAAGAAGGTTCGGGCACAGCAGAATCAGGCCATGCGGGACGGGGAGTTTGTGGGGGCGCGTCCGCCCTACGGCTACCGGAAGGACCCGGACAACTGCCACCGCCTGCTGGTCAACGAGGACACGGCCCCTATTGTCCGGCAGATTTTCCAGTGGACGCTTGACGGCGTTGCGCTGAATGTGATCGTGAAGCGGCTGAATGAGGGCGGCGTTATGACCCCCGGCTACTATCATGCTTCATGCGGCCTGTTCAGCTATGACAACAAACTGGCTGGCAGCGGCAAGTGGCAGACCTGGACCGTGGGGAAGATTCTGGCGGATCAGGTTTACACCGGCGATATGGTGCAGGGCAAGCACACCAATGTGGGCCATAAGCAGGTTGTGACCAAGCCAGTGGACTGGATCGTGGTACGCAATACCCATGAGCCGCTGGTCAGCCGGGAGGTATTCGCAAAGGCCCAGGCCGTTCGGGAGCAGATGGCATCCAAATACACCAGAACCATGAAAGTTCCTTACAATGAGAATATCCTGCGGGGGCGCGTGTTCTGCGCCCACTGCGGCAAGAACCTTCACCGGCAGAGAAGCCACGGGCGGTACTTCTACCGCTGTATCTCCAATGACCGCATGGGAGAGGGGTCCTGCACTGGCGGCATTATCCATTTACCGGAGCCGGATTTATTTGACGCGATTCTGACCATCATCCGGCAGAAGGCCGAGGTTGTAATGGGCGAGGCCCTGCGGCTGAAACGGTGTGACGGCAAGATCGCCGCGCAGAAGGCCCAAGTGGACCAGGAAATTGCCGAGCTGGGGCGGCAGACGCAGAAAAATAAGGCCCTTCACTCCGGCCTCTATGAGAATTTCGTCAAGGGAATATTGACTAAGGCGGAATATCTGGAAATGCGTGAGGATTACAGTCAGAAAATCAGCGGCGCGGTGGAGCGTGTTCAGCAGCTTCAAACCCGGCAATCCGAGCTGGAGCGGCAGATGGAACGCTGTACTAGCATGGCCGACAAGCTGGCGGCGGTGGATAAAGACACGACCCTCTCCGCCCTGCTGGTGGAGCAGTTAATTGAGCGAGTTACGGTGAATGGACCCGATGATGTTTCCGTCAAGTTTTCCTTTGAGGGCGGTTTTGAGCGTGTGATGGAGGTGCTGGGCAATGAGTAACAGCCCGATTACCTATGTGATCGCCCTCTATATCCGCCTCTCTACCGAGGACAGCAAGGTGGGCAGCTTCAGCATTGAGAACCAGACGAAAACCCTCCACCAATATGTTGACGCTATGGATGGCGTTAAAAACGCGGAGGTCTTGGAGTTCATCGACAACGGGTACAGCGGGACCAACTTTGAGCGGCCAGCCGTCCAGGAATTGCTTGACCAAATGCGGGCGGGCAAGATCAACTGCATCATCGTGAAGGATTTTACCCGGTTCGGGCGAAACAGCATTGAAGTGGGCTACTTTATGGAAATGGTTTTTCCTTTGTACGGTGTGCGTTTCATTTCCATCAACGATGATTTTGACAGCGACAAGCTCCATGGGGACACGGGCGGCATCAATGTGGCATTCAAGTATCTGGTCAGCGAGTTTTACAGCCGGGACCTGTCCATCAAGTACAAGAGTGCCAAGTATGTGAAGTTCCGCCGGGGGGAGTATCAGAGCAAGCTCTGTCCCTATGGCTACCAGAAGGGCGCGGATGGCCGCATGGAGCCGGACGAGGAAACCGCCCCCAATGTGCGAATGATCTTTGAGTTGGCGTGGGATGGGCGCAAGCCCAACGAGATCGTCAAAGCCCTGTTTGAGCGGAATATCCCCACCCCTGCCGAGTACAAAGCGGCCCACGGTTTCAACGGTCACGACATTTCCCGGTGCTGCGGGATATGGTCTACGTCCTCAGTGGTGCATATCCTGGACGATGAACGCTATACCGGCACTTACATCATAGGCAAGCGGGAAGTGACGGAGGTGGGCGGACACCGGGTACGGATGAAGGATGAAAGCCAGTGGGTCAAGATTCCCGACCATCATCAGGCGATCATCAGCCGGGAGCTGTTCGACCAGGTGCAGGCCCAGCGGCCCCGGTTCAAGTGCCCCAAGAAGAACGCCAGGGCCTATCCGCTGCGGAGCAAAGTATTCTGTGGGTGCTGCGGTCACGCCATGCCCCGGAGGGCAACGAAAAATGCCACCTTCTTCTGCCGGTACACGCTGGTAAATGAAGCCGCTGACTGTCATGGCCTGACGGTCACGGAGGCGGAGCTGGAGGGGATGTTATACGAAATTCTCTCCAAACAGGCACAAGTCATTTTGAATGTGGCCAATCTCGCCAATGCCGGGAGGCTGGATGTTCAGCTTGCAAGGCAGGCCGAATATGACAAGCGGATTGAGGGCTGTCTGGACCAGAAGCGGGTGCTGTATGAACGGCTCATTTTGAAGCAGATCACCATGGAGGACTACAAAAGCCAGAAAGTCGCTGTTGACAGTGAGCTTGACCGGCTGCGGGAAATCCACTCCGATTTGAAGGTGCGGACCTCGCAGATGGAGATGGACGAAAAAGCGAAAAGCGCCAGAACTAAGTTGGCGCGGGAAGTAGTCGGGGCCGGTGGCCTGATGGCTGGACTGGCTGACACGCTTATTGACCGGGTGTACGTCTATCCGAACAATCAGGTGGAGATCGTCTGGAAGATGAAAGACTTTTGTATGGGGGCGGCATGATGGAACAGAAAAAGGCTTGGATTTACTGCCGTGTAGCCCATAATGGGCCGGACAGCGCAGAGGTGCTGGCAGCACAAAGAAACAGACTGGAAACCTACGCAAAGGAACATGATTTTGAAATCGTTGGTATTTCCAGTGATATAGGGAGCGGCCTCACCATGGACCGCCCTGGTCTGCTGGACTTCCATGCGGCGGCAGAGGATGGAAATACCGATATACTGCTTATCCATAGTCTTACCCGCCTGGATCGTGACGTAGATAAGGTAACAAAATACTGGCACCTGCTCCGTAATCTCGGTGTCAGCGTACATACGGCAGATTGTGGAGAAGTAGATTTAAGCCTTGGCACGATGCACCGTGATGTGATCAACGAAATTAGAAATCTCCAAGTAGGAGCAAAAATGTAGCCTTGAAATATTATTGCGCGAGCTTGGCATGTGGGTATCCAAGTCGTAAAAGCTAAACCACCCTTTTATGAAGCACAATTTCTCAGCTTTTGAGATAAACTTGAGAAATTGTGCTTCTTGTTACCTTTTTGGTGATTGCTTGGAATAGAGCATTGTTAGGTTTCTTGCACCCTTGTCCAAGTTTTTATTTTTTCACCTAAATTATCGATATCACGCTTCAATGCACCTGTCATTGATAACTCTGACGATTCACACACGGTCTCTTCAATAAATTTAAATATCTCATTTGCAAAATCAATAAAGTTATTAACCCTATAAGGATCAAGAGTTTTCGGAGATGGGGAAACATAGGTAGACGAATCACCATCTATAACATCGTAAATTTCTTCTGCCTTTCGCAAATGATGAATTATTTCATAAAAGTAGAAAAGCTTAACATATTTAGCTTCTTCTTCGTTATACTTTTTTATATAGTGCTGGCATATTAAAAGCCCATCACATGCAATATTGTCAAACGAATCTATTATTTCTAGTTGAGTCTCTGGAAGGCTTTGTGATCGTCCACTTTCTCGTTGTTTACGAAACTTCCAATCTTGAACTGCTAAGAAGCTTTTACGGACAGCTGCAAATAAGACGAGCAATAGTACAATGCACAATACTTTACATAAAATTGAAAATAGTGTACTGTCCGTGTATCTTGAAATCATACAGTCCAATGCATCATCAAAAAAAATGACTACAAATATATCTACTAAACTTGCTATAATACAACCAAGGAGTTCAGATTCATCTTTCTGAATTTTCTTATCGATTTCACGAATATCCTTACTAAGATAGAATCTCAACAACTCCAAATTTTTATGACCAATTTGTTCAAAATCTTTTGCCATAATCACACCTATATTAACCAATCTTGTTTGTTAGTTTGCTAAGAAGAATATAGACATCTTCTTGCAGACTACCGCGACCACTTTCTTGTGCGGACACTTCGATAGCAGAGTATTCTTTCTCTATAAAAATCGTTCTATACATTCTAACCCCTTTGGGATTTTCCTCATCTAAAAATTTAGAAATCAGATTATTAGTGCGCTTATCTTGAAAAAATGAAATCATTTCTTCGACAATTGCTGGAATAGACGTTGGTGCTTTAAAGACAAAACCATCTTTAACCGCCATCTTCTTCCGTAGTGCTTTTACTTGACGTTTGCTGATCTTTAATTTTTTTGCGATATAGGCGATCCCGTTCTTATAATCACTTAGATTGCGCTGCCTTTCCTCACACAGCCTTCCAATAATTGCCACAGCAACTGCAAATTGGTTATTGAAATACGGCTCACTTGGATGGTGCCCGCAGTCAAAATACTTTTTCCCTATCAACAATTTATCATCAATATTTGATTGCATGGCTTCGTGTTTTGCTTGTTCAGAGAAATCGCGATATGTACTCATAAGCACACCTCCCAATTATATATTATGGATTGTACCATATATTGTCGAATTCTACAACAAAAATTTTTTGTCTTAGGCTTGACATTTGGGTGTCTGAGGTCGTGAAATCGGATGCTGGGCAGGCCGGCGCTTTTCAGCAAGGCCTTCAAGCGGCTGTAGGCAGTACGGGGATTGACAGGTAGCTCCGGCTTCAGAGGATTGGAGAATATCCACTCAGTCAGCGTGGTGTTCTTTCGCTCACAGAGGACCTGCACTGTGCTGGCCGGCAGCACGATCTTGCGAGTACCAGCATAGGTCTTGGTATCCCCGACGGTGAGCACCCCGCCCTTTTCCACATGGATGGTGCGCTGGATTTTCAGCACTCCATGCTCCGCGTCGAAGTCCTCCCAGCGCAGACCGCAGATCTCACCCAGCCGCAGGCCAGTGGTCAGTTCGGTGTAGAAGAAGTCCCGCCAAATATCGTCCGCTTGAATCGCGGCCATGAACGTATCGAGCTGTTCATCGTTGAGGATTTGCTTGGGCGGTGGCTTTTGCTTGGGGGCAGTGACGTCCGCGACCGGATTCCTGGGGATCAGCCGAAGTTGCTCCGCTGCGCCCATCGCCCCGTAGAGCAGGGTGTGGATACAGTGTACCATGCTGTCGGACAACTGGTGTCCGTATTTTTTGTGCTTGCGGATGCGGCCCCGCTTCTTCAGATGGGCGTACAGCTTTTGTATTTCCGCCGGGGTAATTTGGTTGAGCGGCCTGTCGCCGAGGGTGGGTTTGATGTAGAGGTCAGCGTAGCGGCGGTAGGTCTGAAGCGTGCCGGGGCGCACAGTGCCTGCCATGTACTCGTCCAGCCAACGATCCAACCACTCGCCCAGCGTCATGGAACTGTCTTCGGTCAGGTCTACGCCCTGGTAGGCATCGATGTTCTGACGGAGCTTTGTGGATAGCTCCTTCTGCGTGGGAGCGTAGACGTACCGGAAGATGGAGTCGCCGTTTTCCTTGTGGCCCACCACGATGCGGCCCTCCCAGCGACCGTCGTCCCGCTTGCGCACCATACCGTCGCCGGACGGTCTGCGCTTTGCCATTTGTTACTCACCTCCAGTCCGAATATCACCGTCGTTTTCATCCATGCACTCGGCCATCAGCCTGACACCCAATCGGAAGCCCAGGATGAAATTCTCGGTTGCTGTGATACTGTTGATCTCATGCTGTGACCGGATGAGTTTTGTAAGAGTCTCCTGATCGATTTCCTCCAGCTGTTCCATGAGCTGATTTTCATATTTGGTGACACGAGCTACCGCTTTTTCCAGCTCTGAGTCAGGTGTCATCCTCTGCTCATTAGGTGTGATGTTGCCATAGTAGAGATCCTCCAAGGTTTTTCTCATTTTACCTGCCTCCTTATCAGCAACACACAATACCCTAACCGGGCTTGAATAGCCATCCCTTTTTCGCAGAGTTATCAAAAACTTATCATATTGGGAGTCGCCAATTCTCTTTGCAGACGGTGGTGCAGTTGACGGCTACCCCATCGACATCGTCTGGCTCGGGACCTGTTCCTCATGATCGTCCGGCTTGTGACCCATAGCGATTTTCTTTTCTCTGAGCTGCTGTAAACGCTTGCGGTCGATCTGGATTCCGCCGGGGATGGTTGGGGCAGGTATCTGCTCTTGGAAGATACGGCTCATGTGGTGCAGCAGCCGCGTGACGGACAGCATCACTGTGGGAGGTTTCAGGTTGTCCCAGCGATCCAGGAAGAACTGAGCGTACTCGTTTCCTTGTGCAGCGGATTGAGTGAACCAGTAGTGAGCTTGTTCCACATCTTGCCTGTCCAAGTACAGCTTGCCGAGTGCGTACTGCGCATATTGGTTTCCGCCTTTAGCCGACTGGGTCAGATAGCTGATTGCCTTGGCTGTGTCTTTGGGAACATCCTCACCTTGGAGGTAGAGCTTCCCCAGACGGTAGCTGGCATACTGATTGCCTTGGGCGGAGGCTTGCTCGTACCACTCCACCGCTTTGGCGATCCGTTTCTGACCTTGGAGCAGTTTGCCCAACGCATACTGGGAGAAATCATTCCCGGCCTCAGCGGAGCGTTGGAACCACAGCTCCGCTTTGTCGCTGTCCGGCAGGACGCCCAGACCATCCCGCCAGCACTTACCCAACTGGTGCGCCGCCACTGTGAAGCCGGTGTCCCAGAGCTGCCCCAGTGTTTGGACGGCCTCCTCCTGCTCCGTCCAGGTGGAATCGTCATTGCAGAGGACATACCGAGCCTCTCGATATGCGTTCACCATCTGCCAGCGAGATTGACTGTTCAGGAGTTCTTCCTCCTCATCCAATTCATCGATCATCTGCTCGTCCTCGAATGTGATCTCGCCCAACCGAATCCGCTCCGCCTCACGGATAACCATATTCTTGATCGTCTTGAATTCCTTCTGCTGAGACAGCGGCAGACGCTCCCTGGGCTTGTCCTTGTAGTAGTTCTCCAGCTCATCTCGCAGTTTGTTCCAGACCTCATAGCACTCCGCCACCGCCGGGAGCTGGGCCAACTCATCCACGATGGCGTCCACCTGAGCCTTGACCTGTTTCGTCAGGTAGCCGTACACTTTTTTGCCCTTGACGTCCTAGAGCATCTCGGACAGGGTGAACAGCTTGTCTTCAATG
>OFFI01001552.1_pt1 | contig 11792 bp, 9 predicted proteins | sample 1521351 | NCBI WGS metagenome assembly OFFI01 (sample SAMEA3504119, study PRJEB24116) | mouse gut metagenome | biome: mouse gut; feature: mouse-associated habitat; material: faeces | place: Denmark | collected 2011
CCGCCGAAAGCGCCAACCGCCGGGCCCGGTCAATCCTCCCTGCACGTACAGCGCTCCTCCGCCCCCTCGGTCTCGATCGTAGCGTGGGCGACGCCCTCCGCATCAAGCACCCGGCGCAACGCGGCTTTCACGCACTCGGTACGCGCGTCGGGCGCCACTACGACATGCGCCGTCAGGGCGTTCTCCGTGGTGCTGATGGCCCAAAGATGGAGGTGGTGCGCTTCGCATACGCCCTCGACTCCGAGCATGGCGCGCTCCACCGACGCGGGGTCGAGCCCCGGCGGCACGCCGTCGAGCGCGAGGCGCAGGCTGTCGCGCGTCAGCGACCACACCGAAGCGACGATCACCCCCGCCACGACCACCCCGATCACGGGATCGACGAACATCCATCCCGTGCGGGCGATCACGAGCCCCGACACCAGGACGCCGACCGACACCAGCGCATCGGCCGCCATGTGGAGGTAGGCGCCTTTCACGTTCAGGTCGCGCTCCTTGTCCCGCACGAAGAGCCACGCGGTGAATCCGTTCACCGCCACGCCCGCACCCGCCGTCCAGGCGATCACGCCGCCCTCCACGGGCATCGGATGCAGCATGCGGCCGATGCTCTCCGCCACGATCGCCCCCACGGCGACCAGCAGCACGACCGAGTTGAGCAGCGAGACGAGCACCGTGCTCTTGCGGTAGCCGTAGGTGTAGCGCGGCCGCGCGGGCCAGGCGGTATGCCAGCAGGGCCAGCAGCAGGCTCGCCACGTCGCTCAGGTTGTGCCCGGCGTCGGACAGCAGCCCCATCGAGTCGTAGGCTATGCCCACCGCGGCCTCTATGGCGACGAATGCCGTGTTGAGCGCGATGCCCCAGGCGAAAGCGCGCCCGAGAGCCGCTTCCGGTACGGCGTGCGCGCCCCGATGATGGTGGTGGTGTGTCATGCGTATCAGTCTCCTATCGTCTCCTTGATCTCCGAAAGATCGACCAGCTTATTGACGATGGCGTAGATCGTCAAGCCCGCGGCCGAATGGATCTGGAGCTTGGCGGCGATGTTGCGGCGGTGCGTGATGACGGTGTGCGCCGAGATGCAGAGGCAGTCGGCGATCTGCTTGTTGGTCATTCCCTTGACCACGCACACGATGATTTCGCGTTCGCGCGCGCTCAGGGTCTCCTGCTTCTCGTCGGACTGCACGCCGTCGGCCGCCAGCCGCTCGACGGCCGGAATGAAGATTCCGTCCTCCACGGCATTGTGCGACGCCAGCTCCTGTTCGCAGGTGAATATATCAAACAGCACGCCGTTCAGCTCGTTCGTGCCGCCCGAAGGGTAATATTTGATGATGATGTTCTTCAGCTCGCGCAGCCGCGCCTCCACCTGGTCGTGGTGGCGGCGGAAGATGTCGATCGAGTAGGTGGCGTTCTTCTCGCCGCGCAGCAGCGCCTCGACGTAGGGGAACACGGTCTTCTCCTCGTAGGCCATGTGGCGGTGCACCTCGGCCACGTATTCGTCGTAGTAGCGCATGATGGCGAACGACACGTCGCTCAGCGAGCAGTCCACGGCCTCGATGAGCTTGCGCCGGATGGCCGGCAGGCGGAAATCGAGAAAATAACCGTGCGAGTTGTGGAGGTAGTCGGTCAGCGCGCGCACCGACACCCCCTCGTGCGACACGCCGCCCTCGCCCGGGTTCACGAGCATGTTCACCACGGCCAGAAAGGTCGCCGTATCGACCCCGTTCGCAGCGCACACCTCGGCGATGGGTTTGTCGCCGAAGCCGAGGGCGATGCCGAAACGGCTCATGACCTGGAGCACGGAGTATTTGTCGCACACCAGATCGCACATGCGGTCGTCGCCCGTATAGTTTCCTGATTTATACATCGGTCGGTAATTTACGCACAAAAATAAGGAGCGCCCGCCGCAATGCAAATACCTAAATATGGGTATTTTCGCGCAATCCGAGATCGACGTGCGTGGTCTGGAGCAGCGTGCGTCCCGCGTCGAGCAGCGTCGTGTCGGCCCCCTCGCACGCCGCAGGCATCGCACGGTCCCACACCACGTCGCCCGCGGCGCTGGTCACCCCGAAGCCCTCGTTGAACACGTAGTAGCCGAACTTGGGCAGCGAAGGGTCGAAAATATCCTTGCTGTATGCGAAGTCGGAGTGGTCGATCCCCATGCGGGCCAGCAGCGTGGCCGCCAGGTCGATCTGCGAGGCGTACTCCTCCACGGTGCGGGGTCCGGCGACCGCCCCCCCCAGCCAGATCATCGGAATGCGGTGGCGGAGCGGCGCATTGTACGCCAGCCCGTAGGGATAGGCGTAGCCGTGGTCGGCCACGAGCACCACCAGCAGTTCGTCCCACGCCGGCGACGCTTTCCAGCGATCGATCATCCGGCCCAGGCAGTCGTCGGTGAAAGCCATGGCGTTGAGCACCTTGTCGTCGAACTTCGTGAACGGCACCTCGAACGGCTCGTGGCTCGACAGCGTGAGGAGCCCCGCGAGGAAAGGCCTGCCCGCGGCACTCATGCGCAGCACTTCGTCGGCGAAGTAGTCGGCGACCACGTCGTCGGCATAGCCCCACTTCGAGGTCGGAGCATCCAGACTCAGGTCTTTCTGCTGCGTGAGCTGCTGCCACCCCGTAGCGTACATGTACGAAGCCTGGTCCGTGAAGTTGAGGTCGCCGCCGTAGACGAAACGCGTGGCATACCCCTCGCGGGCCAGCGACCGCGCGATCGAGGGGAGCCTCCGGCTGCGGGCCGGGAGTTTCATCACCGACGTGCGGGTCTGGGCGGGAAACCCGCTCAGCACCGCCACCTCGCCGCGGTCCGTGCGGAACGAATTGGCGAAGAAATTCTCGAACCACACCCCCTCGCGGCGGAAGCGCTGCATGTTGGGCATCACCTCCTCGCCGTCCACCCGCTCGTCCATGAGCGTGCGGCCGAAACTCTCGCAGATGACCACCACGACGTTGGGCCGCGACATGCGGAGCAGCCCCGTGTCGGGCACGGCGGAGGGACGGTCGCCGCGCAGGCGCTCGAAACGCCGCGCACGCTCCTCCTCCTCGAAGAAGGGGTACATCGCGGCGTAGTCGTCGCCGTCGCCCACCGACGAGAGAAGCGAGAACACGGGGTTGATCGCCGCATGGTTCAGGAAGGTATCGGCGCTGAAACAGACTTTCGAGACGTTGGCCGTGGCCACGGTCACGCCGCCGCGGATCGCCAGGAAGCAGAGCCCGCCGGCAAAGAGCAGCACGCCCGAGGCAGCCAGGCGCAGACGCACCCGTTCGCCCGAAAAGAGGCGAACCACGCGGTCATAGACCCATGTCATCACCCCGGCCGAGAGCACGAACAGGAGCACCTGGCGCACCGCCTCCCACGCGCCGATGCTGGCCAGCGCCCCCTTCGGATCGGAGAGGTAGATCAGGATCGTGGCGTCGATGCGGAAACCCCAGTAGCCGTAGAGCGCAAGATCGACGGCGAAGACGGCCGCCGTGAAGAGCGACACGACGAGGAAGTAGCCCCGGAACATGCGGCGCCACACCCGGTCGGGCAGCGACACCCACAGCGACGCGAGGGTCGCGAGCAACGGCAGCGCCGTGACATAGCCCGCCACGGTCATGTCGAGCGAGAGGCCGTGCCACAGCACGAGCAGCCGCTCCGCCAACGGGGCCTCGGCGGCCTGCGCAGCGTGAAAGAGCAGGAATACGGGCTTTTGCAACGCCATCAGGAGCGTCGTGGCCGCAAATACGGCAAGGAGGAACAGCAGTCGTCTCTTCATTTCGGTTCGCTTTTATGCAATCGGTATTCACACCGGCTACGCGCCGGCGGGGAGGTTCGGCAGCACCCCCGGATCACCTGCGACGTTGGCTCCGGGGCTTTCGGTTTCGGACCGGAAACACGCCGGCATCATTGCGGGCAGGGACTTCGGCAGCGCACCCGGATCATCTGCGACGTTGGCTCGGGAGCTGTCGTTTTCTCACCCGGACTCCGTTCGGCGCTGCGCTCGGCTCAGCGAAAACAACCGTTTTTCAACACCGCACCTGCGCACCGCGACACCCGCCGCTCCGCACGGCCCCGGGCCGCACGAAAAACCGCCCTTCGCGGGCTGCCGCCCCGGACCTGCGTCCGAACGCAAGCCGCCGGACCGCATTCGCCGGACCGTCAGATCTTCTCGCCGTAGGCCAGATCGCCGGCATCGCCGATGCCTGGCACGATGTAGGCACGCGAGGTCAGCTCCTCGTCCACGGCCGCCGTCCACAGGGTCGTAGTCTCCGCAGGCATGTTCTTCCGCACGTAGTCGATGCCCTGCTCGCTGGCGATGACCGCAGCCACATGGGTGTGCTTGGGCTGTCCGCCGCGCTCGCACAGGGCGTTGTAGGCCAGCACGAGCGACGATCCCGTCGCAAGCATCGGATCGACCAGCAGCAGCACCTTGCCCTCCAGGTCGCCGCACGATATGTACTCCACCTTCACCTTGAACTTGCCGTCCTTCGTGCTCTTGCGGTAGGCCGACACGAAGGCGTTCTGCGCGTCGTCGAAGTAGTTCAGGAAGCCCTGGTGGAACGGCAGTCCCGCACGCAGGATCGTGGCCAGCACCACGCGGTCGGAGATCATCGCCACCGAAGCCTCGCCCAGGGGCGTCTCCACGATCCGCTGCTCGTAGTCGAGGGTTTTCGATATCTCGTAGGCCGTGACCTCGCCGATGCGTTCGAGGTTGCGGCGGAAACGCATCGAATCGGTGTGGATCCGCCTGTCGCGGATTTCGGCGATGAACTTGCTGAGAACGGTATTTTCGCTGCCGAGCGTATGGATTGTCATGGCTAAGGGTGTTTTGGGGTTTGTAAGTATCAGTACAGAAAATTGTTGAACGGGTAGCGTCCGGCATGGATCTCGCGCACCATGCCGTAGAGGTCGGCGCGGAACTTGTCGATGTTGGTCCGCTCCGCAGCCGAAAGGAAGATGCAGGGCGTGTTGGCCTTGGCGATCCAGCTCTGCTTCAGGTCGTCGAGCGAGAGGTTCTCGCGCCCGGCGGGCGTGAGGTCGTCCTCGTCCTTTTTAATATATGTATAAGCATCGACCTTGTTGAAGACCAGATAGACCGGCTTGTCGCCCGCACCGATCTCGCTCAGGGTCTGCTTCACCACGGCGATCTGGTCCTCGAACTGCGGATGCGAAATATCGACCACATGCACCAGCAGGTCGGCCTCGCGCACCTCGTCGAGCGTCGATTTGAACGACTCGATCAGCTCCGTGGGGAGCTTGCGGATGAAACCCACCGTATCCGAGAGCAGAAACGGCAGGTTGTCGAACACCACCTTGCGCACCGTGGTGTCGAGCGTGGCGAAGAGCTTGTTCTCGGCGAACACCTCGCTCTTGGCGAGGAGGTTCATGAGCGTCGATTTGCCCACGTTCGTATAGCCCACCAGCGCCACGCGCACCAGCGCGCCGCGGTTCGAGCGCTGCACGGCCATCTGGCGGTCGATGCGCTGCAACTCCTCCTTGAGCTTGGCGATGCGGCCGCGCACGATGCGCCGGTCGGTCTCGATCTCTCGCTCGCCGGCGCCGCCGCGCGTTCCCGTGCCGCGCTGCCGCTCAAGATGGGTCCACAGACCCGCCAGGCGCGGCAGCATGTACTGGTAGTTGGCCAGCTGCACCTGCGTCTTGGCATAGGCCGTCCGCGCCCGCGACATGAAGATGTCGAGAATCAGGCGCGTGCGGTCGAGCACGCGGCAGGGCATGGCCTTCTCGATGTTACGGGTCTGCGCGGGCGACAGTTCGTCGTCGAAGATCACCACGTCGATCTCCTCGTCGCGGCAGTAGTCGGCGATCTCCTCCAGCTTGCCCGGCCCCACGTAGATGCGCGACGAGGGCTGGGGCAGCCGCTGCGTGAAGCGCTTCACGGTGGCGATGTCGGCCGTTTCGGCCAGAAACTCCAGTTCGTCGAGGTACTCGGCAGCCTGGCGAGCCCCTTGTTCACCGCGCCGATGGGAGAGACGGTCTCAAAGACGGGAAAGCCCACAAGCGCCGATGCCGCCACCACGGCCACGGCCACGGCACGCTCGCGCCCCGGTTCGCGCCCGACGTTCTTCGTTGTGTTGTCCTTGTTTTCCAAATCGTTTTCCTATCTTGCAAGCGAGGGTATCCCCGCAAAAAGGATACCCTCGCCAATCGTTTCCGCGTCCGTTAGTTTTGCAGACGGAAGTCCACGGGCAGGTTGTAGCGCACGCGCACGGCCTGTCCGCGCTGCTTGCCGGCCGACCACACGGGCGACTTCTGCAACACGCGCACCGCCTCGTCCGACAGCGAGCGGTCGGGGCTCTGAAGCACCTGGATGTTGGTCAGACGACCGTCCTTCTCGATCACGAAAGTCACCGTCACACGACCCGAGATGTTGTTCTCAAGCGCGATCTGCGGGAACTTCACGTTGCTCTGCACCCACTGGCGGAACTTGTTGAGGTCGCCGCCCTGGAACGAAGGCATCGTCTCCACGATGATGAACGGCTGGTCGTCCTCGATGACCTCCTCCTCGACCTCCACGATGGGCTCGATGGCGTCGTCCTCGTTGAACTCGTTGAACGTAAGTTCGGTGGTGATCTTCGTATCGTTGGTCACGATATCCAGAATGTCCGAAATCACCTTCACCTCGACCTTCTTGGGAGGCTCGGGCGGCTTCTGGTCCTGACGCGTGATCTCGGTCATCTCCTCCTCCACAACCGCCGTTTCCACATCGATTTTCTGAATCCGGTGCTCCTTCGGCGTATAGCTGAAGGCGGCGATCACGAGCCCGAGGGCCACGATCAGACCGATTTCGAGAAACAGACCCCGCTTGTTTTTCAGGTCCGCTTTGGGTGATTTTTTCTGTTCCATCTATGCTTCTTTAATTTTAATGTTCGCATGCTCGCGCGACACGGCACCCCGAAAGGCCCGTTAAGCACCTACAAATATATGGATAAAATTCCGAAAACCGATGCGCGCGGGACGAATTTCTTCATTTTTTGCCTACTTTTGCCCGCACACGACACCCGATGCTTATGGCAAACACCGAACCTCTGTACGGAAAAACGCCCGACGAACTGAGCGAACTCTGCGCACGCCTGGGCCTTCCGCGCTATGCGCCCCGCCAGATCGCACGCTGGCTCTACGTGCGCGCCGTGGCCGATCCCGCGGCCATGACCGATCTGTCGCGTGCGGCGCGCGAGGCGCTCGCCGCCGCGTGCGATCCGGGCCTCGCGCCCCCCGAGCGGGAGTGGCTCTCGGCCGACGGCACGAAAAAATACCTCTACCGCACCCGCGCCGGCCACTACGTCGAATCGGCCTTCATCCCCGACGGCGACCGCGCCACGCTCTGCGTCTCGTCGCAGGCCGGATGCCGCATGGGCTGCCGCTTCTGCGCCACCGGGCGCCAGGGCCTCCAGGCGTCGCTCACGGCGGGCGAAATCCTGAACCAGATCGCCTCGCTGCCCGAGCGCGAGCGACTCACCAACCTGGTGTTCATGGGTATGGGCGAGCCGCTCGACAACATCGACAACGTGCTCCGCGCCCTCGAAATCCTCACTGCTCCGTGGGGCTTCGCCTGGTCGCCCACACGCATCACGGTCTCCACCTCGGGCGTGACCCCGGCGCTGCCCCGGCTGCTCGACCGCACGAAGGTCCACCTGGCCGTGAGCCTTCACAACCCCTTTTCCGACGAGCGGGCCGAGATCATGCCCGTCGAGCGCGCCTACCCCATCGCCGGCGTCGCGGAGCTGCTGCGCCGCTACGACTTCACGCACCAGCGGCGCGTGTCGTTCGAGTACATCGTGCTGAGCGGACTAAACGACACCCCGCGCCACATCCGCGGCCTGTGCCGGCTGCTCGACGGCATCAAATGCCGCATCAACCTCATCCGGTTCCACAAGATCCCAGGCTCGCCCTACTTCTCGCCCCCCGACGAGGAGCTGATCCGCTTCCGCGACACGCTGACGGCCAAAGGCATACAGACCACGATCCGGGCCTCGCGCGGCGAGGACATCCAGGCCGCCTGCGGCCTGCTCTCCACCCGCGAACAGCAGCAGCACGCGCAGCAGTGATGCGGCCCGGCGTTGTCCACCGCGTCCCGCAAACGAAAGGGAAGCGCCCCTTCGCGCCCGGCGACGGAACGCAGCGGGTGCGGTGTTTCGCCGCCGCCCGTGCCGTCCGCCGCACGGGAAGCCGCACCGGAAGCCAACGGGCACGCAAAAACCCCGGCACACGCGCCGCACGGCCGCCAGCCGCCCCCGGCATGTGCCGGAGGCGGGATTTTTCCGGCACAGAATTGGACAGTTTCGGGAAATTATTGCTAAATTTGCCCCGTTAGGCAAATGAGAGCGGAATACGGTTCCCATAACCTTTTAAACCTGCAACCATGTTCGCAATCGACCATTACGACTTCAAAGGCAAGCGCGCGATCATCCGCGTGGACTTCAACGTGCCCCTCGACGGCGAGGGCCGCGTGACCGACGACACCCGCATCCGTGCGGCCGTGCCCACCATCCGCAAGGTGCTGGAGGGCGGCGGCTCCGTGATTCTGATGTCGCACCTGGGCCGTCCGAAGAAGAATCCCGATCCGAAATACTCGCTCGAACAGATCGTGCCGGCCATCGAGCGGCTCCTGGGCACGAAGGTGCTCTTCGCCGGCGACTGCATGGGCGACAAGGCGGCCGCCATGGCCCGCGACCTGAAGCCCGGCGAGGTGATGCTGCTCGAAAACCTCCGCTTCTACGCCGAGGAGGAGGGCAAGCCCCGCGGCCTTGCGGAGGATGCCACCGACGAGGAGAAGAAAGCAGCCAAGAAAGCGTTGAAGGAGGGACCCCAGAAGGAGTTCGTGCAGCGCCTGGCCTCCTATGCCGACTGCTACATCAACGACGCGTTCGGCACGGCGCACCGCGCCCACGCCTCCACGGCCCTCATCGCCGACCTGTTCCCGAAGGACAAGATGTTCGGCTACGTCATGGAGAACGAGCTGAAGGCCATCGACGGCGTGATGGAGCACCCCCGGCGTCCGTTCTGCGCCATCATCGGCGGCTCGAAGGTCTCGACCAAGATCACCATCATCGAGAAACTCATGGAGAAGGTCGATTCGATCATCCTGGGCGGCGGCATGACCTACACGTTCGCCGCGGCGCAGGGCGGCCGCGTCGGCAACTCGATCTGCGAACCCGACATGTTCCCCGTGGCGCGCGAGATCCTGGCCAAGGCCGAGGAGCGCGGCATCGAGCTGGTCATGTCGCCCGACGCGCTGATCGCCGACGCCTTCTCGGCCGACGCCCGCACCGACGAAGCTCCGGCCGACGCCATTCCCGACGGCTGGGAGGGCGTGGACATCGGCACCGAGGGCAAGCGCCGCTTCCGCGAGCACATCCTGGGCTGCAAGACCATTCTGTGGAACGGTCCGGTGGGCGTGTTCGAAATCGACAAGTTCGCGACGGGCTCGCGCGCCGTGGCCGAAGCCATCGCCGAAGCCACGGAGCAGGGCGCCTACTCGCTCATCGGCGGCGGCGACTCGGTGGCCTGCATCAACAAGTTCGGCCTCACGGACAAGGTCTCCTACGTCTCGACGGGCGGCGGCGCGCTGCTCGAATACATGGAGGGCAAGGAGCTGCCGGGCGTGGCGGCCATCCGCAAATAGCGCGACCGAAATGCGGGCGGACCGGCTCCGCCCGCACTTTTTACGACACCGAAACTCAATATGAAGCAATAACCTTATGAAAAAAATCCTTTTGTTCGCAACTGTCGCAATCATGGCAAGTTGTCAGAATCAACCGGCCCGCGTGCCTGCGATCGACCTCACGAACCTCGATCCCACGGCCGCACCCGAAGTCGATTTCTACCAGTACGCCACGGGCGGCTGGCAGGAGAAAAACCCGCTGAAACCCGAATTCTCGCGCTACGGCTCGTTCGACATGCTGCGCGAAAACAACGAGATCCGCATCAACGAGCTCTTCTCGGAGATGCTTGACAGCAAGGCCGCCAAGGGCAGCGTCGAGCAGAAGATCGCCGACCTCTACCGCCTGGGCCTCGACTCGACGCGTCTGAACGCCGAGGGCGCCGCTCCGATCCGTCCCGCGCTGGACGAGATCTTCGCCATCGCCGACCGCCGGGGCCTCACCGAGGTCATCGGCAAGCTCCACGGCTCGGTCGCCAATCCGTTCTTCGGCGTGGGCGTGCAGTCCGACCTGATGAACAGCGACATGAACGCGCTCTACATCTCGCAGAGCGGTCTGGGCATGGGCACGCGCGACTACTACCTCGATGAGGAGAACGCCGCGATCCGCGAGGCATACAAGGAGTACCTGAAGAAGGTGTTCCGCCTGTCCGGCGTGGCCGAGGAGGAGCTCGCCGAGGCTGCCGAGGGCGTGATGCGCGTGGAGACCGAGCTGGCACGCAGCCAGTGGTCGAACGTCGCGCTGCGCAACGTGGCCGCACGCTACAACCCCATGTCGCGCGAAGAGTTCGAGAAGACCTACGACGCCGTGGATTGGGCTACTTACTACAAAGCGATGGGTGTGGGCGACTTCGACCGCATCATCGTGGCGACCCCGTCGGCCGTGGCCGGTGCCAACGAGGTGCTGAAGAACGCACCCCTGGCCGACCTGCGCTACTACCTCGCATCGCAGTACATCAACTCCGCGGCTTCGTTCCTGAGCGACGACTTCCATGCCGCATCGTTCGACTTCTTCGGCAAGGCCATGACCGGCACGCCGGAGCCCCGCGCACGCTGGAAGCGCGCCATGAGCGTGCCCAACGGCACCCTCTCCGAGGCCGTGGGCGAGATCTACGTCGCACGCTACTTCCCCGAGAGCGACAAGGAGCGCATGACGCAGCTCGTGCGCAACCTCCAGACGGCCCTGGGCGAGCACATCGACGCCCTGGAGTGGATGAGCGACGAGACGAAGGCCCGCGCCCGCGAGAAGCTCGCCGCCTTCACCGTGAAGATCGGCTACCCCGACACCTGGAAGGACTATTCGTCGCTCGACATCGACCCCGAGAAGAGCTACTGGGAGAACATCGTGAACGCCAACATCTGGTACACCGCCGAGAACCTGGGCAAGTTGGGCAAACCCGTGGATAAGGACGAGTGGCACATGTCGCCCCAGACGGTGAACGCCTACTACAACCCGACGACCAACGAAATCTGCTTCCCCGCAGCCATTCTCCAGCCGCCGTTCTACAACTCGACGGCCGACGACGCGGTGAACTACGGCGCCATCGGCGTGGTGATCGGCCACGAGATGACCCACGGTTTCGACGACCAGGGCCGCCAGTTCGACAAGAACGGCAACATGAACAACTGGTGGACCGAGGCCGATTCGGAGGCCTTCAAGCTGAAGACCGACGTGCTGGTGAAGCAGTTCGACGCCGTGGAGGTGCTGCCCGCACGCGACGGCCAGCCGGCGCTCCATGCCGACGGCCGCCTGTCGCTGGGCGAGAACATCGCCGACCAGGGCGGTCTGCGCGTGGCCTACACCGCGCTGCACAACGCCATCGACACCGAGGCCGTTGCGCCCATCGACGGCTTCACGCCCGACCAGCGCTTCTACCTGGCCTACGCTACGCTGTGGGCGCAGAGCATCCGCGACGAGGAGATCGCGCGTCTGACCAAGAACGACGTGCACTCGCTCGGCGTGAACCGCGTGAACATCACGCTGCGCAACCTCCAGTCGTTCTACGACGCCTTCGGCATCACCGAGGGCCCGATGTTCCTCCCCGCAGAGGAGCGCGTGGTAGTCTGGTAACCGCTCGCGATCCGATAAAACCGGGACGTCCTTTTCGGGACGTCCCGGTTTCGTTTATACCTTCGTT
>OFFI01001575.1_pt1 | contig 11658 bp, 11 predicted proteins | sample 1521351 | NCBI WGS metagenome assembly OFFI01 (sample SAMEA3504119, study PRJEB24116) | mouse gut metagenome | biome: mouse gut; feature: mouse-associated habitat; material: faeces | place: Denmark | collected 2011
CAATATTTTTTCATCCGTGCAAAAACTCTTCTCTCTATTCTTATGTGCTGTTTGATTTTAATTACTATTCCATAACACACTAATTTTATAATATTTATTTTTTTTCTTTTTCGGGAACAAAAAAGCTCTCTCTGTCATAAAAAAAGGACTTTTTTTCGTTCATGCTCAGAAAAAGGCAAATGCATGTATTCTATGCCTGCAATTTTTCTCCTCATCTCACATATTGTCTTAGAAGCATTTTCCGTGTATCCTTATAAAAAGCAAGAAAGAATATGAAAACAAATCAAGAACGCTGGTATATTTATTTGGCAGAATGTAAGGATAAAAGCCTTTATTGCGGCATTACAAATAATATTGTCAAACGATTTTGGCAGCATAACGGCATAAAGGCGGGGGGAGCAAAATATACGAAAGGACGGCGCCCTGTCACACTGCTTGCCTATCATTCTGTTGCGGACAAATCCCAAGCCTTGCTTCTGGAAATAACATTAAAAAAACTTCCCAAACAAAAAAAATTGGCGTTTTTGCTTGGATTGCAGCAGCAAGCGCAATTATGACTTACTTGGAAAAAAAAGGTAAACCATGGCACAAAAACATACACTGCAAATACTTCTTTCTCCGCTTTTACTTCCCCTTTCATGGATTTTTGGGTTCATTGCCCGTGCTCGGTATTTTCTTTATCAAAAGCAAATCTGCCCAAGCTATTCCCCTCAAATCCCCTGTATCTGCGTTGGGAATATTTCATGGGGCGGAACAGGCAAAAGCCCGTTTATTGACTATTTGCTCAAACTTTTTCATACCCAAACCGTACACTGTGCAGTCCTTTCCCGCGGATACGGGACAAAACTTGCATCTTATCCCTTTGTACTGAATAAAAATATCGTGGATACCGACAGGTCTTTAAAGGATATGGCTTTGCCTGACGAACCCTGCATGCTTCTGCAGAAAAATCCCATGAGCACCATTGTTATCGATCCCAAACGGGCAGAAAGTGCCAAACTGGTGGAAAAACAATTCCCCCGCATCCAAGTCCTGCTTATGGATGACGGCTTTCAGCATTTTGCCCTCAAGCGGCATATGGATTTTGTTTTGCTGGACGCTGATGACCTAAGCCCCCATGCAGGCTTTGTAAAACGTAATTGGAACAGCCTTATTCCCCTTGGTTCGTGGCGGGAACCTGAAAAAGCCCTGTACAGAGCTGCAGCTTTTTTTCTCAAATGCCCCCCTGCTCAATGGGAACAGATAAAAGAACACACAGTAAAAAAATTAACTCCCTATCAAAAACCTTTGTTTGTTTTTCAGCTTGCCATTACTAAAATCATCCCGCTTTTTGCACAGGAGAAAAATTCTGTCCATGACCTCAAAAAAAGTGACTATGCCATTCTTGCCGGTATTGGCAATCCTTTGCAATTCCAAGCCGGTGTACAGGAATACATAGGGCATGCATGCGCAAAAAAATTTTTCTTGGCTGACCATGCCAACATGGATAGACGTCTTGCTGAAATTTTACAGCTTGATATGCCCCTTCTTTGCACAGAAAAGGACGCTGTCAAATTACAAAATTATCCCCAGTTAGCCCAAAAAGAAATCTATTATACCCAAACAGCAGTGCAGTTTTATACTTCCTGCTTTACCACAGATGATTTTGAAACATGGTTTCGTCATAGTGTCCTTCCCCTTGTCAGCAATCATACAAAATAAAATGAGAATACAATGAAAAAATTATCCAAAAAACAGAAAACATATTTTGGTCACAATTTGGAAGATGACGAAAAACGCTATGCAAAAGACGAAGATTTTACGCTGGAAAATATTTATTCCATATTGGAAAAAACACCGCACCCTCTGCGGCTTGACGATATTCTGCGCCGTGCAAATGTAACCAGACGTTCCAAAAAAGAAGTTCTTTCCCTTTTGCATGAGCTTGTCAAAGAAGGAAAAATCATTCATCAGCGGGGCGGAACCTATTGCCTCAGCACAAGCCTTGGGCATATTCTGGGCAAGCTTGCCGTGCAGCGTTCCGGGGCAGCTTTTGTCCTTGTCAATAAAGAAAAATTCCCCCATGTCAAAGAAGATATTTATATTCCTGAACAAAGCCTTGGCGATGCATGGAATGGAGATATTGTGGAAGTTGCTCTTTTACCTCGCCCTCAACGAGCCAATGGAATAAGCCCTCGGGGACTTTTGGGCAATACAGGCAAAAGACGTGAGGGAAAAGTTGTTGAAATTGTAGAAAGAACACATAAAATTCTCACCGTTTGCATTGAAGAAGAAGCCACAAAACAGCAGAAAAAACATTTTAAACACGCTGCCAAACAGGCTTACCTTGCCAAACCCACGGACAGCCGTTTTCATTTTACGGTATTAATCCCCCTTACTGAAGAATTTTTGGGACAAAGCACAGAAAAAGATTACACCCTTAAACAAGGTGACCTTTTGGAAGTTGAAGTCCAAGACCGCCTGCCCTCAAGACTCAATAGCCCCTTGTGGCTTGCCCAGCCCAAAAAATTTCTTGGTGGGCAGCACAGTGTTTCTGTGCAGGAAAGTATTACCAAAACAAGCAACAATATCCCTACGGAATTTCCTGACGATGTACTGAAAGAAGCCGAAAATATCGCCCTTGCCGAAGGTTTTTTACAAGCTGAAAATAAACAGCAAAAATATCATATTCCATTAGAGCAAAATGACACGGATTTGCGGAACATTTGTCTTGTCACCATTGACGGGGCTGATTCCAGAGACTTTGACGATGCGGTTTATGTAGAAAAGAAGGACACATGTTATACGCTTATTGTGGCTATTGCTGATGTTTCCCGTTATGTGACACCCTGCTCCAAGCTGGACAAGGAAGCCAAAACCCGCGGCAATTCCTATTATTTCCCGAGTTCTGTTGAGCCCATGCTCCCTGAAGCTCTTTCCAACGGCTTATGCAGTTTGCGTCCAAACGAAGACCACAGAATTATTTTTGCCAAAATTCTTTTCAATGCCAAAGGACAAGTCAAAGCAACGGATTTTGGACAAGGGATTATGCGCTCCAAGGCACGGCTTACCTATGACGCTGTACAGGAATTTTATGATACGGGAAAACCCCATAAAGCCTTTGAGGACGGTATTTCCACGCCCATGAACGAAGAAATTGAAACCATGCTTCTAATCGCAAAAGAACTGGCTGAAATCCTCATCAAAAAACGCTGCAAAGCAGGTTCTTTGCATCTGGAAATTCCGGAACAGCAATGCATTATCCAAAACGATACCATGACAGCTCTTGGCGTGCGTCCCCATTTCTTTGCTCATGAACTCATTGAGGCATTTATGGTCAGCGCCAATGAAGCTGTGGCAGAATTTTTATACAAAAAAAATGCTCCCTGCCTTTACCGTGTTCACCCTGCCCCCGCCCCGGAACGGCTGAAAAATCTCTGTACCGTGTTTGCCCAGACAAGTTTGGCTGAAATCCTGCCCGTTGAATCTCCTGAAAAAATCGGAGAAAATGTATGGCTTGGACAAATTCTTGCTCATTTGGATACTGCAAAAAAAATAGTTGAACAGCAGGGAGCAACACAAGGAACGGACAAACAACATGGCGCAGAAAATGCTGAGCAAAGCAAGCAGAGAAAATTTACTGAAAAAAATGAGCAAATTGCCTCCATTGCAAAAAACGCCTCTCTTGCCTACCGCATGATTTTACGGGCTATGATGCAGGCACGCTACAGCCCTTCTTCGGATATCCACTTTGGGCTTGCTTCAAAATGTTATTGCCATTTTACCTCACCTATCCGCCGTTATGCTGACCTTATGGTGCACAGATGCCTCAAAGCTGAACTTGGCTTTATGGAAAAAAAACATGCGATTTTCAATCCGGATTACCTTGAAAGCATTGCCGACATCTGCAATGATCAGGAACGCTGTGCCCAAAGCGCAGAACGGGAAATCTTTTTGCGTTTATCCTGCCTTATGCTGGAAAAATCCATTGGCAAAACCTTCCCTGCCATTATCAGCGGTTTGAGTAATTTCGGCGTTTTTGCCGAATTACAGGAAAATATGGCAGAGGGCATGATCCGCATGGAAAAGCTTGGCAATGACTACTTTGTCTATGATGAAGATAAACAAATTCTCTACGGTGAACGTTCAGACGTCACTTACAGACTTGGGGATGAAATTGCCGTGCAAATTGATTTTGTCGATGTCACCCGTCTGGAAATTGATTTAATCCTCATGGGCGTTACTCCCAGAAAATCCGGCAGAGCAAAAGGCAAAAGCGCCCTTTTCCGTGACATCCATAAAAAGGGCTCACGATATTCCAGAAAGTCAGCGGAAAAGCCTTCTGCTAAAACTCTACGCAAAAGCAGCTCCCAAAAAGTAGGCAAAGAAAAACACACAAACAAAGAACGCCAGACAAAAACACGAAAAAGAAAATAAATTCCGTTCACAACACAACGCATTAAAAATAAAAGGGAAGACACATTTCCTTTTTCTACAAAAACCAAATACAGGCTTATTTACTATGCATATAAAAGTCAAGAATAATGTTACTGTTATCTCAATAAGCACGCTTCCAAAAAAGTTAATAAAATTTGTATTTTTTCAAAAAAACATTTGACAAAGTGAATAAATTTGCATAAAAACTTTTCACGGCATACGTCCTCATCGTCTAGCCGGCCCAGGACAGCGGCCTTTCACGCCGTCAACGGGGGTTCAAATCCCCCTGAGGACGCCAACAATTTTCAAGGACTTAGAGAAAACTCTAAGTCCTTTTTTTATGCATATACTTCCTCTATCCTATATGATGTTTCCAAAAGCATGCTCAAGCCAATAAATTTTATATAATTTTGTAAAATAATTGTGAATATCGGCAAAGCAAATCTTCCGTTATACAGTCAGAACTATCAAAACAAGCAGGCGATTTTTTACGTATCACCGGAAACAGAGAGGTTACAGCAAGGTAAAATGATTTTTATGAAATGTAATTAATCCTTCATCTCTCATTTTACTCAGCTCATTTGACATGGCACTGCGTTCCACGGATAAAAAATTTGCCAGTTCCTGACGATTAAAAGGAAGAGACACAGTGCCTGTATTTTGGTATTTCGCCTCATCAGACAAATAGGCAATCAGTTTTTCACGGGTTGTGCGTTTAGACAGATAGCTCATTTTTTGGACAAGTTTTCTGTTTTGTTCAGAAAGGGAAAAAAAAAGGTTCTGCACAACAATTGTATGGAATTTACAGGCAGAGGAACAAACTGTGATTATTTTTTTTACATTGAAGAAGAATACCTCGCTGTCCTCCACTGCCATGACATCATTCATCAATACCCCGCTCTCCGGTGCCGCATAGGATTCTCCAAACATTTCTCCGGGATTTATTCCGGCAATAATACTCCGCTTGCCCCAGTAATCATCCTGCTGGATATGGAGTTTTCCTTTGATAAGTATCAAAATATTATCCCATCTTTGTCCATGATTTAAAACATATTCTCCTTTTTTACAGCTTTGTCTTCGCATTTGCAGGCAGGAAAGCATGGCTTCTATTTCATTTTCCTTTACCCCTGAAAATAAGACTGTTTTTTTTAGAACTGAAAGATATGTATTCATAAAAACCTCATTTTTGTTGTAAAAACAACAGAATTATAAAATAAAATGGTATATTGTCAATGCGGAAAGACAAAGAGTATGCTTTCAACTTTCACTGCTGTAAAAAAATTTATAAAATCAATAAAGGATACACGTATGATACGCAGAATTATAAAAATCAATGAAGAAAAATGTACGGGATGCGGGCTTTGCGCTGATGCCTGCCATGAAGGAGCTATTAAAATTATCAATGGAAAGGCAAAACTGATACGGGATGATTATTGCGACGGGCTTGGAGATTGCCTGCCCGCCTGCCCTGAAAACGCTATCAGCTTTGAGGAAAGAGAGGCTTTGCCCTATAACGAAAAAGCCGTTCTTTTGGCAAAAAAACAGGAAAAACCTCTTCCCTGCGGCTGTCCGGGAACTGCCGCACAGATCATCCAAGCCAAGACAGATACCCTACAACCTTCCTCTGTTCCCAGCCAGTTATCCCAATGGCCTGTCCAAATCAAACTTGTGCCCGTCAATGCGTCTTATTTTGAAAATGCAAATCTTCTTATTGCGGCTGACTGCACAGCATATGCCTACGGTAATTTTCATGGTGATTTTATTAAAAACCATATCACGTTAATCGGCTGTCCAAAACTGGACGAAGGGGATTACAGCGAAAAATTGGCACAAATCCTTGCCGGCAATACCATTAAAACAATCACTGTCACAAAAATGGAAGTCCCTTGCTGCAGCGGTATGGAAAATGCCGTCAAAAAAGCCTTGCGGGCAAGTGGAAAATCTATTCCCCTGACTGTGATAACCATTTCAGCAGACGGCAGAATTTTAAATTCATTACCCATGTAATAAAGGAGCAGAACTATGGAAAACGCAAAAATGTTTTGTTTTCAATGTGAACAAACCGCAGGCCGCACAGGCTGCAAGGCAAATGCCGGCGTATGCGGCAAAACAGCTGACGTCGCAAATTTGCAGGATAAACTGACGGGTGCTTTGATAGGGCTTTCCCGAATAATAGACAAAAATACCCTCAGCCCCGCACCAGACACATGGAAACTTATTCTTGAAGGACTTTTTACCACTGTTACCAACGTCAACTTCAATGCACAAACCATTGAAGTATTAATCCGGCGTGTTCATGCTCAGCAAGAAGCAGTAAATCCTGTATCTTCTGACAGCGTAAAAAACGATTATGATATGTCCGGGCTTTGGAATGCCGAGGAAGATATACGCAGCCTAAAATCCCTGATTTTATTTGGTATTCGGGGAGTTGCCGCCTATGCCTACCACGCCATGGTACTGGGATATACCGATGAAAACCTCAACAAATTCATTGCCAAAGCCCTTTCTGCCATAGCTGAAGATCTGGACATGAATCAGCTTTTGCCCATTGTTTTGGAAGTGGGACAATATAACCTTACCTGTATGGAATTATTGGATAAAGCAAACACGGAAACCTTTGGACATCCTGTGCCCGCAGAAGTTTCTCTGCATGTTGAAAAAGGTCCGTTTATTGTTGTCACAGGGCACGATCTTTTGGATTTGAAGCTTCTTTTGGAACAAACAGAAGGCAAGGGCATTAATATTTATACCCATGGAGAAATGCTCCCTGCGCATGCATATCCTGAATTGAAAAAATATGCACACTTGAAAGGAAATTTTGGCACAGCTTGGCAAAATCAACAAAAAGAATTTGCCGATATTCCTGCTCCCATTCTTTTTACTACCAACTGCCTCATGCCCCCAAACCCCGGCTATGCGGACAGGGTTTTCACAACGGAAGTCGTTTCCTATCCTGAAATAACCCATATTGGAAAAACAAAGGATTTTTCTCCGGTCATTAAAAAAGCCCTTGAGCTGGGCGGGTATGCAGAAGACCAACACTGTACGGGCATTAACGGCGGCAGTTCTGTGCTTACAGGATTTGGACACAAAACAGTTCTCGGCGTTGCAGACAAAGTTATTGACGCTGTAAAATCAGGAGCAATCAAGCATTTCTTCTTGGTTGGCGGCTGTGACGGCGCTCGCACGGGACGAAACTACTACACGGAATTTGTACGGAATACTCCTGCAGATACTGTAGTGCTGACCCTAGCCTGCGGTAAATACCGTTTTAACGATTTAAATTTGGGCACAATCGGCGGCTTGCCGCGGCTCATGGATATCGGGCAATGCAATGATGCCTACAGCGCAATCAAAATTGCAGTGGCTCTTGCTGACGCATTCGGATGCGGGGTCAATGATTTGCCCCTCTCACTGGTGCTTTCATGGTATGAACAAAAAGCTGTCTGCATTTTGTTAACACTCCTGCACCTTGGAATTAAAAATATTTTGCTGGGTCCCTCACTTCCTGCTTTTATTTCACCCAATGTCTTGAATTTCCTTGTTGAAAACTACAAAATCGCTCCCATTTCAACACCGCAGGAAGATTTAAAAGCAATTCTCGGATAAACTATACAAATGCTCCTCACTTCCTAAAAAGAAGTGAGGAGTTTTTTCCTGTGTATATTACGTCTTTCACGCTGATTATACTTACTTTTTTCCCAGTATAAAGCCTCGAGTATTGATAAAATTAGGCAAGTTTTTGCCATAATTATGTCTATACGCTGTGATGAAAATCCTCTATTGTAACGTTACAGACAATATATGTTAACCATAAAAGGAGGCTCTATGCTTTTACACAACATTAAATCCATTGCAACCGTTAGCTTTGTTGCTCTTTGCATGCTTTTTTCCGTATCTTCAGCCCAAGCTGACGAAAACAAAATTCCCGCAGAACTGAACAGCCCCTTTGCTCAGGGTGAACCCAATACTGCCTATGCAAAATATTTTATTGGCAACAGCTATTTAAACAGATTAAGCTCAGAAGGTGTTTCCATTGCCAACGTGACCTTTGAGCCTCGCTGCCGCAACAACTGGCATATCCACCATGCAGCACAGGGCGGCGGACAAATTTTACTTTGCACAGCAGGACGCGGCTGGTATCAGGAATGGGGAAAAGAAGCCCGGGCTCTCAAAACCGGTGACGTTGTCATTATTCCTGCCGGGGTAAAACACTGGCACGGTGCTGCAAAGGACAGTTGGTTTGCACACTTGTCCGTTGAAGTTCCCGGCGAAAAAAACAGTAATGAATGGCTTGAACCTGTTGCTGACGAAGAATACAATAAGCTTCCATAACAATATAAAATCCTCTCTCAAAAAGCCTGCATATGCAGGCTTTTTTTTTGCGTCATTTTATTTGGCAAACTTTAGTGTATATCCGTATGACATTTAGAACACACCAATAAGATTTATAATATTTTTTATTCTACTGTTTCCCACCAAGAAGAAAAGGTCGGAAGCGGATATGCTAATTCCACGGCTTCTCCGATTAACGGCGTCAGCAGCTGATAAGGTTTATTTGCACTTGCATTTTTTATCCGTATAAAGGGGTCATTCCATGCATGATACGCCAAAGAAAATTTGCCAATATGCATGGGAAGCAGAGCCGATGCCTTCAAATCAAGTGCAGCCTGACTTGCCTGTTCCGGGGTCATATGCACATAGCGCCAACTGTCATTATATTGTCCGCAGTCAAGCAGTGCAAGGTCAATCCCGTTCAAGGTTTTGCCTATTTCTGCAAAATGGCTTTCATACCCTGTATCGCCGCTGAACAAGATTTTTTGCTGTGGTGTTTCCAGCACAAAACCGCACCATAACGTTTTATTGCGGGTAAGGGTTCTGCCTGAAAAATGCTGCGAAGGAATAAAATGCACACGCAGCGTATCGGCAAGAGCAAAGCTGTTTCCCCAGTCACCTTCAAGAATTTGCGTATCGGCAAAGCCCCAGCGTAATAAATGGGATTTCACCCCAAGCCCGCAAATAATTTTTCCAAGCTTTGGCTTTAACTGCATCATGGTCGGGTAATCCAAATGATCCCAGTGATCATGGGAAATAAACACATAATCAAGAAAAGGAAAATCGTCGGCACTGTAGGGTGTTGCCCCTGCAAAGGCACGCACACTGAAAAAAACAGGAGAGGCATAGGCGCTGAAAACAGGGTCAATCAATATCCTTTTTCCTGCAAGCTGCATAAAAAAGGAAGAATGTCCCAGCCATACAAGCCTGTCATTTTGCTTTTCAAGCCCTGCAAACGCGTTTTTCTTTACAGGTACTGGATTTACGGGGAAAGGATTTTCTTTTCTTTTTAATACTGACCTCAGCAATGCCATGACAGCAGAACTTTTATCCGATAAAACAGCGTGTTCCACAAGATTATGAAATTCTCCCCGGTAATAATGGGAAGAACGCATCAGTTCCTTTATGAGCTTTTCATCAGGCAATGCCCCAAACATTTTTTTCTGCATAAAACCATAGCCTGCTCCGCCTGCTCCTGCACTTGCAAGCAAAAATCCCGTCATATATTTTAAAAACGTTCTGCGCGTCATAGAAGCAGGCGTTCTCCTTTTTTATAGACTTTTTCCAAGCTCATATGCCATGGCAGGGAATTTTGTTCCGCTGACAGAACCCGCCCCCCATGCACCGGGAACAATCACCCTGCCCGCATCTTCCCAGCCTAAATAAGATAATAATTGTTCATAATGCGTGACAATGGGGCGTTCATCATCACGGGAATTATTGGCATAGGTCATGAGCAGAACAGCTTTTTTATGGACGTGGATTTGCCCGTTAATCGCATAAAATCTGTCAATAACAGCCTTGAGCTGGGATGAAATGCCAAAATAATACATAGGCGTTGCAAAAGCAACCAAATCCGCTTTGATAATATGTTCCCGCACAAAATCAAAATCATCATCAAAGACGCAGGGTCCGTCCATACCGCAGGAATTGCAGGCAATACAAGGATGAACATTTTTTCTGCGGCATCAAAACGCACAATTTCATGTCCCTTGTCTGTTGCTCCCTTGATAAAATTATCTGCCAGCATGTTGGAATTGCCGTTTTTACGGGGACTGCCTGTTAAAACGAGTATTTTCATTGCCTTTGCTCCTTCTTGCGCTGCGGCATGTGCCAAATTGTTTGGAAATAAAACAGCGGGGCTTGCAAGCCCTGTTCCTAAAACTGCCAATAAGCCTTTTTTCATAAACATTCTTCTGTCCATACTGCTTTCCTTTGGGTTTTACCCTTGAATGTTCATTTTAAGATAGCAAAATTTCAGTCTAAAAAAAGGGCTATTTCTCGCATTTAATTGCCTAATCATGCCAAAATTTTCCTGCCGCATAATTTTTTATTGTGTTTTGGCAAAAGGAAAATTATAACTGATTACTGCATACTGACATCAGCATGTTTTAAAGGGAAAATACCATGCTTGCCGAAGAATATAAAGGACATCTAGCCGCATTTTTTACTGTTTTTCTCTGGGGAACAACCTTTATTTCCACCAAAGTCCTGCTCATTGACTTTCTGCCTGTGGAAATTTTATTTGTCCGTTTTTGCATGGGCTGGTTTATTTTATTCCTGCTTTCTCCGCACAGCAGAGTACAAACAAATTCCAAACAAAAATTCATTTTTAATCAAGAACTTATTTTTGCCGGGGCGGGTTTTACCGGCATATGTCTTTATTTTTTGCTGGAAAATATTGCCCTGACCTATACCATGGCTTCCAATGTGGGGGTTCTGGTATGCATATCCCCCTTTCTCACAGCATTACTGGTACATTTTTTTATGAAAAGCGAGGAAAAACTGCAGCGTAACTTTTTTATTGGTTTTTTTGTTGCCATTACGGGAATTTTTTTAATAAGTTTTAATGGCTCAAAACTGCAATTAAATCCTTTGGGTGATATTCTGGCTCTGTCCGCGGCTTTTGTCTGGGCTTGTTATTCGATTTTAACAAAAAAAATCAGTAAATTCGGAATTCCTGTCATTCTTGCCACACGCAAAACATTTTTTTACGGACTGCTTTTTATCTTTCCAACGCTTTTTATTTTTGATACCCACATGGAAATACAGCGTTTTTATAATCTGACAAATCTTTTCAATATCCTCTATTTAGGCGGTGGGGCTTCCGCCCTTTGTTTTGTCACGTGGAATTATACGGTAAAAATACTGGGAGCTATAAAAACCAGCGTCTATATTTACTTAATT
>OFFI01001590.1_pt1 | contig 11587 bp, 10 predicted proteins | sample 1521351 | NCBI WGS metagenome assembly OFFI01 (sample SAMEA3504119, study PRJEB24116) | mouse gut metagenome | biome: mouse gut; feature: mouse-associated habitat; material: faeces | place: Denmark | collected 2011
AGCGTGTGGGTCAAACAAAAACCGCAAAAATCAACCCGCCAAAAAAGTTCTCACAACAAAGCAAAACCCTCCGAAATCAACCGATTTCAGAGGATTTTTGGAGCTGCTGGGCAGATTCGAACTGCCGACCTCATCCTTACCAAGTGATAGAAAGCCCGGAAACTGCTGGTGTTTAGCAGTTTCCGGGCATTTTTGTTCCAGAAAAATAATACTTTCCGTCCTATCCGCTCCACTGACTCCACCCGCTTCTTTCCCCGTGTGGGTCTAGTTGTGGGTCAGCCCCTCAATTCGCCACACGCCGCACCGGGTTGACACGCCGGAATTTCATTGCCCGCTCCGGGGTAGTCTCAGGACAAACCTCATCAAAGGTGATCAGCATGGTCCTAGCCCGCTCCAGTTCCTTCAATTCCTCTGGAGTAAAAGCCAACTCTTTTTTAGCTCTCTTGACAAATCGGTCGTGTAATCTCCTCGAATCTTCCGTCTTCATCGGCAATAACTCTCCGTATACACTACAAACAGAATATCATCACCCCGGTGAACATCCTGCAAATTTCCAATAATCGTCAGATTTCCTGCGGAGGCATCCCCTATCACATCATAGCGGTCCTCATCCCTACTATGAGCCTCATCATAAAGTTCAATACGGTCATAGTCGAAAAACACACGCGCGGCGCTTTTAAAGGATATTCCGTGTTTCTCAATATTTTCCGGTTTTTCTCCGGATTATACTCAAAGAGCAATCCGCCCAAAGTAAAGCGCACTACATTTTCCGCTGTTTTCGCGGGCATCACCATCCGCAATTTTTATCACGACTATCTTCCTGTTTCCAGTATAGCACAGTTTCCACAAACAGAAAAGGGGGATACCGCATATCAAAATTTTGGGGAGTGTAAACAAAGAATATCGCAGAGCAGAATTGATTCATAATCTTGCCCTGCGATATTCAACTGCGCCCAAAACTCCTTAAAATTACTCTTTCCGACTCAGCATATCATGCTTGACTCTGCTCAGGAGTGGTGTCCTGTCCTGTAATGTTTTCTTTGATGGCGTAAATTGCGGCAATGCGGGTTCCATTTGGGGTCAAAGAGATTACCGCCTCCCTCACGAAAACTGAATTGTTGCCTGCATTTTCTCCGGAAGGCACTGCGAGCATCTTGACTGGAATCGTCCGGTTCTTGCCCTCACTGGGAACATAGATATGAACCGGCACAAACTCTTCAACGCTGGCAAGGAACTCGCCCTTCTCGCCCTTGAGCAGACTCCCATCCATATAGGCGAGTTGACAGTTCCGATAAATTCCGTCCCTCGGTCCGCTCGGCTGCCCGTGGAAGAGTAGCGACTGGTCTGCCGCCAAAGGCTTACCGCACACACCCCCACTTTCCGTATCTTCTGAATAGATTCCCTGCTGATATGGCGCGCTGTCTGTCACCTTCCAGCGATAAAATTGCCCGTTCCGGAAACACTTGTAGTAATAGACTCCGTCTTGAATCTCATAATCGCCTGTCAGCACAACGTACGAATTTAAAGCAGGGAGAATGCTCCACGCTGCCGTATCCCCTTCTTTATCGGGAGGGATGGGCAAATCTGGTCCATCCGAAGCAGGTAGTTTTGCGCTTGGCGTTTCCTGAAACGGTTCCGCCCCACAATTTTCAGCTGTTAGAGGCGCGTCATTCAGTGTAACAAGGCCGAAAACAAAGCCTGACAAATCAAACGATAAGGCCAAAATCAGCGAAAAAACGGCCAAGGAGCGATAGGGGCTTTGCAGATAGATGATTCCCTGATAAACTGCATTGTGGACAGAAATATAGCGGCGGATTACATCGTCCAACTCCCGGCTGGAACCGTCTCGGTCATATTCGCTCAGAACTTCCACCTGGGACTCCGACAAAGCCGTGTGCATCCCATTTTGTGTCCCACCGTAAGAAGGGAGGGAACTAATCTGCGCTTTCAGTTCTGCCAGCCAGCTTCCCCATTTTGATTTCCAGTCCGTATTGTTCCCGATTCCATCTGCAGAATCACCGCCAGTGGGGTTGTCTTCGCCTGTAGGGAGCGCACTATCCCCGAAACTTTCTCCATTTGTTGCAACATCTTCGCCAGAAACATCATTATCTGCGAAAGCGCTTTCATACTCATTGTCCGCAGTTCCATCCGAGGACCCGCCGCCTGGAACATTGTCCTCGTTTGGCAGTGTTCTGTCTGTAGAAACATTACCGTTGGTCTCTTCACTTTCTCCAGGAGTACTGCCATCTGTGGTAGCGTTTTCATTCTCTAAGACAACCGGTTGATTCGGATCCGTCTCTGTCCTCATCCCAGAAGTAGCTTCAAGCGCACGGAGGCGACTTATCATAGTATCTAGGTTTGCTTCAATATCCTTAACTTCTGAATAATCCCGCAGATTCTGGATTAGCCGATTCATCTGAATCAGTAGTTCGGAGTAAGTGTAGCTGCCCTCCCCAGTTTCGCTGGAAATAGAACTGACCGCATCACGCAGGCTCTTAAAAATTTCTGTAGCATGGTTCAGCATAATAGCTTCATCAGGATCCTGTTGGAAGAACTCTGCCTGCAATTTCATCAGTTCACTACGGATGGAGGTTGAACTTGTGGAACTGTTAAGGCCCAACTGACTTTCATACACCGGGAGTCGCTGTTGGGCATTGTAGAGTTGTGAGTATTCGTCTTGTAACTCGGGCAGCCGCTGGCTCGCATTCAAAATCAGGCTCTCATATCTTTGCAGGGATTCTTCAAGAACAGAGGTATCCCTGTCATCCGCCGCAGTTGCGATTTGCCTGTTAAGGCTGTTGATTTGGTTTGTATACGTTTGGATATTATTATTCTGCGTTGTAATGTCCTTTTGGATGCGATCCATCTGTCCGGCGACATTCTTGTTGGCATCCGCTACTGCTATGACGGCCAAGTTTCTGGCTTCAGGAGCCGCGCCTTCCTCCAATGCGGCCCGCATGGCGTTGATAGGAGCCATCATGTAGATTCTGGCTATGCCCTGCGCATAAGTCTGCTCCTCCTCATCCCAGTCAATCCCAGCTCCTATCGTGTTGTCAGAGAAGTCCTCGGTCTGGGTTTCCAGCATCAGAATCTCTGCTCCCAGGCTCTCCTCCAGATAGATGCGATAGGTGTTGGCATACTCCCGTCCTTTGTACAGCTGGGTACGGTATACCTGCTGCACCAGCAGTTCGCTGTCCACATCCCAAGAATCCTCATGAAGAACATCGGCAATATATACATAACTGAACCAGGAAGAGCAAAGGAGCGTAACAAATGTCAGCACGACCACAATGGCACTGAGGACAAGTCTGCCAAAAAACATCCCTATCCCCTTACCGGAGGCCTTAATGGGATTCCAGATCCGAGAGAAACCTTCGGACTCGGATGCCGGGGTCGGCTTTTCTCCATCCTCGTCTATCGGTTTTCTCCTCCAGAACCTTGCCAAGTAGCTGGGCAGATTCATGCTCATGGCCAGCAGAATGCCTTGAATAGCAGCGGAGGCGGCGTAGGCAATGAAGGCGTTGTCCTGAAAAATATAATCCCGCATACCGTTGGCAGTGGTGAAGAAGGACACAATAGACAGGAATATGACGCCCAGACGCAGAAGATGCGTATTACCACGGCCCCCTTTACCGGAACGGAATTGCTTTGTTTTGATGCCCATAAGGAATCCCTCCTCTTACTTCTTGGTAATTTTCTCGTCAAAGGCGGCAAAGGTATGCTGATGCGTATTTTTGCTCTTCTCAGGTTTGACAGCCGCTGATTCCTGCGGATTCTTCTTGTTGTCTAGCTGGGCATTCAGCGCATCTGTCAGCTTGCGCTTCAATTTCATTTCGATCCGATTCATGTCAGAACTTTCCTCAGTTCCAATTGCGCTGTTCAGAGCGCCAAAGAGAGCACCTGCCATCCCTAAGAATAAAGTGATGACTTGTCCGAACAAATAGAGGAGTAATAGCCTCATCCCTTGAGGGATAAGATTACTCTTTGCATCCACCAAAAAACGAAGAATCTCCAACGCCATGGCAATCAGTACAGTGAACGCAATTGCCGCCGCGGTGGATTTCAGCAGTTCAAAAAGTAAACCGATGCGGCCCGTTTGGGGCAGAGTCCTATTTTTGAATGCCAGCAACACAAAAACTGTCAGGAGTAAGAACGCCATGCTACGGAAATGTTCGTCTGCGGTGCGGCTGCTCCGATCCTTCCCGAAGGCATATCTAAGCAGTGAGCAAAAGCTTTGAATCACCAGAAAGCCTGCGCCCAATATGACTATGTACATCATCAGGTAGGAGGCCAGCGCATGGACGGTAAAAGCTTTGAGTGCCGTTGTTTCCGGCTGTATACCGAAAAGATGGTTGATCTCACAGACACCATCCTTCCAGATCTCCAGCGGCATCCCCCTGTCCAAATCCCCGGTTAGAAAGGGCAGAAGGAAAAAGAGCGCCAGAACGCCCCCCACAATGGCTAGGATAACCATTGGAGATCGAACCGCCTCGGCAAACAGCAAATTGGCCTCCGACTCCTGGGCCAGTCTCAGCTTTGCGGGATATCCTCCCGATCGCGCCGGAATAACGGTACGTACCCCCCGATACAAACACAGGGAACCGATAACCACCAAAACAGCAGCGGCAGAAATTGCTATGCAGAGCAGGAAGAATTTCATGGCAACTCCGGAAACTTGGAGAAAGACGCCATTCACCGTCCACTGCTCAACTATGTGTTCGGCCGCAGGTCCGGTATCGACCTCGTTCGAGGCACTCTCGCCATTATCATCCATGGATGACGATGAAACATTCTCCGTTTCAGGGGCGGAAACGTTCAATTGTCTCGGAGCGGCTATCCCTCCCGTATAATGGGCCAAGACTGCAACAAATAGTACTGCAGCAGCGATCCAACTCAGCGTGTTAAGCCGTCTGGTCCTGGAAGCCCCAGGTTTCAACCACCGCAAGACGCCTGAAACAACCAATACGAGGCACAAGGCCACGATTCCAAAACAGCCGAAATATAGCGCAACGGTAATAATGGCATTCATAGCAACACACCATCCTTTCTTTTCATCTCTCTTTCCCAGGGCTACATCAGAAGATCCAACAATTCACCGGAGACCTCCACGGCCTTCTTAATGAAATCTAGCCAAGCCGCCATATCCTGCGACTGAACGACGTCCTTGCCTTCCGGAGTTGTAAGTGTTGCGATAATCAGCAGGAAAAGTGGAAAACCGATTGCGCAGACCAGTAAAATTTTCAAGTCTCTTATCTCCACATTGAGCAAGGAATCACTTGCTGGATCTGGGATGCCGCCTTCCAGCTTACCGGACCGCATCCTTTTCATGCCTTGTTTCGTCGCAAATAACACCACTCCCGTTACCGCTGTGGGGAGCAGAAGAAACATCGCCAATACTTGTAGCAGGGACGGTAGAAATCCTGCGATGACAATGAAAGCAAGAGCACCTATAGCAATCCACAGCTTGGTTGTGCTACCGTTTTGAACCGATTCTTTCGTTTTTTCACAGACAGGCTTCACAAGATGGATCAGAATACACACAACAATTACTGCCAGCCAAAGCCATGTGCTTGTCCAAATGAAGTCCGAATCGAAAACATCGGATATTCCGTTATTGTAAGCCTGTATGCCGTTATATGCAACCCAAGTGACCATACCTACGAATACTGTCAATTTCGCGCTCTTGTTAGCGTTTTTTATGGCGGTAAGCGTATCGGAAATAGCCTCTCCCAACAAACTGATAACCTTTTCCCCCCATAACAGAATGGCTTTAGTTTGTGCCAGCAGTCCACTCCCCAGGTCAGTCAAAAATAAAATTTGCAGAGCGGCACAGATAATCCAGCCTAAATGCCAATTCCACAGGTCGTTCAGCAGCGTTTCCCGCCGGACGGCGAGGCCAAACGCGCTGGTATTCATCAGGAATGCAGCAAGGGGGAAGGTGAGGTTCACCAGTAGCCCCCACAGGCGGGAATCTTCTTCGGCCTTGGAGGGAAGTCCTGTAATAAAAAACGCCCCTACAGCAAACAAAAATAGAATGGCGTTACAAACAAGAATTGTGTCATTCCGGGATGAGATTACTTCGAGTTTACGGAGTACTGCTGTGATAACATATACCAGAAAAGGCAATAGGGCAAAGAATACATTTTGGGGCGACGGCTTACTCTTCGAGGATGCACTCATTGTATGTCACCTCCCACAATATTGTTACGGTAAAGGCATAGTGACCAGTCGTGTCTTTTGTCGGATCAAAGCTGAAGCTGTAGGAGGGGAGAGTAAATGGACTGACACGCTTGTGAAAGAGTCTGTCAGCCGTCTCTCTCGCTCGCAGCATTTGATATGCATAGGTAGAGCCATCATTTGGTGCGCTCGCGTCAACCAAGAGATTGAATAAGCGGCGAGAAACGGGGGCGGGCGCCGTATCAACCACACAGGGGGAGAACATGAACGCAGTAGGAATTGACGTATCGAAAGAGACAGGCATGATGGCGGCCCTGCGGCCAATAGCGAGGTTGCTCTGCGACCAAAGGAGTATCCGCATACCGAGGCTGGCCTGGAGCAGATGGCGCTTGCCATCCTTGCGCTGGGGGAAGATACTAGGATTCCCATAGAGGCCACAGGCCGGTATCATGAGCCAGCGGCGACGGCACTGCACGAATACGGTATCCGAGTGACTGTGATAAAAGTGGCTGTGATAAATCCACTGTTCATCAAGCAGAGCGGCGGAGGTTCCCTCCGCAAAGTCAAGGCCGACAAAGCAGACGCTATGAAAATTGCCAAATACGCTCTTGACAACTGGGTGGATCTGCGTGAATATGCCCCTATTGAAACGATTAGGGAACGACTGACGCTGTTTCCGCCAGTATAATCTCTACATAGAATGCGGTGGCACTGCAGAACAATCCCATCTCTCTTATCGATAAGACCTTTCCAGGGGTAAACGAACTGTTTTCCTGCCCGGATCGTACGGGCGGCAGTCAAAAGTGGATTGATTTGTCATAACTTTCTGGCATTGCAAGTGCATCAATTTGACCAGCGAGGCAGCTTTCACCGAGTGCTACCGCAAGTGGTAAACGCTACCATTTCAGCGAGAAGAAAGCAGCAGACCTATACACAGACAGCCTGGTTCATATCACAACCTACCTAAAGACAGTAATACCAAGTTGCTCATTACTACCGCCGCCAAAGAGCTTGCCTCCGCCAAGGTCACTCTCGCTGTCATGCGCACGAAGATGGATCGCCTCGCCCGGCAACTCCCAGAATAATGGCAGTCCTAAAGGATTTAACGCCTAAAGGCGGTGGCTTGTACCTGTTTGGAAAATCAACAGGCTGTCACTGTCATTTCAATCTATTCCAACAGGACTTGAAATACTGCCTCAATATCTGCCCCTTCAAATTTTTCTGACAGCATTACCATATCTTCCGTAATCTGCATTTCGCGGCACGTCCCAAAAGAGATCTGCAAATCGCAGGGAAGGGCCGTAGCGGGAATACTCAGTGAGCACAGTATAATATCCGGTTCATGAGCACGGCAGAGATATGCTACCAGCGCCTCCGGCTGGCAACCTCTTGGCAAATACTCTAATCCGTAAAGATACGCCATCGGCTGGTCAGTGATTGCAACACAGCCGTATCCCTCTCTGACTAGCCGCTCACGTAATCCACACAGGAAACGTACAGATGATTCACCACAGGACTCCACCTGTACAAAGGGGATCTCAGGGTCCAACGAGAATCTCGTTACCCGCGAAGTTAGGGATCGTCTTATTGTCTCATCCCAGAAGAGGCACGGAAGGGTAGCCTTCAGCTCTCCGACGGCTTCCCCCGCATAAATAATGCCACACCGTTTCTCTGATTGAGAAAGGAGTTTTTGCCAAATCCGATTGCTAGGTAACGGAGGTGCCAACACAGCGGATGCCCGCTGGTCCCGCTCTGTTGCTGCAAGAAAGTCTGTTTCATTGTCAAACATCCCTAGGACCCGGAAATCTAAAAGCTCTGGCGTTTTGATGAAATGCTCCGGGTCAAATACAAACGCTGACGAGAGAAAGTCCGGCCTCATCCGCGCCGTAGAAACTATTCCTTTCGCAAGCGCTCGATACAACTCTGGTATCGATTTCCAACCAGCAGAGAGTAATTCATGGACCTTAGCCGTGATGGTCGGGGCCGCATAGCTGTTGGAGACGACCGTCTCCACCTTCCCCCAGGGATAGGCGGAAAGGTCGTGACGGGAAGATGCAAATATCTGCACATCATCGGGTATGGCGTCCAGCACATAGAACTGGTCTCCAGTCAACTCTGGGTCCGCCGCCACACCCAGCACTCCAGCACAGCAGGCGGGCACAGTGTACCGCCCCGCATCATTGCTGCGAGCGGCAACGATGGTCTGCCCCTGCTGGATCATCTTCGCAATCTGCCGGCGGATCGGCTCCTGGTCACACAGCTGGGTCGTCCCTGCGCTCATGTGGACCAGAGGGATCTTCTTTTCCAGGCACCAGTCCAACGCCGCCAGAAGCTGGGCCGGACTGGTCCGCAGTTTCGGCTGGAGAAAAATTGCTAGGGAGCAAAATTCAGCCTCTGGCGCGTATCTATGGATGATCTGCGCACAGGTCGTTCCATGACTGGTGCGGATAATCTCCTCGGCCCTGCGGGGGCGGATCGTCCCATCCGGCTGGACGGACAGGTCCTCCCGCAGTCGGATATCCGGGCACCGGCGCAAATCGATGCCGTCATCCAGTAATGCGATCAGCATGACGTCCTCTCTCCTATCCCACTTGGTACCGCTCCTGCTGGTAGCGGAACAGCTCCGCATACCGGCCATTTTTCGCCAGGAGCTCCTGTTGAGTGCCGTCCTCCAATATCTCTCCATGCTCCAGGACTACTATTCGATCCGCCAGTGCTACATTGGTTAGACGATGAGAAGTGAAGAGGACAGTCTTGCCTTGGGCAAAGTCCCGCAGACGCTCGAAGAGCTGATGCTCCGCCCTTGGATCCAAGTTGGAAGAGGGTTCGTCTAAAATCAGCGCTGAGTGCCGACGGTAGAAGGTTCGGGCCAAGGCAAGCTTTTGATACTGCCCTCCGGAGAGCTCCATCCCATCCCTGTCAAAAAGTCGGGTCAGGAACGTATCCAGCCCCGCCGGAGCTTTATCCAAGATGTCCCCAGCTCCGCTGTCCTCGATAGCGTGGGTGATGGCATCGTCGCCCTCCATCCGCTCTGCATCCGCAATGGAAACATTTTCCCGTAAGTCGAAGGAGTAGCTGGGGTCATCTTGAAAATAGACGCTGAAGCTTTGGCGCAGACTGCGGATGGTATAATTTCGGGTATCCATGCCGTTGATCTTCACCACGCCCTCATCCACATCGTAGAGACGGAGAAGGAGCTTAATGAGGGTAGACTTGCCAGACCCATTCAAGCCAACCAGTGCCACCCTTTCATGCTTACCCACGCGGAAGGACACATCCCGCAGAATCTGTTTTCCCGTACCAGGGTAAGCAAAGTCTACGTGGTCAAACTCAATGGTTTCTACCTGTTTCAGCACCACGGTCCCCGTGTCCGCCACACGGTTCTGGTACTGCTCCAGTGACTTGAGGTTTTTGATTTTCAGTTGATTGTCATAGATCTGCATCACAGCGCTGGAGAGTCCATACACCCCAGACCATAGTTGGGATACTAAACCGGTGTAGAGGGAATAGTCCCCCACCGTGGAGGTCCCACCCAGCACTCGGAGCGCAATGTCGATACTGATGGCTGTCACCACCAGCTCCGGCAGACACTCCAGGAGGCCGGTCAGGATGCTTCTCCGCCTGTTGACGGACCTACGTTGCTGAAAGAGTGTGGTCCAGAGCCGCTGGTACTTTTCTTTGATCCGCTCACAGACATCAAAGAGCCGTAGGTCCTGGGAGAAGCGCCGGTCCAGGAGGAGATGTTGCAGATAGTTCTTCTGCCGTTCGCCGTTGATCTGCTCCAGGCTCAGGGAGTAGATGGCTTTGGTATACTTGACCGCAACTGCCGATGAGGGGACGCAGGCGCAGAGGGTGATGATGCCGTAGAACACGTTCAGCCGCCCCAGGACTATGAAAGAGATGAGCACGGAAAAAGCGGCGCTGATGGCAGAAATAGTATTCCATAGAAGATGGGCGATGACAGAGGCGTCCCGGGTGCAGGAGGAAAGCTTGTCATAGTAATCTGCGTTGTCAAAGTACTCCAAGTCTGCTTTTCCGGCTTTGTCCATCATGTACAGTGTGAGCTCTTTGTTGATGATATCGCCATGCACCGTCTGGGCATAGAGTTGGGCTTTTTGCAGTAAAGAGCGGATGATGTTGACGGCTAAGAGCCCTCCGGCAAAAATCAGCAGGTACGCCGTTGGCGAGGGGGCGGTGAAGCCCCCTGCCAACAGGTCCAGAATGTACTTTCCCAGCAGCGCTGCCGCCAGCGTCAGCAATGGTGGGGTCAAACAGCAGAGCAATCGCAGAACGGTGTAAAACCTGGAGGTCCGCCACGACAACGCCATACAGTCCGCAATGGCAGAGAAAAATGCGGAGATGTTTTCTCGAAGGCTCTTGGGACTCAAACTTTCTCTCTTTTGCTCCATATCCGATTAAATCACCTGCTGTAACAAGATTCCATCCGTCATGTGATAGACCACGTCCGACGCTTCGGCGATAGCCGGGTCGTGGGTGACGATGATGACGCAGTAGCCCTCCTCGTGGGCCAGGCGGGTCAGAATCTCCACCACGTTGCGGCTGTTCTCGCCGTCTAAGTTCCCTGTCGGCTCATCCGCCAGGAGGATACCCGCGCCCGTAGCTAGAGACCGGGCAATGGCCACCCGTTGCTGTTCACCACCAGAGAGGTTGGCCGGAAACCGGCGTAATTTCTCCTCCTGGATGCCGACGCTGGACAGCAATGTTCTCGCCCGCTCCTTGGCGTCCCTCAGCGCTACCTCATTCAGCTCCATGGGATAGCAGACATTCTCCATCACTGTCAGTAGCGGGAAGAGCTGGAACGCCTGGAAGATCACCGACACATCCTGCCGCCGGTAGGCGTCCAGGTCCATCCCGGCAAGGTCGTTGCCGTTGAGCAGCACCTGGCCTCTCTCCGGGCGGTCCAGGCCCGCCATGATGGACAGCAGCGTCGTCTTGCCGCTCCCGGAGGGGCCTACCACCGCTGTCACCTGGCCGGGCTTGAAGGCGCAGCTGACATTATTCAATGCCAGACGGTCTGCGTTTTTATAGCGGTAGCTCACATTTTCGATCACGAGTTCACTCATTTGCGTTTCCTCCTATTCCTACTCCTTCACTTGCAACAGCTCCATTGGCTTCCTATTGAGGATTATCACAGCGCTAACGGCTGCTCCGGAGGTCCCGGCGGCGAGGTACAGCGCCGTACACAGGAATATGCAAGACACTGCTCTCCCTGCCAAAAGGAAGCTCCCAGCCGCGCCCAGCGCCAGCCCGGCCAGGGTCGGAAACACCTGCTGGAGGAGAAGGATTGCGGCGCTCGGTCCTCTGCCAGTGCCTTGAACCCGCAAAATAGCCACATGCTTAGTGTTCAGCAGGGTCAGCAAAACCGCCGTTCCCGCCGCCGTCAGCACCG
>OFFI01001611.1_pt1 | contig 11353 bp, 6 predicted proteins | sample 1521351 | NCBI WGS metagenome assembly OFFI01 (sample SAMEA3504119, study PRJEB24116) | mouse gut metagenome | biome: mouse gut; feature: mouse-associated habitat; material: faeces | place: Denmark | collected 2011
GAGGAGGACTCTCAATCCTTGCAGGCGGTGTCTGCGGAGGCTTGGCTGTAGAGATCTTGGAAAGAAGGCTTGGTGGAGGCGCCGGGAACTGGTTCTCGCCGTGGATTATCTTAGCGTCGGTGGGAGTGATCGCGCTTTTTTATGTCGCCACTTTTTTTGTGACCCATGACTTGTTTGTCGGACTTCGCATGGGGAGCTCTGCGGATCTGAGTGCAGTGGGGGAGAAGATGCCGAAAAGGTTCCACATTTTTTTCATTGTGGGAGGGTTCCTGTTTTCGGCGGGCGCGCTGCGGGAGTATTCGTACAATGCGAATTATGAGTACATAGACCTTGTGATCGCGGCGTTCTTAGGGGTATATCTGGCGCTGCGCCATGGGATTGCGAAGTTTATAAAGGTGCAGAAAAAAAACGGGAGGTATCTAAGCAGGATATTCCGGCAGCATTCTTTCAGCCATAAGCCAAAGAGCGCCGCGTGGTACATGCTTGGGCTGTGCGTGTTGCAGTCTTGCATCGTGGGGCTTTTCTCGGTGCAGTTTTTTTCTGTCTTTCTTGTGGGAGACGGGGAGGGCCTAAGCCCTTACGGACTGGTGTGCCTTGCCGATGAGAGCGGGGAGGATGCCGCGTTTATCAGGGAACTTTCTGAGGCAGAAGGGGCAGAGGTAAGCGCCTACCCTATGGTGAGGGTCATCGGAAACCGGGGCGAGCAGCCGGGGCGGTTTGACACGGCGAAGATATACAGCCAGAATATCGGCATATCGGAATCGGCTTACCATGAATTAAAGCGAAAGCAGAACCCCGGATATGAGAAGAAAGAGCTGGGGTTTGACGAGAACGGGGCGGGGATTTACATCGTGCACCAGCAGGATAAAAGCACAAAGGCAAGGCCCATTGATTACTGGGTCGGGGAATATTATGTAGGATCGGTGTATTCCTACAGCGCCGGGTTTGACGAGTGGGGGGATAATGAGCTGGCAAAGCCTTTCCGGACTGCGGGGGAGGAGACTTCTGCCCTGATTGGTATTATGTGCCAGGGGGAGCGGGAGAATATCGTAGTGTTTTCCGATGCTTATTTTGAGAAGGCCAGGGAGGCGGTAATGAAATTAGATTACCCGGGGCCTACAAAGCTTGTGCTGGCAAATGCCGGCGAGGCGGGGTTTAAAGGAGCTGAGGCAGGGCTTAAAGCCTTTAAGGAACGCCACCGGAAGGATGAAGAGTACGATGCCAGGGTGAAAAGCTATTATCTGGGAGAAGATGCCCAGAGAAGGTTTCACGCGGAGCTTAATATGAAAAGAGTGATGGCAGAGTTTCTAATCCCCTTGTTTTTCCTTGCCTGCATACTGCTGGTGAAGATCAAGCTTATGACGGAGCGGCGCGCAAATGAGCGGCGTGAAGAGTTTCTAAGCTGCATGGGGATGCGAAAAAAGGAGCGGCGCAGGATCTTGCGCTCAGAGATGGGGGTCTACTGTGCCGTCACGGCGCTTATCTCGGCCGCAGTGGGCGCGGGCCTGATCTGGGGAGCCTTCAGCGCCCGGTTTTACGAGGCGGCAGACAGAATATTCATGCTGAAACGGATCATCCCCTTTGCCATCTGCGAGTACGCGGAACTTGTCCTTATAATCGCGTTCCTGACAGAGCGGGAGATAAGAAGAATCGAGAGGGTTGTATAGAATCATGAAAATATGCCGGTACGGCTGTATTTAGCCAAATACGATGCGGCCGGTATGCGAAAGGAGAGGGCAGATGCGGGTTTTAGAAGTGCGGAGGCTGATACGCAATTACCGGAAGTCAGCGGTGAAAAGTTCGGAGGAGGACATCAAGGTATTAAAAGGCATAAGCTTTAAGGTGGACAAGGGGGAGTTTGTGGGAATCATGGGGAAGTCGGGCTGCGGGAAGACGACGCTCCTTAAGGTGCTTGGGATGATCGACAAGCAGACGGACGGAACGATTAAGTTCATGGGGAAGGACACGAAAGGGCTCTACGGGGATCAGCTTGCGGATATAAGGAGGAAACAGATTGGATTTATCTTTCAGGATTTTTATCTGATGGACAGCCTGTCTGTGGAGGAAAATATCATGCTGCCTATGATCCTGGGGAAAGAAAAGCCTGCCGTCATGAAGAAACGCGCCAGAAACTTTGCGGAGAAATTCGGCATCGGAAAGCTTTTAAATAAAAATCCTTACGAGCTTTCGGGCGGGGAAAAGCAGAGGGTGGCAATCTGCCGCGCCCTCATCAACAATCCGGACTTGATCCTGGCGGACGAGCCTACGGGGAATCTTGACTCAAAGTCCGGGCAGACGGTAATCCGCGCACTGAACCGGATTAACCAGAAGTATAAAAAGACGATTGTCATGGTTACCCACGACCCTCAGATGGCAAGCCACTGTACGAGAATCATCCTGCTGAAAGACGGGAAGATACTGGATGTGCTGAAACGGGAGGGGGAGAAGGAAGAGTTTTATCAGGAAGTTTTGGGACGCATGGCGGATTTGTAATGGTAGGATTATTATGAGATACAGAATTATTTTTAAAGATTTTAAGAGCAATATGAAGAACAACATCCTCTTCTTTCTTGCCAACAGTGTGGGCGTGGCGGAGTTTTTTGTGTTCTGGGGGATGTATTCGGTGATGGCGCAGATCTTAAAGGGCGGGGTAGATGGGGAGAGCAGCGCTTATGACATCGTGCTTTCTGTCGGGGCGGTCACCATTTTCAGTACGGCGCTGATGGTGTACTCCATGACGAAGTATATCCGCGTCCGGATTCACAGCTACAGCTTGTTTGTCATTATCGGCATGAAGAAACGGGTGATGTACGCAATGATGGCGTTTGAATATCTGGTTGGATGGCTTGTCTCGTCAGGCTTGGGGCTTTTAGCGGGAACGGCGCTGCTTAAAGGCGTCTTATACGGGTGGCACTTTGCGTTCCCGGAATATGTGGGCGCGGCAAAGGTGAGTGTTTCCGTGTACCAGATGACCTTTCGGGTGAGCCTTGGGATCATGGCGGCGGTGCTGTTTATTCTTCTTGTGTGGACGGATAACCGGGAGCTTGGCAGCCTGATGGCGGGGGAGGAGACGAAGGAGAAAAGACCCCGCAGTATGTGCTGGCTTGTGATGGTGTTTGCAGGAATCTTGCTGCTCCTGGTGGGGCGCTTTCAGTATTCCGGGTCGGTGGTGAGGGGATGGCCTTTTGTCTATGCCCACATGGAATGGATCGGGGGAACTTTTCTGATCTTGATGTTCGGCGGCGGGATTGTGCTGGAAATGCTGCATGGGCGGGAGAATTTTTATATGAGCCATATACTGAAACTGAACCGCCTGTACAGTAAGTATCAGAGCAATTCTTTAGTGCTGCTGATGCTTTTGGCAGTCCATTTCCTGGCTCTTAGCTACTGCGTGGCGGAGATGTTTCCTATGGGGGATTATGAGAGGCATTATCCTTATGACGCGGTGTGGATGGCGCAGGAGAGGGAGGAAGACAGGGCGTTTTGTGATGGGCTGGCGGAAAAATACGGCGGAGAGGCAAAGGAGATGCCGATGATACGTGTGACGAATTATTTCAATGCGGAGCACATCGGAATCTCGGCATCTGCTTATAAGGAGCTGACAAAGAGGGATGCACGCCTTGAGGGGCGGGAGGTCATATGTGCCGTGAGCGAGTGCAAAAGCCTGCCGGGGAAACCGGTTTCTTCCGGCATGTACGAGGAGCTGAATGAGTGGATGGTGCCGGGGAGGCTGACGAAAGAGCTGAATGAGCAGATCAATGATCCTAACAGCGTTTTGCTGGAGATGGATAAGGAGAATCTGTTTGAGATTAAGGAGGTGCATACCCAGAATTGGTTCGGGGAGTACGGAATCATGGATTACTGTGAGGACGTGATCGTGTTTTCGGACGCGTATTTTGAGGAGCAGCGAGGGAGGCTGTTAAACAATCCGAAGGAGGCTACGGTGCTTGCGATGTTTGCCTTTCCGGAGGAGAGTAAGCGGAAAGCTTTAGGGGAGCTTAGGAGCTATGTAAAAAAGCATGGGGTGAAGGACTCTGAGTGGACCAGCTCGCGGCAAAGGAGCCTTTATATCACGGAGGAGACGGTTGAGGAGCTTGAAAAGGCAGATTTGTTCAAGCTTACGAATAAGCTGTTTATTATGGCGACGTTGTTTTTAAGCGGGATGTTTGCCCTGATGATAAAGACTTTGTCGGAGATTCCCTACTATGAAAGGCGGTATGAATTTTTAGAGTGCATGGGAATCCGAAAGAAAATGAGGAAAAAGACGCTCAGCGCGGAGATACAGAGCACCCCTGCCATCGCGGTGACGGCGGCTTTTGCGCTGTCGGCCCCGTATCTTTGGATGCATATCCTCAGGGAAGATGCGAGGGGAGTCGTGCTGGGAGGGAAGGTGTGGCTTTACTGGGCGGTGATCGCGGGGGCGTACGTGGCGGCGGAATATGGGGTGCAGAAAGTGTTTGTGGGGTATGTGGGGAGGAGGATTGAGAGAAAATGCTGAAAAAAAATAATCATTAAAAACTTTCGGTCGAATATAAAAACTATCTTGTATTTTTTGTCAGTGAAACGATGGCGATGGCGTTATTCTTCTCGCTTTTTGCCCTGCGTGAGTGCCTGCTTTCCGGAATCAGGGATGAGATGGTTTCGTATCTTCTGGACTATACCCACAGGGCATCCCATAATACAGGTTCCTGCGGAACAGGCGGACTTTGTCCGTCAAGGTATGAGTTTAAGATTGCAGGAGCGGTCATGCTTATCATCACGACGCTCCTTATGTTTTTCTCCATGAAATATTATATGAAATCCAGGGTAAAAGGCTACAGCATGTTTATGACTTTCGGAATGAGGAGGAGGCTTTTATACCTGATGGTGCTGTCGGAGTACGGCATCGGGTGGCTGTGTTCTGTATGCATGGGGCTGCTTTTGGGGAAGGGGCTTGTCATCGGGTGCCAGGAAATACTGAAAAGTGTTGATGTCACTTATGAAATCTCCCATTCGGTACATGCGAAAACGTATGGATTTACGTTGGCGGCGAGCCTGGCTGTGATGGCGGTGGCTTATTATGGCGGCAGCGGGGGCGGCGCTGTATGCGTATGCTTTCCGCCAGTATTACCGGACGGACGCGGGTGTGCTGTATGCCGTCATACAGTGGATGGTGTCGGGATTTCTGATTTTGGGGTTTGGCGGGAGCTTTCTGCTGGATGCGGTGAAAAGAAGGCAGGGCTTTTACTATAGGCGCATCTTGCAGATCAATCAGCTCTATCACCGTTATAACAGCAATATGCTTTTTATCTCCATGGTATTTGCAGTGCATTTTCTGATCATGGGTTACTTGGCGTGTTCTGTTATCGAAAATCTGCCTTTGGAGAAGGATCGGAGCACGTACCCTTACGATTATGTATGGCTCGGGCAGGAAAAGGATGAAGGGTATGCGAAAGAATTTACAGAGAGGGCGGCAGGGAAATGTTCGTCCTACCCGATCATCCGGCTTGCGGCGTTTGCCGGCAGCGAGCATGTGGGGATATCCGAGAGCACTTTTGAGGAGATGACCGGCCGTTCTGTGAGGCTTAAAGATGATGAAATGTACCTGTTTATCGAGCAGACGGCGGATGATGGGGAGGAGATTGCAGACAGGCGCGACTATGAACTGATCTTTCAGGGAGTGCATACGGGAAAATATCGGGATATGCTGTATAATGTGGCGGCAGGTTCCGGGGAGTTTAACGAGCAGTACAGCCGGTACCGGATAAAAAAGATTGAAAGGGAAACGATATGGGGCAGCATTTCCGCGGACAACTATTCAAACCTGAATTGAATAAGAATATTGATTGAATGAAAAAAATCATTGTGCTATACTTTTTCTAAAGATATCGTTGCAATATTAAGGAAACTTATTGTTTAAATGCTGTAAAGATTAAGGGGGGGGGCCAGAGGTGATGTTGAAGAAAGGAGCCGGGTTAAATAAAAAACAGGTATGTGATGTGACCATGGCGGTATTGATGCAGATTTTAGTCTTTTTTCCGTGGATACAGTCACAGGACGGCAGGATAAATATATGGATATACCTGATCAGGGATTTCAGGGTAAAAAGCCATATGAAGGCATATATACATACATTTTTGGGGAATTCAAAGGAACTGTCCGGAGAGTCATATTTAATACCTGCCATGTTTTGGCTTATAGCGGTTGTGATCGTAATGATGCAGCTTTTGAGCCTGCTCTATGCGTATGCCTCTGTCAAGGAACATTTTGTAGTCAGAGGCTTTGGCTATATGAGGACGGAACTGCTGGTACTGGTTATTCTGGCAGTTGGACTTATGACTGATCTGGGCTATGGTGCCTATGCACAGACAGACCAGGGCGACCTGGTTTCCGTGTTTCCGGGGCAGATCCTTGGCTTTTACAGCCTGTTCATTGTGCTTGCCGGGGTCTGGATATTGGCGGGAAAGATGTTTGAAACATGGGATGAGACGGCGCGTATCGTAAAGCAGGAAAGGGAGCAGAAAGAACTGTACCGGAAAGAGCGGAAAAAAAGATTATATTTCCCAGGCAGATATTCCAAGCTGTACTATGCTATTTTGTGGAAGGATTTAAAGAGCCGTTATAAAGACGCTTTCTTTTTATGTTTTTCGGTTTTTCTGTCAACGCTTTTTTTGTATACAGGCATTGGGATCAGAAATATATTCAGTGCAAGCTACAGTGAGTCGGCATCCGGCGTGCTGGGTCTTGGACTTCTGGAGATCATGAGTGATTTCCTTCTGGTATCGGTAGTGGTTTCTGTGTTCCTTGTTACAATCATCCTTTCTGTTTATCGGAGAAAAAGGGTGGGAAATACAGGGATTTTCCATATCCTGGGAGTCAGGAGCCATGACTTTTTTGTGGTGTGGATTGCAGAGATGTCTGGCTGCTTTGCAGTGTCTGTGAGCATCGGGCTGGTGGCGGGAGGCGTGTTCCTCCGGCTGTTATGTATGCTGATAAAGAAGATATATCCGTCTGTCGGGGAGATGGGGGCTGCCGGGATGAGTGCGTACATGGGAACTGTAGGGGGGATGCTTATCATTTTCCTTTTTGCATTCGGGTTCTCCCATGACATGCAGGCTGCCCAGAGGTCGATGGATGTCAGGGGAGCAATGGTGCAGGGTGAAGAGCTGCCGGGGAAATTCAAATACTGGTGGCTGGGAATCGGATGCGTGATTGCGGCATGCAGCATATTGTGCTACACACAGCGCCGCGCGGCGGAGGGAATTACGTTTTTAAGCATATTTATTCTGGCTTTGCTGATCATCATATACAATTTCTGGGGAGCGCGGCTGGAGGAAGGCAAGAAAAGATTGGGCGATTATCTCCGCACGCTGCCGCAGATGCATATGCTGCGCCACCGCTTTGGCACTTCGGCGCGTTATGTAGGTATCTTGGTGATGATACATATATATTTTCTGTTCTTTTTTGCGATGAAGGTGACTTCCGGCATTATTGCCACAGAGCCGGAAGACTTATATCCGTATGATTATGTATTGCTGGCAAACAGCAAGGATGCAGAGCTGGCAGACGAATTCCGCAGCCAGTGCGAGGGCGGGGTGACGGCTTACCCGATGGTGCGGGCGACTACGATCGATAACACGGAAAGGCTTGACCCTCCGAGAAAAATCATAGAGCAGCAGGGGCAGAATATCGGTATTTCAGAGACAACATATCGGGAGCTGAAAAGGCTTGCCGGACAGGAGGCCGAAAAGGATCTGGGGCTTGATGCAGAAGGGGAGAGCATCCATATTGTGTACCAGCAGGATCAGGCGAGCAGGGCAAAGCCGCTGGACTGGTATATGCTGACGACGCGCCCGTATCTGCATGTCGGTCAGCCGCTGACTGATTATGATGTGGATAATTATGAGAAATATTACCCGAAGAAAAAAATCGCCGGGGAGGAAGTGACAAGCCTGATCGCCTGTTTTAAGCAGGGGAAATATGAAAACCTGGTAGTGTTTTCCGATGCTTATTTTGAAAAGGTCAAAGATAACTGGAAGACGACAGACCGTTATACCGGGGAGCCGGCAGAGGAAGGCAATGCGGGCTTAAATGATAACATCTATGAAGGGCCGACGCAGCTTTTGCTCATAAATGTACCGGAGGAATATGCGGGGAAGGCGGATGAGATCGTAAAGCGTTTCCGCGAGGCGCATGCATATGACGAATCGCTGGACCCGCTGGTGGACAGCGCTTATTCTAGGAGGGAGGCTGTTGGAAAACGGCAGATGGAGCATGCATTTGAGGTAATCGTGAATGGATTTATCTGCATCATGCTTTTGATCGTGAGCATATTGCTGCTGTACATGAAAGTCGAAATTGAATTCCCGGAAATGAAAGTCAGGTATCAGTTTATGGAGCGCATCGGCATGCGCCAGAAGGAAAGGATCAGGGCGGAGAAAAAGGAAATAGACAGGTTTGTGAAGATTCCTCTTGGAATCGCGGCCCCGGTCAGCCTGGTATTTACATTGATCGTTTTCCGGCTGAGATATTTTGACAGACAGGATATGCTTTTGTATGGAATGTACGGAGGGGGCATATGCCTGCTTTATGCGCTTGTACAGATAGCCGTTATGAAATATTTGCAGTTCAAGACGGTAAGGAAGGTGGAAATGGGATACGGAAAGTAAAGGGAGGATTTTGCAATAAAATGTAGGATTGAAAGCGGAAAACCATTGTGATATACTTTTTCCAAGGATTCCTCTGCAATAAACGGAGGAAAGCATATGAGAAAAAAGAAACGGTTACCCTCAGTGAACAAAGGAACACACGCCCTTTGTTCACTGAGGGTACAGGAACTTACAATCAAAGATAACTTTATGTTCGGCGCGGTGATGGTATACGAAGGATTGAGGATGAGACAGATATGGGGATTCTTAAGGCATGGCTTGAGGCGGCAAGAGAGGCGGAATCTATGGATGATTTTATTGGGAAGATGCGGCAGTAATGGCGCATGTTTCATCTGCCGTGTATTTTGTCGGCGCAAATCTATATTTTCAATGGCGGACATTGGAATTTAGGTGCAGTTTTTTGGTTGGTTTTGCAGATTAGTTTCTCTGGTGTACACTGAGGAAAAAAGAAAATGTAATACATGCCGTAAATTGGCAAAAAAATATTGACGTGAGCTGAAAATGTGATATAATCTTATGTAGTGCAAAAATATACCCGAACAGTCGTATAATGCACAATATAGGACTGGAGGGGAGGTTAGGTGTGAGACTATGTCAAATGTAATCGTTAAAGAAAACGAGACGTTAGACAGCGCTTTACGCAGATTCAAAAGAAACTGTGCGAAGGCTGGCATTCAGCAGGAGATTCGTAAAAGAGAACATTACGAGAAACCAAGTGTGAGACGTAAAAAGAAATCTGAGGCTGCTAGAAAACGTAAGTATAACTAATATGTGCAATGAATGGGGTGTCCTGTGAGGACACCCTGTTTTGGCTTATATTGTAAAAAGGGTATTGACAGATGTGAAAAAGGAGGTTATAGTTAGAATCGTTGAGGGCAAAGGTGCCGTACTTTATGAGTGCGACATCTTTTTTTTAAATGCGTACAAAAACAGATCAGGAAAGAGAGGGATTTGCAATGAGATTAAAAGATACGGGGCTTACTGCACAGGAATTGAAAGACATGGCAGACAGGTACATGGTAGAGACTTATGAGCGGTACGATTTCATCGCGGAGAGGGCGGAAGGGATGTACATATACGATGAGGAAGGCAACGCGTATCTTGACTTTTACGGCGGCGTTGCGGTGAACAGCCCGGGCAACCGGAATGAACGGGTGGTGGCAGCGATTAAAGATCAGCTTGAGGATATCGTGCATACGTTTAATTATCCGTATACGGTTCCGCAGGCGCTGCTTGCGAAGAAAATCTGCGATACTATCGGAATGGATAAGATCTTCTACCAGAATTCCGGAACGGAGGCCAATGAGTGCATGATTAAGATGGCGAGGAAATACGGCACAGATAACTTCGGGCCGGAGCATTATCACATCATTACCGCTAAAAATGGCTTTCACGGAAGGACTTACGGCGCAATGGCGGCGACTGGACAGCCGGATACAGCGATTCAGAAAGGTTTCGGCTCCATGCTCCCCGGATTTTCCTATGCAGAATATAACAATCTTGCGGACTTTGCCGCAAAGGTGACGGAAAATACTGTCGCCATTATGATAGAACCGGTGCAGGGAGAGGGAGGCGTGCACCCTGCGGATCAGGAATTTGTGGAGGGCTTAAGAAAGCTTTGTGACGAACATGGGATGCTCCTGCTCTTTGATGAAGTACAGACAGGGTGGGGGCGCACGGGTGCGCCGATGGCGTATATGGGCTACGGGGTAAAGCCGGACGCGGTGTCCATGGCGAAGGCGATGGGCGGCGGCATGCCAATAGGCGCCTGCTGCGCGGTGGAGAAAGTGGCGAAAGCGTTTACCGCCGGAACCCACGGTTCAACTTACGGCGGCCATGCCCTTGCCTGTGCGGCGGCTTATGCGTCGGTATCGGAGATTCTCGACAGGAACTTAAGTGAAAATGCATATGTAATGGGCGAGTACATGAAAAAGCAGCTTGCAAGGCTCCCCCACGTGACAGAGACGAGAGGGCGCGGGCTTTTGGTCGGATGCGAGTACGATATCCCCATCGCCGAAGAGGTAAAGCACGGCTGTCTTGACCGGCTGGTGCTGATCACTGCCATCGGAGACAGGGTAAACCGCATGATACCGCCGCTTATTGTAACAAAAAAGCAGATTGACAAGCTGGTTCGCATTATGAGGGCGGCCATCGCGGACGCGGCGGAGAAGTATTATGCTATGGATCTGGCGGGTTAGTTGTGCATTATCTGCTGTAGCTCTTGATAGAGCCGCCCTAGGGGAAGTCCTACTACGTTGTTGTAATCTCCCTTGATCTCTTTTACATGGATGGCGAAATCTCCCTGTATTCCGTATGCGCCGGCTTTGTCCAGAGGGTCGCCGGATTCCACGTAGACGCGCAGGTCGTCCTTGTGGACAGGGTAGAAGGTCACGTCTGTCTTTTCGTAAAATGTATTTACGGTAGTTTCCCCGTGATATTCGGTAATGAGGGAAACGCCGGTGTAGACTTGGTGGGTGCGGTCGGAGAGCATGGAGAGCATGTCGTAGGCCTCGGATCTATCGGCAGGTTTCCCCAGAATCTCGCCCCGGTAGACGACGATGGTGTCCGCGCCGATGACAGTAAGGCCCTCAGAGCTTTTTCCGGATGTGCGGGAATCAGTCCTGGAAGGCCTAAATGCCCGGAATACCGCATGGGCTTTCTGGGCGGCCAGCTCCATAACGATATCGGAAGGTACGGTTTTTGTG
>OFFI01001617.1_pt1 | contig 11319 bp, 10 predicted proteins | sample 1521351 | NCBI WGS metagenome assembly OFFI01 (sample SAMEA3504119, study PRJEB24116) | mouse gut metagenome | biome: mouse gut; feature: mouse-associated habitat; material: faeces | place: Denmark | collected 2011
AGCAGTTAATGGCAGGCGGAGGGGTGGCGTTAATCGGTACAACCTTAATACCGCTTTTGTCAGGTCTTTTTTAAGAGAAAGGATTAGGAGGCAGTAGCAGATGTTTGACTTATTTGAGGAAATTGAACAGGCAATCAAGGATATTCTGATGGGTTTTGTGGAGTCGAATCTGACTACTATGTTCACGGATGTAAATGAAAAGACAGCCACCATTGCTACGGAAGTGGGGCAGACACCGCAGGCGTGGAATGGTGGTATTTTCAGCATGATTCAGAATTTATCAGAAACGGTGGTTATTCCGATTGCAGGGCTGATTATCACATTTGTACTTTGCTATGAGCTTATTACAATGGTCACAGAAAAAAATAATCTGCATGAAATGGAAACATGGATGTTTTTCAAGTGGGTATTTAAGGCATGGATAGCAGTATTTCTGGTAACAAATACCTTTGATATAGCAATGGCGGTATTTGATTTGGGGCAGCATCTTGTGACGAATGCAGCTGGTGTAATAGGTCATGACACGAATATTGATATGGATAGAAGTACATATTATGATCATAAGAGTGAGGCGATACTGTTATATGGCATTTGTTTATGGGGGAACGATAACTAAAAATATTTTTGGACACCGTGCCTTTTATTCGGCTTATAGGTAAGAGGTAAATTCTCTTACAAAAAATATGTTGAAACAGTGTAAGCTGTTAGAAAGGCAGGAAAAGATGGAAGTAGTAGTAAAAACGAATCCTTATGCAAATCAGGAAAGCGGAAAGATGGGAGTAGCGAATGTTACATTTGGAGATGTGTTCAAGGCAAGGAGCATGAACATTATTAAGGGCAGGGATAATGAGCTGTTTGTATCTATGCCGAGCTATCCCACCCGGAAAGTAGACGAAAATGAACGCCCTATCTTTCAGGATTATTGCCATCCGGTTACAAAAGAGTTCCGGGAGCAGCTGTATGGTGCAATTTTGGAGAGTTTTGGAACCGGTCAGGATGTAAAATTTGATACCGGAAGTGGAAGGGATACTCCAGAGGTGGAAATCACGGCAGTACCGATTGAAGGGGACAGTGCAACAAAGGCACTTGCAAGAATCTGTCTGGATGGAGGTTTTGTGGTCAATAATATTTCCATTAAGGAAAATAAGGATGGGGAGCTGTTTGTATCCATGCCGAGCATCAAGACCACATTAACAGATGGGTATGGCAATCCGGAGTACCGTGATGTATGTTATCCGATCACAAAAAAGTTCAGGGAACAGCTTAATGAAAATATCATCAGCACCTACCGTCAGGCAAAGGACATTGCTATGGATGCCGCAGATGAAAGGGCAGAGAAAAAGCCGCAGAGAAATACGGAAAAAGCATCTGTGAGAGGAAAGATTAAGACCGGTCAGGAAAAAGCTGCAAACGCTCCGGAAACAAAGCCGCCTGATAAGGCAAAGGGAGAACCGGAACGGTAAACAATGTATTGCGTTTGGTCTTGGGTAATATATCACAACATAAATTGCAGCCGGCAGCACCTTTTTAATAAAGGGCTTGATTAGCCATAAAAATAAAAAATCCGGCTTGTCAAGTTGCGTTTCCACTTGATAAGTTGGATTTTTTGTTTTATCAGTTTACGGATGAAACATTATATCCGTATGAAAAAATAAAGATGAAGAATATCATAAAGAATGATTCCCTCATCCTGATTGTTTTCGCTATCGTTTTAGGTTTTTGATGATGGCTTTTACGTTTTGGAAGTTCTCATGGTCCAGAGCTTTTAAGTCCGCTAGGGCTTCTTGGTACTGTACAGGATGGCTGTTGCCCTCGTCAAAAAATTCAGATGGCGTAACATTCAGATATTCACAGATATAAAAGAACACCTGCATGGAAGGAAAGCCCTTTCGATTTTCAAGGGAGTTAATATAACCGGCACTCTGACCGATTGACAGGCTCATATCCCTTGCAGATACGCCTTTTTCTGTACGGAGCTGTACTAATCGCTGGTAAAATAATTCTTCAAACATATTACACCCCTTTTTGGTTGCTTTATATGATTGTATCCTACACATTTGCATAAAATATCTTGTTAAAACAGATATTTGAATTGACCTATCAGATTGTAGTAGATATAATTTTGGTAACAAAGGAAATAACAGGATAGAGGGGGCGGGGGACAAAGATGTATATTGCGGGAAATAAACAATGGAGAATGCTTTTGGAAGTGGCGTTATGTACAGTTTTGTTATCCGGCTGTGCAGCTCCAACGGAAAAGAAGGAGGGAAGTACAGCAGAGATTAAGCAGAGAGAGGAAACAGAAAAACCACAGTACGTATCAGATACACTTCCGAAGGACTGTCAGCTGTGTGGGAATGGAAAAGAAATGACATTATTCTCGTTATACGAGGGGGAAGACAACGTGGGGATTATCAGCTTAAACAGCTTTGAGATTTCCCATATAGGGATTAACCGTTATGATGATTGCGGAAATATGATAGAAGAAGCGTCTGGAGGTATGTCAAGTACAATGAGCAGATGCGGACGGGAAGGCTTTTCCAGTTGGATTACAGAAAACAGCAATCGTGGATACGCCAGTGGTTTAGTGACCTTTTATCAGGATGAACAGCTGGATCTGGATAAGGCAGCATCCTTTCTTTGTACGGAATGCCTGAATGACATTTTGGAGGATTGCTGGGATGATGATTATTTTGGCGTTGGGGTTATTGATTTTTCCGCCGGACGGATTAAGTTGTTTGCTGAAAGCATGAGGGCATTCAGCTTGGGGGATTTTTATGTATCCTGTGAACTTAGGGAACAAAGAGAGAATGAGGAAAGCAGAAGCATGAGCTTACTTATCTTTTATTGCCCGGAACGATACCCGGAGAAATGATAAGTTATGATGGTTGATTTTCGGCAGTAGAAAAGTGTTTTATGTTACGGTAAGACTGCATTAGTGGAGATGTCCGGCATAGGACGGTTTAATGTGGCTGCTGGTCTTAAATGTTGTGAAGAAAGTATGGCGTATTTGAAACCATTGTGTATTGCAACAATACTGATAGTGAAAAAGAAAGGGAAAAGATAACTATGTTATTGACGGATATTTTAGTAAAGGATGTAGAACATTGTAATGAGGCAGTGAGGGAGGATGAAAAATTAAGGGATATTGAGGCAGGGTTTTATACGTTGGGAGAGGGGATAGATAAAGAGGTATTCTTGCAAATGGAATCCATATTTGTGGGATACTGTGCAAGGCTGACAAGAATTGCTTATTTGCAGGGGCTGAAGGATTTTCAGGAATTGCATCTTATACTGAAGGAGGACACGGTAGATATTCTGGCACAGCAGATAGGTTGAGAACACCATCAGATTTGCGGAAAAAGTTGTGTTGTTTTTTAACACAACTTTTTCCGCAAATGCACAGGGGTATGGGGGAGTAGCCCCCATAAAATCGGGTATGGCAAACGGTTACGCTGTCCGGCAGCGGAAGGGGTGGGGCAGAGAACTATAAAGAAATAGGATACTGAGGATAAAACAGGGCATATGGATGATAAATCTGTATGCTTTTTTTCATGCAAAAAATTAGAGGAAAATTTTTTGAAAAAGTTTCGGACACCATGCAGGATTTTCGGCTTATATGTGAAGGGGTTATAAACCGCTTCATAGCAGCTTGAAAACTGAATACACGGAAAATCAGTTACTACCCCTATTGTGATAGCAGGTAAGACCTACGCCTTGTGCGAGATTAGGCAACTTGAAACAGTCCTATTGGTACGGACTGTCTGCGATTATACACGATAGGCATAATGATACTTTTGCAGAAGTGCAACTTGGTGAGAACCACGGAGAGGCTAATTACCTATGACATTCAAAGACCTACACGGATGGGCTGATTTTTTCCCTGTATTCGTTTATGGAACGAATGCGGTCAGGGGTGCGTGGCAAATATGACGAACAAAATTATGAACATTATTCTGTTTAACAGTAAAAACGATGTAGCGGAGCAGTTTTTAGTGTCTTGCTCCGCTATATAATTTTGCTGTTAAATTCGGATGGATGATAATGTGTAGTGGGAAATATCCGTATCGGATATGGATGGGGTGGAATGCAGCCATGTTTCTTTTTTAACACTAAGGGTGTTTTCCTCAATCAGGATTACCGAGAGGTTGAGGTTTAGATTTGCCGGTATTTTTCCTAAGTACAGGGCAAATTCTTCCTCGCTTGTGGTAACGAAACTGATTTTTTCTGTTTCTGATACGGATTTAAAAATAAGGCTGGAATACAAAGAGCTTAATTTACTGCTCATGAGTTCAGGACTTCCATTATATAAGAAATAGAAGTGCCAGTGTGATACTACACCATTTGAAAAGGATACCGACAGATGAAAGCCGGTGTCCTTATTTACCTGATCCATTGTACAAGGAATGCCTAAAGAGGGAAGTGCTGTAAGGATTGTGCCTTGCATGAGCTTCTTCGCATGATCCGAAAGGGCATTCGGGGCATCAATGGATGAAGAGCCGCTTGCATCAACCGGATAACCGGCAGCCTGTAAAAGCTGTGCATAGGTTACGCCATTAGATGCGTGGCTGGCAATGGCTTGTATAGTTGCTATGGAAGGAGGATTTGCCAGCTTATTGTTCAGTATCCGTGAGAAATGCTCCGGCGTTACTTCAATCAGTCTGGCAAATTCCTTTTTCTTTGTATTTCCTACTGCACGTAAGACCAGTGCAGCAAATTCCTGTGGATTGTATAACTGGTTCATAATAGATTCCTCCGATATTATAATAATCTCTTTGACGTAAAAAGTCAATTTGATATATTTTCAGATTAAGAAAAAATTGATGTAACTTGATATAAAATATCAATAAATAATTGACATATCATATCAAGTTGTGTATAATGTGTATTGTGTAGGAAATGAATATTGGAGGTGGTCAGATGAATCCATACACAGTTGAGAAGATACAGGATGGTTCAGTAATTTACTTCTTTATCCGCTGTATGGAAGATATGTCAATCATGCCACTCCCTACCAAATATCTTACGCATATGACTAAGGCAAGAAAATCTCCCAATACAGTAAAGCGGACAGCTTTTTCCATTTCGTATTATATGAGTTATCTGGAAGACAAGGGCGTGATGCTTGGGGAGGTATCGGAACTTGCTTACAGTGAGCAGCATACACACTTTACAGAATTTCTGTATTGGTTAAAGAATGGCAATCACAATGGGGAAAAAGAAAGGAAACAGCCGAGTAATTTCACTTGCAATACTTATCTCAGGGATGTGTTCGGATGGTTCACGTTTTTGGAACTGGAATATGAGCAGTTCCATGATTTGAAAGTATTATCTTCCAGAGTGGTATCCTTTTCAAATAATGTAGGTGTCAGATTCTCTGTCACTTGCCGCACCTTTAAGGGATATTTTAAAGAGGATGAGCATATCGGGCGTACCATTGAAAAGGACAGCATCATTACGCTGCTTGAAGCGTGTGTGAACTGCCGTGACCAGCTGATGCTTTTGCTGTTATCTGAAACAGGTTTCCGCATTGGGGAAATTCTTGGCATCAGATATACGCAGGATATTGATTACAACAAGCGAACCATCAGGGTTATGTACCGTGAGGATAATGATAATTTTGCAAGAGCCAAAAATGCAGAGTACCGAAGGGCTAAGATAAGTCAGGATACATTTGACATCCTGATGTACTATCTGGCAGAAAACAGGAAACTTTTAAAAGATGGCGATTATCTGTTTATCAATCTGACCGGAGAAAATATTGGGGAACCGGAAAATGTGAATACGGTCTATGCAATGTTAAACCGTTTGGAAGATAAGACCGGAATCAAGGCTACGCCCCATATGCTTAGACATTATTTCGCAAATGAAAGACGTAAAAGCGGCTGGGACCTGCCTTTGATTTTTAAAGCACTGGGGCATAAGCATATCAGTACAACGGAGAGTTATCTGAATTTAGATGCAGATGAGCTTAGTCAGGCAACAGATGAGTATTACAGTCAGAATAAGGCATTATTTATGGTAGATAAATTGATATAAGGGGGTGTTGCTGATGGTTGCGTTACGCATATTGCAGTTTGATATGGCTGCCCGGATAGCAGAGCTGGATGAACAGCTGAATGCGTGTAGCAATGTGCAGGGCAGGCAAAGGGCAGTTGTCAGGGAGTTCCTCTTACAGCAGGGCATTTATTCCGTAGAGGATATTACGGATGAAGTCAAACAGGATTTCAGGGCTTATATCAATCTGAAGCAGAACTTTTCTGCTACACAGAAAAAATTGTATGGAACGTCTTTGGAAGTGATTGAGTTTTCCCATTATGCACCATTGCATGAGGAATTTTTAAAAGAGTTAGAGGATGGAAGAAAGCAGGACTGCAACATCAGAAAAGCGGAAACTTACCTTTTATCACATGGGATTACAAGTACAGACCAGATAACTTATGAGGTCAGGGAAAAATATGAAGATTACCTCAAAGCCTATGTGCCGGAAACAAAGATAATGGAAATGGTAAAAGTGCTTGACAATATGAAATTGGCCGCCATCAGGCGTGAATGCGAAAAAGCGACATTTAAGGAAAGAAAGTTGGCTTATAACGGCGGCAAGATATTCCTTTTGTACCATCCGGATTATGAAATGGCAATGACGTTTTACTATATAAGAGATAAGAGAGAGCTGCTGTTTGATTTTTCCTTACCGGCAAAAGGACAGGTTAAGTATCAGATATTTCATATGCTTAATTATATTTTAGAGAATGAAAAAGATTGGAAACAGAGAAGGGAACGGTTCATAGTTCCGCTAAAGCTCCTGTATCAGTTCTGCGTTGATCAGGACATAGAGGATTTGGAACGGCTGGAAGAAAAGGATATTGAAGACTTTTGTGAGGTATTGGATGGATTAGAGGTTGATAAGGCTGATATTTATATCCAGATTGTGGATAACATAAGGAAGTTCCTGTTTTTAAGGGCAAGAAAAACAAATTGGGATGCAAATGTGTGGTACATGGAGCGTTTTAATCTGCAAAGTGACCGAATGAATCCGGCTAACCCAGTGGTGCGTATCCCGTTCATGCAGGTGCATGACTTGGAAAATCGTAAGTATCTGCAAGGGTTTATGCAGTATATGATAGGTGTCACTTCACTTGCCATAGGAAATATCCGCAGCCAGTTTTACAGGGTGTCGGGGTTCATGGAATACTGTGATGCTAAAAAATTATCCGTACATTCATTGACGGCAAAGGATATGGATGCCTATATGAGGCATATTGACTATGACATATTGCCGGCTACCTATAACGCTAAAGTGGCTGATATATATAAGTTTTTTCGGTATATGGTGGTTAAGGGCTATATAAAAAAAGTTCCGTTCAATATGGAATATTATCTAAAGAATGTGGTTCCTGTTCATCATGACAGAGCAGTACCGGAGGAAACCGTGAAAAAGATGCTTGCGAATCTGCAGCATTTCCCGGAGCATTTAAGGCTCATGTATCTGCATTTGTGGTGTCTGGGACTTAGGATCAATGAAGTATGTACCATAAAAGGGAATGCTTACTATGAAATGAAAGGGGACACATGGATACGGCTGTATCAAAATAAAATGAAAGCAGAAAAGACCATACCTATACCTAACACACTTTACTATATGATGAAACAGTATATAGGGAAAATGCACACAGCCTCGGATGCGTATGTATTCCAGAATGAAAAGGGTGGTGCATACAAATGTGGAACATTTAAGAAGCAGATGGTGGATAAGTGTAAGGAATTAGGGATTGATTGTGGAGATTATGTTTTTCGCCCCCATGATTACAGGCACAGCATCAGTACAGCAATGTATGATAATGGAACATCCCTGCAGGCTATCCGTGATTTCTTGGGGCATAAGTCAGAGGAAATGACAAAGCAGTATGTAGATTATTTGCCGGATAAGATTGATAAAGCAAACGAAAAATATTTCAGTAAAAATGAGAACAGTATTGCAAAAGCAGTACGGAAAGGGGGCGGCAATGGAAATGAAAATTAGGCTTGGGGATTTGCCAAACTATGAAAAAGCGGATACATCCGAAGGTTCACTTGCTTACAAGGTTAGAAATAATCATTTTCATATTGATAAGCTACCTACCAGAGGACTGCAGAAAGAGTTTTTTGATTTTATCATGCATAGGGCAACGGTTATTACATTCCTTAGCATGAGATCTGATTTAGGACAGTTCGGTGTGGTATGTCAGTTCTTGTCTGACAGATTTTCAGATATGGAAAGTCTGCTAGAGCAGTCAGAAGACACATTGGTAAAAGAAATGAAAAAATGGCTGATGAAAAATGGCAGGTCAGTGACAAGCAGAAAGACTTCCAAACGCATGAATAAAGACAAAATGAATGAAAGCGTTTATGTACGCTATCTCCGTAAGGCATATAAATTTCTCGAACCGGAAGACAACAGACCGGAAAGGGAAAAGGATGTATGGAGATTGGATAAACTGGGGCTGATGCTGACAGATAATCCTATCAAAAATACGGAAACATTGAATTTCACAAAAATCCATCAGGACGGTATCAGGCAGGAAGTTAAGGATGCATTTTATATGGAATTGCAGACAAGGGCAGTGGGTACGGTATGTGCAGAGCTTGTGGCAGTGAACCGTTTTTGCTCCTATCTTGCAGAAAACTTTGCGGAAGTACATTCTCTTGCAGATGTGGATAGGGAAGTGGTGGAAAGTTATATTATTTATCTGAACACAGAAGCCGTTGATAGGCAGTCTTACCGTTCAGATGTATTTCATCTAAAATCTGTCATGGATTTGGTAGGGCGGATGATAGGAAAGACGGAGTTGTGCAATCTGTTTTTATTATCGGATATTCCAAAACAAGCGGAAAAACTGTATAAGGCATATTCGGATGCAGAACTTATCAGATTAAATAGTGCAATTGTTGAAGTGGATGTGCAGGTGGCAAGGGCGTTGGTTCTTCATCAAATGTTAGGTACACGAATTTCTGATACGCTAACGCTGATGCAGGATTGTGTATATGAAAAAGACGGTAAGCTGATGATTAAGATATATCAGATAAAAAGCCGTAGATCGTATCATAAGACAATCAATGAGGATGTGGCTGCTATTATCAATGCGGCTACAGCCTACACTAAAGAGCATTTCCCGGATAGTTCCTATGTATTTGCTCATGATAAAGATGCCGGCCGCCCTATGTCATATACAAAGGTGCAATACCAGCTCATGGCGATTATCAGTGAGAGAGATTTAAGGGATGATAACGGAGAACTGTTTGGCGTTGGGACTCATATTTTCCGGCATACATATGGAAAGAAACTTACAGATATGCACGTGGATGATGCCAAAATAGCAAAGCTGCTGGGACACGCAAATACTTCATCAGTAAAATATTATCGTAAGATGTCAAATACCCAGTTGGCAGATGAAACAAAAGAAATCCGGCAGAGCATGGATGAAATCTTACAAAACTTGATAAAGGGGTGGTAATCGTGACTAAGTATGACAGAATGGTTGCCACAAACAAGGCAACGAGTATAGCAAAGATTGAGAAAGCAAAAGCCGAGATTGCAAAGATGTTATCTGAAAACATTCAGGTAACAGTTGGAGAGTTGGTAAAACGAACCGGATTATCCAGAGGGTTCTTTTATAAAAATGAGGAAGTCAGTAAAGCGTTGGAAAATGCAAGGGACTTACAAGATGGGAAAGCCTATTCCAAACCTCAAAAAGTAATTCTTGATAAGGCAATGGATAAGCAGTTGCAGATATTACAGCAACAGATTGAAAAACTCAAAAGTGAGAATGGCAGCTTGACCAAAAAGAATCAGGACTTACAAAAGGCATTAAACAAAAAGGATTTAAACTTCATCAAAAATCTATAAATTCTGTTATTCAGTTCTAAAGTTCATACAGTATATACAGTGTGTATCGTGTTGAAACCCTTGATAACACTGCATTTGAAATCCCATAGTAAATATATTTGTAGTGTTAATTGGTCTTGTCATGGTTTTTAAAACACAGCTTACCACGCTGGTAAATAATATTTTTTCGAAAATTAACGCTAATGCTGGGAAAATCTATAAATGAGCCATACATTCCGGGGAAATATTACTGTTTTTACTGCGCTTAGTCTGATGCTGACAGCCTCTTTTCTGTTTGCACTTCTGGAAGCGGCAAGAATAAGGATGCTTTATGCATATGCCGACAGGAAGACAGAGCTGGGGCTGGAATCAGTTTGTGCGGAATATCAGCCGGGATTATGGAAAGAGTATGGGCTGTTATGTCTGGATGGCGCCTATGGGGGAAAAGAATTCTCTGCGGATTATGTCACTGGTACCCTGAAAGTGAGAATGGATGAAAATCTTTCAGTAAAAGATAAGGGGAATAGTGATCTCTTTGCGATAAGACTGGAAGAAATAGAGCCAAAAGGATATGAACTTTTGACGGACAGAGAGGGTATTGTTTTTCTGCAGCGGATTGCGGCATATATGGAAGCAAATATTGCGATGGATACTATAGAAGGGCTTTATAACAGATATCTTGAGGGTGTGGAAGTAGAAAAGAGCGCTACCCAGGAGGATTGTGTGGCGGGTGCGCAGACGGCTCTTGAGCAGGCAGAGAAAGAGGCAGCGGAGAAAGACGGGAACAGTCCGGGAGAAACAGACAATGAACCCGGACAGCCGGGGACGGGAGAGAACAGTGACGGGGCAAATGTTTCTGGTCAGGAGAATCCGCTCGATGTTGCACTTGCATTGCGGCAGAATGCGCTGCTCGGAATGGTAACGGATACGGGGAATATTTCTGGTCTGCGGATAAATCTTTCTGACAGTCTGCTGCACAGAAAATGTCGGACCGGAACGTATTCCGGAGAGCAGAAATCAGAATGGTATGAAAGGGTTTTGGTTCTGAATTATCTGGACAGATATTTTTCTGATGTTCGGAAACCGGCGGATAAGCATGTGCTGGCGTATGAAACAGAATATCTCTTATGTGGAGAGGATTCGGATCGCAAGAACCTGGAAGGGACTGTTATAAGGCTGATGATTTTGCGCGAGGCGGCAAATATTCTTCATATCATTTCGGATCATGCAAAGATGAATCAGGCTGGTACTATTGCGGCATCACTTGCCGGATTTACCGGGAATCCTGCAATTATAAAGATAGTCCAGACCGGAATAATTGCCTCGTGGGCGTACATAGAGAGTATACAGGATGTCCGTGCCCTTTTGCAGGGAGATAAAATAGCACTGATTAAAAGTGTTAAAGAGTGGACGACGGATACAGGAAATCTGTCTGAGTCTTTTCGAAATACATC
>OFFI01001619.1_pt1 | contig 11306 bp, 12 predicted proteins | sample 1521351 | NCBI WGS metagenome assembly OFFI01 (sample SAMEA3504119, study PRJEB24116) | mouse gut metagenome | biome: mouse gut; feature: mouse-associated habitat; material: faeces | place: Denmark | collected 2011
ATCCAAATCAGCTTTTTCCGCATCTGTATACTTTCGCTTATGGGCTTCTCCCTCTACCAATTTAGTAGGAACGGGGAAGTTATCGTAATTTCGCTTCGCTGCCTTAATTAAAATTTGATTATCTGATAGCAACATAGTATCGCTGTCAAAATCTGCACCTGACAATCGTTCCAGTATATTTTCTTCAATACTGTTCAAATATACAATCTCATTTGTGGGATTCATGTAACGTATGATCTCATCACGTAATACATTTTTGGTTAAAAGAACATTACCCATTGTTACGTGTGGGCTTCTACACCCAAGCAGTTCTACCCCATCATTAAAACGAACTGAATGAACTGTTTTCTTTTCAATAACAGAAGTTCCATCAAACGTACCAATCGCTTGTTTTAACATCTCAATAGGATTACCACATAATGTACTATAGTTTCCTTGAATGAGAATATGTCCACATCTTAAATTCTTAATAAAGGCTTTGATTAAATCATTACAAAACTCGACATACATTTTAGTTTTTGTAAACTTATCAGTAATACCAAGCATTGTATAGATTACATCATTCTTTGAAGCCATGCTTTCAGTATAATGAATCTGATCAGGAGAACGATACGCATAGCTAATTTGAAATCTAAGAGCAGCAGGATCAGTTTTAATTAATCTTGCAAAATCCAGAGATGGTTTAACCAGTGCTTCAACTTCCTCATATGTCATCTGGAGCGTATTCAACAACTGATAATGTGTCTGTACCATCCTACCATTAAAAAAGTGTGTCGGCTTTTCATATTTTACAACACCAAACGTAGGCTCCAAAATATCTAACCACTCATCTAATGTTCCAAATTTGACATACTTTATAGAACTTGGGGTAGTGATCAGTTTAATATCCTCAATTTGTGTTGCCCTTGTCTTTCCATTTAGCTGACTTACATTAGTAATCCCGTTATCAGCAAACCATTTTTGAATGTTAGAGTTAAAACAGCACGACTTAAAAAATCTACTACGCAACAAGAGCATACCATGTTCTCTGGCCTCTGGCATATTCTGCCGCTGGCGTTCTTGAAACTTCAAGAACACACTCCGATCCATCAACGATTGTCCATCCCAAATGCTGTTTGAAATCTCAACATCTTCAATGTTGGTTACAAGCCTTCCATCAACAAAACGAGTAGCAGCAGCTTTATCATGGAATACACTCTTGTAATCATCGACCACCAAAATGTTTTCTGGACGAAGTTGAATTGTATCTACAATACTACTCAGCGTGAGTGCAATATAAGGCTCCAGCGCAGCCAGATCAATGTCTTGTCCCTCTTTCACCTTAATACCACACATCTCCCACTTGTGCATTTTAGAATACAACCGCTCATCTATAAACAGGCATTTGCCAACACGACTCGATCCAGCACTACGCTTAAATCTCACATACTTGATACCGTCACAGTAAAATCCATTCTTGTACAATTCTTCTCGAATATTCGCAACGCTGTTAATTGTCTGAATATTACTGTTGGCCTTATATGTCTTACCATCAAATTGAAACGCTGTACCATACACACTTTCTGGAATAGCATTTTCTACGGGTGAGCCAACCTCAACTCCTGCCAACTCTCCATCTGCAAAAGCCACACAATCATGGAATACCAGATCATCATAAGTGTACTTATGCAAAATGTAAAAAACCTTATCGCCTTTTTGAACCTTATTATATTGCTTATTGCTATACTTAAATGTCACATTAATGACCCTGTAAGTATAGTCTTTTTTGTTTTGGTAGAACAAAAACTGTTCACTCGGACATATTTGAGCAAACACTTCTTGCATCTTAATAAGATCAAGACTGTAATCCAATGTGTTGATAAACCGTCCAAGATTCAAAACTCCTGCTTGATTTCTGAGCCTAAATCCGATTGGTTTTCCATTTTCATTGACCTTTTGATTGACACAATTATTCGATATGAAAATGTCCTTTCCATCAAGGGACGGTATTCTCACCCCATTCTCAAGCATTTAATCACTCCATTCAAAACAATAACTTCTCGCCTTTTGGCTGTTCAGGATAAAAGAACTCAGCAGTATTAGGTAACTGGCTCAAAAACTCATTTGGTATTTTACCCTGATACCAAAGATTATTAGTGGTTATCTCTCTTCCATCAAAGAACCTAATCCAAAATCGTCTGCCAGAATATCCAAGAAAATCATAATAGTTCGGATTATCTACATTCCCACCATCACGATAACATTCGCCATTAATTATGATGTGTTGTTCTTTCTCAGCAACAATTTCATTCCAAAAATGCTTATAAAAACACGTTCCACTACATAACACAGCATTTGAATATTAACTCTTTTCAATTTCCTTACCGCATATCACGCATTTCACTCAACCACCCCATTCTTACGATTTATCTGAATAATTGTATTCGTGGTTATTTCTTATAAAGAATAACAGTATGCTTTGCAAAAATATCACGAATTACAGGATACACAATATCCCAACTTGCTCCACCAAGACCGCAACCAATCATATATGGCATAGCAATAGGCTCATTGTAAGGAACAATCTTTGCAAGGCTCGTCAACGCCTTACTCAGTGCTGCAATATCAGTGTGCATCTTACCAACACCAAACCGCTCCTGTCCAAAGACATTGCAAACCACCTTTCCGTCATCTGTAGGAACCAACAAAACCTTACCAAGTAACTTCTTAGCAAAGTGATCTGCACAATACTCCTGATAGCGGCGGTATACATCAGGATATTTATTTCTGATTTGAGCAGCAACACCACGCCCCATTGCTCCATAGCAATTCACTTGATGAACAATATAAGTTTCGTTGGCCTCCAGTAAATCACCATTAATCACTCTTACCATTTTCAATTTCCTCCATAACCTTATAAAATTCACTACCTTTAATTTCTGTAAATGTATCCGAAGGCATTTCAATCTGATCTGCACTAAATGAACAATACACAACACCTTTATAATCAAACAATCGTGATGAACTATGTCCCATCATATAGTTGTTATACCATGCTGGTGAAGGCTTACGCACATTTTTCAAACCGACAGCACGTTTTACCCATTCTTTATTAATGAAAGAGTTTTTCTTAAAAAATCGCAACCCTTCATTTGTCTCTTTAGAACAAAGTTGTTTTGCAAATTTAACTTTATCATTTTCTGTAGGAACAATACCAATAACCGTTGAAAACGGACAAAACAAAGTTGATTCAATTCCAAATTCTTTAAAAAAGTCATCTGCAATTTTTCGATTGGGTTCAATACTATTTTTCCAAGCCCAATAATCTTCGTACAATGCCGAACCTTCATTTACTGTATAAAATTTTTCCAAAAAATATTCTCCTTTCAAACGTGTGTCCAAATTTGATTATTCACAATTCTTGAAATAAGACTTACACTTACTCCAAAATACACAGCCAGTTCTTGACGATTACACTTTTGCCCCTTGCCTTTTGGAATATAATGTTCTCGAATATAACGCACATCATTTTCGGTTAATTTAGACATTCCATTATTACTCCCTTGATACTGACCACCCCTTGAACTCATTTCAAACTGAAACATATTATCAGTATCAATCAAATCCATTTGTGCAGCGTGTGCATAATTGTATTTCCTCGAACACCATTCCAAATTCTCAAGGTGGTTATTCTGCTTGTTGCCATCAATATGATTAACAATCTCATCATTAAACCAATTCGGCAAAAATGTTTCTGCTACACATCTATGTATTCGGATATTCTTATTTCGTCCACAAATTGAAGTACAAATTTGCAAATAATCACTTGTTCCAATATGGGGTTTATATACTCTTTTTGTTATGGCGTTCCGAATCCTGCCATATGTAGAAATCTCGAAACGCCATGACAAATCTTCTCCGTCATACCAAGCACCAGCCCATTGTTCCAGCACAATCACTCCTTTGCTCTACAATCATAACATTGCATGAAGTTGCTTAACAGACTCAGCAATGGCCTGTGCTGCTTTTAACATATCCTCGCTGCTATTATCTCGTCCCATTGAAATACGAATTGTGCAACTCGCATCATGGTCATCAAGATACAATGCCTTCAGAACATGAGAAGGATCAAGTGAACCAGCAGTACACGCAGAACCAGCGGACACACACACATCTCTTTCATTCAACAACAACAGCATAGCTTCACTCTCACAATGAGGCAGCGTAAGACTGATAATTCCCGGAACACCGCCGTCTGTATTAACATGGTACACCACACCAAGTCTATCAAGTTCATCCAAGAATACCTTACGCAAACTCTTATAAATGCCCTCTCGATAATCCATAGTGCTTTGTTTATGCAAAAGTTCTACAGCAGCACCCATAGATGCAATACCGGGAACATTCTCTGTTCCAGCACGAAGATGATGCTCTTGACCGCCCCCTGTGATAATTGGATCAATTTTCAGCCCACGGCGTACATAAAGAACTCCAACACCCTTCATAGCATTAATTTTATGTCCAGACATTGCCATCAAATCAATATGGCTCTTGTTCACATCCAAAGGAATATGCCCCAACGCCTGAACTGCATCAGTCATAAAAATAACCCCAAATTCCTGACACAAATCGCCAATATCATCAATAAGCTGAATAGACCCGATTTCGTTGTTCACAGCCATAATCGACACCATACCCAACGAATCCTTGAACTGTTGCATCACACGATCCAGTTCCTCAATATCGACACGACCATCCTGATCTACTGGCATATAAATTACCTTGAATCCATCTGTCTCTAAGGATTGACAAGTATAAAGCACCGCATGATGCTCAATCATACTGGTAATAATTGTAGTCTTTCCAATCTTCTTCAGGTATGGAGCCATGCCACGCAACGCAAGATTGTCAGCCTCGCTTCCTCCAGCCGTAAATACAATTTCATCAGGACTTGCACCAATGTAGTTTGCAATCTGGCTACGGGCTTTTCCCACTACTTTTGCTGCACTAACTCCGGCTTGATGTAAACTACTCGGATTACCATAATCATCATGCAAAGCCCATAGTGCAGCTTCAAATGCTTCATGTGAGATTCTTGTTGTAGCTGCATTATCTAAGTAAATCAATTTCAACACTCCTTACTGGTCATTACGACCATCTCCATATTCATCAGCATATTTATGAAAATCCAACCTGTATTGGTTTCGTTGAATCTCAATCTCTAATTCAATTTCCTCATCCGTAGGCAATCTGCCGGGATCAAAAAAATCACAAATTTCATCACTTTCACACTGGTCACGCCAGATACATTCTAAGCACGAAGGCTTTCCGCTTTTATATTCCATTTCAAACATCTACTCCTATCTGATTTATATTCCTCCTTTATATAGTTGTATTTATGGTTATTTGCTCTAAAAAATATGTGAAATGAATTCACTTTCATCAACCTCTTTCCCATTATACTGCATTGTGGAGGATATGTTCAAAAGTTTCTCCGCTCTCGTCATAGCCACATACATGAGTCGTTTTTCTTCATCAGGATTCTCGCTCTTTTCATGAGGCAAAAGCCCTTGATTCACACCGGCGACAAATACAACAGGAAATTCCAGTCCCTTAGATTTATGGATTGTCATTAATTGAACAGAATTTGGATTGGTTTTCTTTTCCTTTGAAAGCCTTGTCATAAAGGCAATGAATCTTTTCGGATCGTCATAGTCTGAAGCCATTCGTTCAAGCGTATTCAAATTTTCAACACGACTATCATCATTTTCGCACAAATCTTTTGAAACATAAGAATCAAGATTTAGATAGTCACGTAAGTTTTTAATAATGTCAGCAACGGTCTTATACTTCTCGTCACCTACAGTTTTAATAGTAGCATATATATTATTGACGGCGTTCTTGTACCGCCAATTTGCTTTACTTACTGTAAACATTGCACAGTACATAGAAATCTTTTCTCTACGTGCAAGCCGCCGTACTTCCTGAATAAAGGCTTGACCAAGCCATCTATTAGGTCGGTTATATATGTATTCAAAAGCCTCATCATCATTCATATCACAAATAAGTCTGAGATAACACAGCACAGTCTTAATCTCTCGGCGGTCAATGAACGACAGTCCATCAACGATAGAGTAAGGAATATTGTGCCGATAAAGAGATGCTTCAAAATTTTGTAGTTGTGCATTTGTCCTTGTCAATATTGCAATATCTTTGTACTCATACCCAGCTTCCGAATACTCTTTAATCTTTGCCGCTATACTATCTGCTTCTGCTGTTTCATTCAGATACCTTTCATACACTGGCTTCTCAAACTTACCCTTATCAGAAATACTTTCTACATAATGAGGATGCTTGGATTCTGGAATACATCTTGCAAAGAGGTTTGCTGCCTCAACAATATCTTGGCTGCTGCGATAGTTCTTATTTAAATGGATAATTTTCGCTTCAGGCCAGTCTTGGTCAAACCCAAGCACATACTTATTGTCACTACCACGCCACATAAAAATGTTCTGAAGAGGATCATCCACGACAAACACATTCTTATATTTACTTCCAATCAGACGTAGGATTTCATACTGTACTGCATTGGTGTCCTGCATCTCATCTGCCAAGATAAACTGATACTGCTCCTGACAATAAGCCAACCCCTTTTCATTTGAACTTAAAATTTCATAACACTTTACCAGCATATCATCAAAATCTAACTGATTATGTGCGCTTTTATATTTTTCATACTGACTATAAATTTTGCCATACCTTGTGGTTTTATCTGGCTTTTTCATCTGATTCTTCTGAATAGAAATAAAACTTAGAACATCTGCAATTTCTTGTCCATCAGGCTCTTTTTCACCAAATGTATGCTGAATGACTTCCTCAATGATTTTTACCTTTTTCCAATCCTGATCCAGAATTTCAAATTCATCTTTGTTAAATTTTCTAATAATACGATACCCAAAAGAATGAAAAGTCTCAATATTTATGCGTGAAGCATATTCAGGTATCATTTCTTTCAGCCGTTTCATCATGTTCTCTTTTGCCTTTTTGCTGAAAGTGATCGCTAAAATATTCGTTGGCTCAACATCATGATCATTAATCAAACTCACAATTCGATTAACCAACACTCTTGTTTTACCAGAGCCAGCAGATGCAATGACATTACAACATCCAGTGTAAAAGTCTACCGCTTCTTGCTGAACCTTACTTAGATTCATTTTCATGTCCTCCTATGCCATATTCAATTTCATAACCATATTTTTCTTGCAATTTTTCCTGATAATCTTTGTTTTTCGCTGACGATAACGCTGGTAAAATGTCCTCAGAGTCATATGGCAGCGTTATGTCAGACAATCTCTTAAATTGTTCTATATAATTACTTACCAACTTCGGATTCTTTGCAAATCTATTTTCAGCATTTGTGTCCATGATTTGCTTGAACACGATACCAATTTCTCTCTGCCGTTGAGTTATGGTTTTATCCGCAAAACTTTTTAAAATGCTTTTACATTGCTTTTCGTCTACTCGCCAAAGTTCAAACGCTCTGCATACAAAAATAATCCCGTTCTCTCGCATCAACCTTGTTAATTCGGTATTATACCTTAATGCCTTTTTCCCATACCACTTTTCACTGTCATAGGTTATTTTCGCTTTTTTGCTTGCCTGTTCTACTAACTTGGCATACAATTCCATTTCTTCGTCAGTTGCTCTACGAACTTGCGCTGGCTCAATAATTACATGACCATTATTGATTTCCGCTGTTTTTGGCATAATACCAATCATATGTGTTTCATTGTAGATTACACAGTTCATAGCTGAAAGATATTTGATACATCTCCGAATGTAATCATCAATTCTGTTATCGGCTTTATTAAAATACTCAGTCAATACATTCTGATCAAAGTCCAAATCCGTATGTGCTGCATCTTGATTGTATTTCATATTATTGTAGTTTGAATTAACAAGGTTCGTAATATGAGCCAAGTCCAGAGAGGTAATCACAGCCATCCGATCTTTCTTGGCCTTACTATCCTTGCCATACACAACCTGATATAAAATCAGCGGAGCGAGATACTGATAAATGCCTTTATGTATCTTAGAATCATACAGCGACTTCGGATACTTGTAGACTTCCAACACCTTATACTTCTTAGTTTCAGGATCATACTCATAATCACAGTATCTTGCCAATGTATCCAAGAACATACTCTGGTGCTTACCGCTGGCGAATTTCTCTTTATGATGGTATGATCTCCGCTGCGCCTCAGAGCATACTTTGTCAACCAAAGAACTCTCGTTATATGTTCCACGTTTCAATTTTACTTCTTTGCTTTCGATTTTCCTCACCTCCCTCTAAAAAGACTCCCTTAGTTGCCCTCCAGAAAAAATGCCCGAAAACCTCTGTGTTACAAAGAGTTTCAAAGGTTTTGCCTATGTACTTTTTTGCCATAATTAAATATATATAATATTATGCCATTTTGGTACATACAGAAAACCCGCCAAACTTACTGTGTTCAAGAGGTTTTCAGCCACTTTCTCTGGAGGGCAACTGAGTAAAATTGCTTGCACATAGACCTTTTGATATATTGTTCTTGTGGACTTGCGCAGCAAGGACACAACAATGGGCGTTGCCGTAGGCAAAAGCACATTGCCCTACTCTCACCGCTTACAGTCCATGTGACTCCACAAAAGCATCCATCTGAGCCTGACTCCGCTTAATATAATGGTAGGTGGTTTTAATGTCGTTATGCTTGAGAAGCTGCGACACCATTACCTCATCCTGCGTGTTCGTGCTGCTTGAAATCATATGATAAGGATTGGTCTTTCTCAAAGAGTGTGTTCCCATGTGCATATCAATTCCCAATGCTTTAGTTGCCCTCTGAAGCATCCGCCTCATCCCATCAACACTCATCGGCTCATCAGGCTTTTTAGAGTTCGGAAACAACCAATCAGACATTCTATACTCATCAAGGCTATTAAAATACATAGCCAGAGCATCCCTTGCTTTACTGTTCAACAGCACAATAGACTTCTTGCCTGTTTTTTGCTCATGCTCAAATGTCACGTGTGTTTTAAAAGAGCCATCAGGATTCAATACATCATATACGTGCAAGTGTAAAATATCCCCCGCCCTCCGGCTCATATTCAAAGAAAACACAAAATAAGCATAGTCCCGGATATTGACGTTCTTGTGTCCTTTTCTGGTCAGGAAGAATTGCTTGAACCGCTCCACATCCTCCAGTAGATAAATAGGATCGGTAGGATTATGGTTGCAATGCTGTTGTTCATTGTATTCCTGATCCATAATAGGAGCAGCTACCTTAACAGCCGGAGAATGAATTTTTGCGGCTTTGGCCTCCATAAACTGCTGAACCCAAGGAGCAAGTGCTACCTGAAACTCACCATCAGTCAACTTCATATTTTGTGTCATCGTAAAAACCTCCAGTTTTATTATCCTGTTCATTTTGCGAACATGATTGAAAAACTCTGTGTTTAAGTCCTTTCTCTATTATCTATTATACGCTTCGGAACTCTATTTGTCAACAGATTTTTGTATTTCTTGTTATAGTTTTTCGAGGCAATTACAGGGTCATCGTAATACCTATTTATATATAGGAGTTTTGGAGAGGTTTCGGCAGCGAGATTGATGTTTTGGTGATCTGCGTGGTCGGCTGAAAGGTGCTGGAGTATAGGAGTTTTCACGATGACATTTACGATGACATTTTGGGGTTAGTGGGCTGATTTGCGGTTTGGATGTTGAGTAGATGTACTCTGGCGGCTGGGCGTTTTCAAATTCCCGAAAAAGTGTAAAGTACCCCCCACATGATGGCGGGATCACGTGGGGGGTATAGTTTATTCTGTTGTGCTGGCCTTGCTTGCCGTTGTTTCCCGTTGCGCTGCTAATGCCCTGTATAACGTGGCCTGACTAATACCACAAATAGCGGTTATCTCCTTTATACTGTGTGTTTGTGCGTGGTATAGCTTGATAGCCTTTTTGACGTTGCCGGGATCGGCCTTCGGCCTTCCTCCATTCCTCCCCCGTCTCCTTGCCGATTCAAGCCCTTCTTTTGTACGCTGTACAATTATATCCCGCTCAAACTGTGATAAGGCAGAAAGAACAGTAACAAGTAATTTCCCCGTTGGTGTAGTTGTGTCTATCTGCTCTTTAAGACTTACCAGCTTCACGCCTTGCCCGTTCCATTCCTCCAATAATGCAAGTAAATCCTTTGTGGAGCGGCCTAAACGTGATAGGGACTCAATAACAACAGTATCACCTTCCCGCAGCTTGTCCTTCAGCTTATCCAGTTGTGGCCTGTGCGCCTTTGTACCTGTTATTTTCTCTGTGAAGATTTGATCAACGCCGTATTTCTCTAATGCGTCAATCTGCCTTGCTAATTCTTGATCATCCGTTGATACTCTTGCATAGCCAAACTTCATATTTGTCATTATAAAACCCTCCTATGTTTTCAAAAATGGTGGTTAATGATGAATTGAATTTGAATTATCAATAACGGTTGCTTGTGATAGTTTGTTTTTGAGTAAAGTTTTGATAAAGAATCAACATTAAAAAAGCGGCCTGTTTGCCCGGATCAAAAATCTATCAATAACGATGGTTTTTGATAACATAATTTTGGAATTAAACAGGGCAGCGGAAACCACCCTGTTTAATGCTATTCCTCATAACTACAAACTTTATCGAGTGTATTTAGCAAATATCTTATATAAGTCATTTGAAATTTGCTCTTTGACTCTTTCTCGATCTTCTCCACTTTTGAACACTGGGATAAAATTTCTGATAGTATATGATTTACCATCTATTGCAGCTTCTACAATATCAACATAGTATTTCTTTCCATCGAGTATGCAAATAGGTTTATCTTCTGTAATCATGGTTATATCTCTTCCTTCGTACTTTGCGGTAATTCTGTAGTTTGTGAGGCGGCTTCCTCTCGTTTTATTGTGTCTGCTATTGCCCTTTTAATAAAGCCGTTGACGCTTTCTTTGTGGCCTTCTGCGTGTGCCTTGATCCGTTCATAGTCAGGTATTGGCACGTCAAGAGGTATTCGCTTTAATTTGTCCTTTTGATATTTATAAAGGTACTCTTTCCGTTGATCAGACATTGCCATTAAATCACCTCCAGTAAGACAAGTCTATTATAGCACAAGGATTATGATATGTACATAACTAAATTATACAAAAGTTATGTACATAATTTGTACAGTTTGCGCATTGACTGTTATGTACATAACTGCTATAATATAGACAGTTCAGGGGAACACCCCAAACAAGGCCGGGGAAACGCATTCCCCAAGTAGGCAGGACGCGAACAG
>OFFI01001632.1_pt1 | contig 11236 bp, 10 predicted proteins | sample 1521351 | NCBI WGS metagenome assembly OFFI01 (sample SAMEA3504119, study PRJEB24116) | mouse gut metagenome | biome: mouse gut; feature: mouse-associated habitat; material: faeces | place: Denmark | collected 2011
CTGTATAACACAAAGTGATTAGACCAAAGCAAAGATAGAAAAAAAAATCAGGAGAAACACAAATACACACATACCCATACATACATACCCCCATATACAACAGTACACACACACATATACAATATAGTACAGGCCGTCCACGCTGGCATAGCAGAAATCATAGTCCCCTATGTTAAGCACAGGTATGGGAAAATTTGTGATCACATCAAAATATTCATTAGAAAGCACCCTGCCCCTACAGTCCATCGCACATATCTCCTTTTCAAAGCCGCCGGCCCCAGGCCGGCTTCTCCGATATTATATGCTGCTCTCAGGAATCTGTTCCTCTTCAGGGTGTGTTTCCATCACTCGTTCCGCCACCAGCACCACCACACTGCGGGGTTTAATCTTTAGCCTGCATCCGTAGTCAAACTCTGTCAGCTCCTCAATATGCTTTCCGTCCTCATACTCCAGGTAGGTGTTCACACAGACCTTCCACTTCATGTTCTCAGGAAGGACAGGCAGCTGCAAGTCCAGAGGCTGCCAGTAAGCATTCATACCATAGAAGACAATATCATCCTCCGTATCATCTTCGTTTCTGCCTGCATACATAACTCCTATCAGTCTGGTGGTATAGTCCGTACCCCCGTTCCAGGGATAGCCATTGTGAATGCTGATCTCAGAGAAGCCGCAGGAAGCCGCCTTGGTGCCCTTGCGCAGAATCACATGCTCCTTCCGGAAACCTATCATATACCGGAAAAAGTCGTGAATCTCCCTGTACTGTTCCAGTCTTCCCCAGTCCAGCCAGGAAATCTCGTTGTCCTGGCAATAGGCATTGTTATTCCCGAACTGAGTATTGCAGAATTCATCCCCAGCATAGAACATGGCAGGTCCCCTGCTGCACATCAGAGTGGCAAAGGCATTCTTCACCATCCGCCGCCGCAGCTTCTCCACCTCCGGATCGTCTGTGTCCCCCTCCACACCGCAGTTCCAGCTGTTTCCATTGTTATCCCCGTCCGTATTGTTCCACCCGTTGCCAAGATTGTGCTTGGTGTTGTAGGAGTACAGATCATAGAGGGTAAATCCGTCATGGCAGGTGAGAAAATTCACCGAAGCGCTCCCGCCCCGTTCCTGGGGATCATACAGATCTCTGGAGCCGGTGATCCTGGTGATGGCAGTGCCGGCCATGCCCTCGTCCCCTTTTAGAAAACGCCGCACGTCATCCCGATATCTTCCATTCCACTCAGACCACCTGCGGAAAGCCGGGAAATGCCCCACCTGGTACAGACCCGCCGCATCCCAGGCCTCCGCAATCAGCTTCACCTTGCCCAGAATGGAATCTCCCGCAATCTCCTGAAGGATGGGCGGCTCCTGCATGGGAACCCCTCTCTGATCCCTGGTAAGGATGGATGCCAGGTCAAACCGGAATCCGTCCACCCGGTACTCCGTCACCCAGTACCGCAGACAGTCAATGATAAACCTGCGTGTCATGGGATGGTTACAGTTGAGAGCGTTGCCGCAGCCGCTGAAATTGTAGTATTGCCCGTCCGGCGTCAGCATGTAATAAATATCATTGTCAATGCCTTTGAAGGAAAAACAGGGTCCCCTGTCATCCCCCTCCGCCGTGTGGTTGAACACCACATCCAGGATCACCTCTATCCCATTTTCCTTCAGCTCATAAATCAGCTGTTTCAGCTCGTCCCCCTCATGGTTGTGTTCCACCACGGAAGAATAACCGGTGTTGGGGGCAAAGAAGCAGACCGTGTTGTATCCCCAGTAATTGTACAGCTGCACGCCGTCCACCACCCGGGCGCTCTCCATCTCATCGAACTCAAAGATGGGCATCAGCTCAATGGCGTTGATCCCCAGATCTTTCAGATAGGGTATCTTCTCCCGCAGCCCCTCATAGGTCCCTCTGGCAGCCACACCGGAGGATTTGTCCTTGGTAAACCCCCTCACATGCATCTCATAGATCACCAGATCCTCCAGAGGAATCTCCAGCTGACGTATTTTTCCCCAGTCAAAATTGTTCTCCACCACCCGGGCATGGTACACAAAGTTTTCTCCCTCCTCCGGGCGCTCCCCCCAGTTCCTCTGCCCTGTCACCGCTCTGGCGTAAGGGTCCAGGAGAATGTTATTCTTATTAAAGAGAAGCCCCTTCTCTTTGTCATAGGGGCCGTCCAGCTGAAAAGCATACTCAAACTCCTCGATCTTCAGCCCGAAAACCAACATGGAATAAGTATTCCCGATGTGGTAAGATTCAGGAAACTTCAGCTTTGCATAAGGTTCCTTCTCCTGGGGGCGAAATAAAAGCAGTGTGCAGCTGGTAGCCCCGAAGGAGTGTATTGTAAAACTGACTCCATTGGTGGCTGCGGCAGCGCCGTCCCTGCTGTAGAACCCCGGCCGGACCTCAAATCCCTCTATCACGTCCAAAGGCTGCAGCCTCGCTCCTCGCTGTGGCTTATGTGTTCCCTGATCCATGCTGTCCTCTCCCTTCAACCTTGCATTCTGCGCCGTTTCCTCCCCCAGGATCTCCTCCCCCGGGAAAGATGCCGTCGTCTCCTCGCCATATTTTCCATACTGTTCCATACAGCTTCTGTGCCCCCTGTCTCAGCCATAATATTTTGTCCGGCACTAAAGCCCGATACCTGTTTTATTCTACCATAAACACAATCCATTTAGCAAGTATCCTCAAGGTTCCGATGCAGGTTTCCGGATACTAAAACAGCGCCATGGGAAAATCCCACGACGCCGCAGCTCCTGCCATACAGGTCCGCATTCCGCTTTCTGCTACATACTGTCCTTAATACAGGAGAGGATCTCCTCCTGCACAGGCTGCACCTTCCGCAGCACTGCCCTGGCCTCCTCCGGCTGGCCGTTTCGCAGCAGTCCCAGAGCCTCCGAATAGGCTTCATAGACCGGAGTGATGGACAGATTTCCCGCTGTACCCTTGATGGCATGCACCCGCTCGGTGATGGCAGTGCAGTCTGAAGAGTCAAATTCCAGATCCACCGACTGGCTCTCCACCATCTTTACATAGGAACCCAGGAGCTTCCTGTACAGCTTTTCATTGCCCATGATGCGTTTCACGCCATCGTCCACATCCACCCCCAGGGCTCTCAATTCATTTAATAACTCCATGACGCACATCCCCTTTCTGCCGCCGACGCCTCCGGGCAGAGGGCTCTGCCCCCCTGCCGAATTCCCGGCTGTAAAGATGCTTTAATATTTTCCGAAGCCCTCTCCCAGGGAAATCACCTGTTCATTGGCACTGGACACATCGGAAGCGGTCCTGGAACCTGACTCATAGCTGCTGTAACCTGAGTCGTAGCTGCCTGACGAACCAGAACCTGACTCATAGCTGTCAGCAGCTCCGGATCCCGACATATAGCTGGGGCCAACCACAGGCGGTGTGTACGAGGAAGAATAGTTATTCTTCAAAGAACTACTCTGACCATTGCCCAGGTTGTAGGCAGAGAGCAGCTCACGCATCCTGGAAGCCTGATTGGACAGCTCTTCACTGGCGGCCGCGCACTGTTCGCTGGTGGCAGAATTGGTCTGAACCACCTGGGACACCTGGGAGATAGCCTGCTCAATCTGGGCCACCGCCGTAGCCTGGTAATTGGAGGAATCCGCAATGCCGCGAATGATTTTCTCGCATTCCTGCACCACCTTGGCAATCTCTTCCATGGCCTTGGATGTATCGTTGACAATCCTGGATCCATTACCCACTTTGGCAATGGAATCCTCAATCAGTTCCGCTGTCTCAGTGGCAGCCTCCTGACTCTTGGCGGCAAGACTGCGGACCTCCTCCGCCACCACTGCAAAGCCCTTTCCTGCATCTCCTGCCCTTGCCGCCTCCACCGCTGCATTCAGGGCCAGTATGTTGGTCTGGAAAGCAATGTCTTCAATAGTCTTGATAATCTTGGAAATACTCTCGGAAGAAGCGTTGATATCCTGCATGGCGGATACCATGTTCTGCATCTGGGCACTGCCCTTCTCCACATCTCCAATGGCCCGGGTGGCAAGCCCTGCGGCGGAACCCGCCTGCTGAGCATTCTCCTTGGTCTTGGAGGCAATTTCATCTATGGACGCTGTAATCTCCTGGATGGCGCTGGCCTGCTCCGTGGAGCCCTGAGCCAGAGCCTGGCTGGCGCTGGCCACCTGGGAAGAGCTGATTGTCACCTGGTTTCCTGCCTCGCTGATATTGCTGAGGGCATTGAAATTGTCCTCCACCAGCTTTTTCAGGGAGTTGCCCAGCATATCTTCCTGGGACTTAGGTACCACGGTCACTGTCAAATTGCCGTTTGCCACCTCCTGAGCCACCTCTGCCTGGGCCTTGATGTTGTCAATCACTTCCGCATAGCCGTCCACTAGCTCGCCAAACTCATCATTGTTGTACTTCTCCAGATGTATATTTACCTGTCCCTTGGCGATCATCCCCGTGGCATTCACCAGCTGGGAGATAGATCTCTGGATACCTTTTACCAATACATAAGCGATCCACAGAGAAGCGCTTATGGATATCAATGCGAGAACCGCTGTAAAAATGGTGGAGTACAGCATATATGCATCCTGCTGTTCAGGATCCATAATCTTTGCCGCCCGCCTGGTGCTCATAGTGCTGAGAACAATGTTGACCAGTGTGATGGCAATGGGTATTCCAAACCCTATAATCAACTTCGTCTTAATCTTCAGGTCTTTCATAACAGCCTAATAGCCTCCTCATTCCACCTCATTTTTTCTGCCCCGTTCTTCCACGGGCTCCTCATCGTAGAGGAGTTTTTCCGGGTCCAGAAGCAGTTTGACCGAATTCCCTACTTTACCGATTCCATACACATATTTATGGTGTGCCTTGTCTGACTTGCCAATAGAAGGCGGGGGCAGAATATCCTTTTCCTTGATCTCCACCACTTCTGCAATCTGATCCACAATCAGCCCTACGGTTGTAGTCTTCACTGTGATCACCAGAATGCAGGTCTTATCATTATACTCACTGTCTCCCTGCTTAAAGCGCACTCGCACATCCACCACCGGAATGATCCTTCCGCGAAGGTTGATCAATCCCTTAATGTAATCCTCTGTCTCCGGGATCATGGTAACGGACTGGTACTGGATAATCTGCTGCACATATTGGATTTCCAGCCCGAAAAATTCCTGCCCGGAGCGAAATGTCATATATTTGCCCTTCTGGGTATCAGGGCTTTTGGCCTGCACTTCCAGGCTGTCCATTTCACTCATGTGTGTACCGTTCCTTTCTGTAAACGTGATTTCCAGCTGCCCGTTTATTCCACCAGTCCGGGAGCGTCCAGTATCAGGGCTATGCTGCCGTCACCCAGCTGGGTACAGCCGGACAGGCCCTTGACTTTCTTAATATAAGAAGGAATGGGCTTAACCACGATCTCCTGTTCTCCCACAAGCTTATCCACCAGAAGGCAGATCTTCTTATCTTCCACTTCCAGGATCAGCATAACGCCGTCCTCAACGGAATCCTGGTAATCTGTCAGTCCATACCACCGGCCCAGACGGATCACCGGATAGCATTCCCCGCGAATCATGACATATTCATCGCCGTTTGGTTCATTGATCATCATATCCTGCTTCACACGGATGAACTGTTTGATCACACCTGTCTCCATGACGAAGGATGATGTACCTGTCTCCATAACTATGCCGTCGATGATGGCCAGCGTCAGGGGAATCTTAAGGTTCATGGTGCTTCCGTAGCCGGGTGTACTCTCAATCTCCAGGGTGCCGCCGATGGCCTGAATATTCTGAATTACCACGTCCATGCCCACGCCGCGGCCGGAGTACTCCGTCACCTGTTCATTGGTGGAGAATCCCGGCAGTGTGATAAACTGGTACACTTCTTTGTCGGTATACGCGCTGTCCGGCTTGCTCTCGTCCAGGATGCCCTGCTTCCTGGCCTTGGCCAGAATCTTCTCCCGATCAAGTCCCTTACCGTTGTCCTCCACGCTGATCCACACCTTCCCCGCCTCGGTTCTGGCGGACAGTGTGACTCTGCCCTTCTCCGTCTTGCCGCTGTCCACACGCTCCTCATTGGTCTCAATGCCGTGATCCACTGCATTTCGCACCAGGTGCATCAGAGGGTCGGAGATATGCTCAATAATGTTTTTGTCCACCTCCGTGGAGTCCCCCACCATGACAAACTCAATGTCCTTGCCCAGTTTCCTGGACACGTCAAACACGATACGGTTCATCTTCTGGAAGGTATTGGTCAGGGGCACCATGCGCATGGACATGATCACATTCTGCAGATCCGTGGAGATGGAGGACAGCTGTGCCGCCGCCTTGTTGAAATTGTCAAGGTTCAGACCAGGCACTTTCAGGTCAGAACTCTGCAGCACCACGGACTCTGAGATCACCAGCTCCCCGATGAGATCCATCAGCTGATCCATCTTGCTCACATTGACGCTGATAAAGGAAGCTTTCTCTGACTTGGGCTTATCTTTTGCCAGCTTCTTCTGCTTGCCGGGCTCCTTGGACTGGACCACAAAATCCCCGGGAGCGATCTTGGGGTTCTCCGGAACAGGCGCAGGCTTGGGCGCCGCAGCCTTCTGAGGCTCTGCGTCCTCAATGCGGGATTCCAGATCAATGCGCGGCTTCTTGGGCTGTTCCACGCCGAAGTCAAAGCCCAGCAGAAACTGATCCGCGTTACACTCATAGACTTCCACCTTCTCTATGTCATAGCCCACACCGATAAGCTCCCGAACCTCCGCCTCAGAGCGCTGTGCCTGAAGGAGAATGCGGAATCCGTCCCTCAGTATGATATCGGAACTCTTCTCATTGGTGAGAATATCCTCCGGTGCATACAGAATATCCTCTGCAATTTCCTTCAGCGCATATACCGTCTTGTATGCATGGACATTCGCCATCTCCGTCTCCGGGAAGAAGGTGATAAATATCTTGTAAAAACGGCTGTCGCTGTTTGCCACCGGTGCGATATAGAAGTGCTTGGGCTCTTCCTGGGCATTCTCTGCCACAGTACCCCCTTCACCGCCTCCGTTCTTGATCTGGTTCAGGAACTGATCCAGGTTTTTGATCAGCTCGCTGGCATCCCCGTCGGGGGAATCCCCATTTTTGATCTTTTCCATCTCATTGGAGATGAAGTCCTCCACTTCCAGCACATGTGCCACCAGTTCCACATGGGGGACATTGTCCGGATGTGATTCTCTCAGGTAGAAAAAGACATCCTCCAGTTTATGTGACACAGCCGTGATATTGTCGAACATCATGATGCCGGAAGAACCCTTGATGGTATGCATGGTACGGAATATCTCGTTTATGCTCTCCTCATCAAAACTGTCCGCATCCTTCTGCTCAAGTACTGTCTCCTGGAGCTGTTCAAGAAGCTGCCCGTTCTCAAACAGGTACATGTCTAGCATGCTGTCAGTATTAAAATCATCAGCCATTACATTCTCCTTTCTCCGTGTATTTCAACTTTTGTTAGATCAGGCCGAGCTTTTTCAGAGCCTGCTCAAACCTGTCCTGGTCAACGGGTTTGCCGGAATACAGTGTACACCCCAGTTCAAATGCCATCTTCACACTTGACTCGTCGTTGAGAGCCGTGGTAATTATGACCTTGGCCGCCTTCTCCTCCGGAATATTCTTCTGCTTTTCCAGATTCCGGATTCCCACCAGGGCCTGGTATCCATCCATGACCGGCATCATGATGTCCAGGCAAACCAGGTCATACGGCTCCTTCTCCTCCAGGGCCATGTTAAATGCGTCCACCGCTTCCATTCCGTCCACGGTGATATCGCATTCTCCATACTTTGACAGGAACTTCGCCATATTCTTTCTTGTGGCAAAATCATCCTCCGCCAACAGAATCTTCATTGATAAAATTCTCCTTTATCCCATTTTTCCCTGCCTCCTGAAGCCCTACATTCTGTTCAGAAGCGCATAAGTTCTGCCGGCAATGTCAGACAGCTTCTCCTGGTATTCCACAGCTCCCAGGTCGTAAGCCACCTTGGGCATTCCATAGACCACACAGGTGGACTCATCCTGGCCGATGGTCCTGGCCCCGGCCTTCCTCATGGACAGAAGCCCCTTGGCGCCGTCGCCCCCCATCCCTGTCAGGATAATGCCCACTGCATCCGGACCGGCCGCCTTGGCCACGGACTCAAAGAGCACCTCCACCGAGGGGCAGTGCCCGTTTACCTTGGGTCCCGCCTTCACCTCCACCTGGTAGCTGTCGCCCACCTTGACCAGATGCATGTGCCGATCCCCGCCGGGGGCGATAAGCATATGCCCGGGAAGGACACGGTCCCCTGTCTCGGCCTCCTTGACCCTGATGCGGCACTGGTCGTTAAGCCTCTTGGCATACATGCCGGTAAATCCCGGCGGCATATGCTGCACACAGACAATGCCCGGAATATCCGTCCCATAGTCCTTCACCACGGAAAATATGGCCTCGGTGCCCCCTGTAGAAGCGCCTATCGCCACGATAAGGTTGTTCTTCTTGGCGGAGAGATGCTGCTGTTCACGGGGTATAACCCCCTTCTTGAGATTGCCGATCCTGGCAGTGGATGCGATCTTGACTTTCACCAGGAGCTCGTTCCTGACAAACTCCTCCAGCTGCTTCCTGTTGGCCACGGCGGGCTTCGCCACGAAATCCACCGCCCCTGCTCCCATGGCGTCAAACACCTTGTCGCTGAGGGAGCTGATCACCACCACCCGCAGCGGGTACTGGGGCATAAGCTTTCGCAGAAAATCTATCCCGTTCATTCTGGGCAGTTCTATGTCCAGTGTCATCACGTCCGGCTGGTATTTCAAAATGGCATCACGGGCCTCAAAGGGGTCCTTGGCGGATGCCACCACCCTGATAGCGGGATCCCGGCTCAGATTCTGCACCAGAAGCTCCCTGAACACAATGGAATCGTCCACAACTAAAACTTTAATTGGCTGCATACCTTACTCCATCCCCCTTTTATATTATTTTCTGAATATCGACGGCTGAATAATCTGAAACGGCGTACTGTTCCTGTCGATGGTCTCCGTGGTTCCGATAAACAGATATCCCCCCGGCTCCAGAGCATCGTATACTTTTCGCACCAGCTCCTGTTTCGTCTTGTTATCAAAATAAATCATAACATTGCGCAGAAATATTGTATGCATTTTTTTCCGGAAAGGAAACGGATCCATCAGATTGAACTGGCGGAAGATGACCTCCTCCTTCAATTCCGGCAGCACCTGGTATTGAGAACCCCCGGACATTGACTTGAAGAAACGCTTTTTCCACTGAGGCGGGACACTTTTGAGCTGTTCCGCCGAGTAGACCCCTGCGAGGGCTTTCTGTAACACCTTGGTGGAAATATCTGTGGCCAGAACCTTGGTGTCCCACTGGTTCTTCTCCATGCCGAAAAATTCCGCCAGAACCATGGCGATCATATAGGGTTCCTCCCCGGAGGAGGCCGCTCCGCACCAGATGCGCAGATCCTTTCGAAGTCTCTCCTTCTGCTTCAGCCATGGGAGCACCTGGTTCTTGAAAAAATCAAAGTGCTCAAACTCCCGCATGAAATACGTATGATTTGTTGTCAGGTAGTTGACCAGCATCTTCTCCTGATTTCCTGAAGCGTCGTTCTCCACGGCGTTCATAAACTCATCGAAGCTCTGAAAGCCTCCTCCCCGGATGTAGTTTTCAAGGCGGCCGTTCACAATAACCTTCTTCTTGCTCAGGTCTATGCCGTAGCGCTGCTTCATAAAACCCGAAATCCTTTGAAACTCTTCATCCTTAATCACAGTCCATCATCCCTCCCGGTCTTCCTTATCAGGGCATTTCTTTTCCAGGATTTTGCCTGCTGCGCGTATGTATTCCAAAGGACACACATCTTAAATCTCCAGGCCAAAACCTCTCGAATGTCCCCACCTAATTTATATCGGCCGAACGGCCCGAACTAAACAGGCAGCAAAAACGAGGTCCTTTCTTTGCTGCCTGTTGTCAGTTTCCTTATTCTGAAAAATCACGCGACCCAATCACTTCCATCATCTTAAAGAAATCTTCCTTGGCAAGCCTGAAACACTCCAATATATCCGGGCCGAACTGACCGCACTCCCCCCTGATGATCATCTCAAAAGCCTCATTGCAGGAAAAAGAGCTTTTGTACACTCTGGGGCTGACCAGCGCGTCATAGACATCCGCCACGGCCACAATCTGGGCACAGATCGGTATCTGGTCTCCTGTCAGATGATCCGGATATCCCCTGCCGTCCCATCTCTCGTGATGGTGCCGGCATATATTGTAACAGTAACGGTAAAATTCCGTATCCTGTTTCCGGTAAAATTTTTCAAGCATCTCACACCCGATAACGGTGTGGGTCTTCATAATCTCGAACTCCTCCGTGGTCAGCCTGCCCGGCTTCAGAAGGATGGTGTCAGAGATGCCTATCTTGCCTATGTCGTGCAGTACCGAAGCCCTGGAAATGGCGTCCACCTGACCGGACGTCAGCCCATACTGGGGACAGTTCTCCATCAGATAACCTGCCATGATCTTAGTATAGTATTTGATCCGCTTGGTGTGATCCCCCGTCTCCGCATTTCTGGACTCCACCACAGAGCTGAGGGCATCAATCATAAACTCATTGGTTTCCCGGATCTCTTTCTCCTGGGCCCGAATCTCCTCCTCCTGCTCCTTCAGGCGCAGCTCCATGTTCCGCTTATTCTGGTAAAGCTCAATAATATTCTTGCTTCTTCTCCTGACGATATGGGGATAAAAGGGCTTGTGAATTACATCGGCCACCCCAAAGGAATAGGCTCTGTCCTCACTGTCCATAATGGTCTCGCCAGTGATCAAAATAACCGGAATCTCATCCAGAAGCTTTTTCTCCTGCATGTACTCCAACACTTTAAAACCGTCCATCACAGGCATCACCACATCCAGCAATAGCAGGACAATATTGGGATTTGCCTCAATCTGGGCGACAGCTTCCCTCCCGTTGGCCGCCTCAAGCAGTTCATAGTCATCCCCGCTGCTCTCAAACATCTCCATCAGGATTGCTCTGTTAATTTCCTCGTCATCCACAATCAAAATCTGCTGCATCGGCATGTCGCTCCACCATTACTTATCTTTTCGAGTACAATTACACAGTAACGATACCACTTTTCTGCCGGATTGTCAATTGATTTGCTCAGAATTTATCCTGCATTAAAAATTTCAACCTTTTTTTGAACAATTTTTCGCTTTCGGCATATTTACTAATTGGGTAGTGGGTATTTTGTAGAATTTAACTATACA
>OFFI01001637.1_pt1 | contig 11219 bp, 10 predicted proteins | sample 1521351 | NCBI WGS metagenome assembly OFFI01 (sample SAMEA3504119, study PRJEB24116) | mouse gut metagenome | biome: mouse gut; feature: mouse-associated habitat; material: faeces | place: Denmark | collected 2011
CGTGGTGGCTGCGGACAGCGATCCGGCATGGAGGGAAATTATGATTTTACTGCGGGCAAATCACGGGCTGCGGCAGACCTTTGAAAAACTGATTCAGACAATGAAAGTGCCGGTCCGGTGGAACGGTATTTTTGCAGTGACCGGCAACTATATGATCTTACAGGGGGAAGTGCGCTCCCTGTTTTTTCATTTTGACAGCAGAAAAATAACCACTAATATCATAGAATTTCCGGCAAAGCCGGATAAGGTGGAGGAGACGGCGGACAGTCTGCCGGTGCAGAACGTCATCAATATGATACTCTATGCCTTCGGGAAATGGGGAACCCTGGGCGGGCTTAAGGTGGAGAAGAATTACCAGCAGCTCAACCGCCTCTTTAGCGGAATCTTAAAGGAGCTGTCGGTGGAGCCGGAATATAACCAGGAGCATTTTTATTTTTATCAGAAGAAAATCCGGATCACCTATGAGGATGTGATCCAGCTTGCCCTGGAGTATGAGGAAAAGCCTCCGCAGGAAGAGCGGGAAGAGACAGGAGGGCTCTGGCACAGGCTGGTCTGGAAGCGCGAGCTGCTGTCATTTGCGCGGGTGGAAACCAGTCTGAGAGAGCGCCAGAAGGAGCGCCTGGGGCACAATTTTTATATGGTTGGATATCTGTGTCCTTCCTGTAAGGAAAAGCTGCACATGGCGGTCTACCCGGAAGACAGGGAATTCTGCATCGGGACGGACGAGGGGGCTGTGCTGCTGGCGAGGGCTGTCACCTGCGGGGTCTGCAACTGCTTTTACGCGGCCAGGCCAAAGCGCCTGCTGCCTGACGGCGATGTATATGTGATGCGGTTCGGGGATGACAGAAAGGCCTATGAGGATTACCTGGAACTACTGGGCACAGATGCGCGGAAAGTCTCAAACTGCCGGTACAACCGTTATGCGGATGAGGATCACAGTGAGGAAGAGACGGCGGAGGCCGGGGAAAAGGAGCTTGAGAACCTGTGCCGCAACCTGGAAGAGCGCAGCGACGAGGAGCTTTTATATCTCACAGACCGGATGGAAGAAGGCTTTTATCGTCCTGAGAGCGTCCGCAGATATGAGAACAGGGTAAAATCCTTCCGCGTGCGGGGAAAAAGAGGACTGTTTTCCCGTGGCCGCCGGAAGGAGGAAAAAGAGGAGAATATCGTTCAGGCGGACGATCCCGCGGAACAGAAAAAGGCGGATAAAAAAGCCGGAACATTGTCAGGGACGGACGGGAAAAGGGAAAAGAGAGTCCGTCCCGGGGACAAAGGGGCAGATGAACGGCCCGGCGGGCACTCTGCCGGGGAAGATCGTGTGCGCACGTCATACCGGGGAGCGTCTGTTCCGGAGAGAGAGGAGACGGATGAAGGTGTGCCGGGAGACCAGGGAGGCGGGGAAGAAACGGAGTCGGTGCGTCAGAAATATGAGGCCCGCCTTGCGGTCATGAACCGTTTCTCGCCGCGCCAGCTCGGAGAGCTGGAGCGTCAGATATCCCGGGAGAAGCAGCTTGCGCCGGACGAACAGCGGGAGCTTTTGCACCGCGTGAAAGAGCAGCTTTCCAGGGAAGAGGCTGCGGGGTTTGAAAAGAAGGTGGAGAGCTGCGGGGACAAAAGTTACGCGGTGATGAAGCGGATATACGATGAAGTGGAGAGTTCGGAACTCTTTGAGGAATATAAAAAACCGCTCCTTTCACGCCTTCTTGAAGGGATGAAACGCCAGGGTGCGCTCGAGGTAAAAAAGCTGATGGAGCACATGCCCGCCGGCATGGACCGCGCGGGATACCGGAAGTTTGCAGAAAAGCTTTCCGCGTACACGAACGTGGACCTTGCGCCCTACGGGGAAGCGCTGCACGAGAGCCGCAGGGAGGCGGAACGTCTGGAGATCGCAGGGTTTGTGAAGCGCGCGCGCAAAAACAGCCGCGAAGATCTCGCGGATCTTGCCCGCCGCCTGAGGGAAGGGGACTTTCTGCCGGAACTGGCGGAGCCGTATCTTGAGAAAGTCACCGGCAGAATCCGGCAGCTCGATGAGCAGCGGATCAGAGCGCTTTTAAAGGATCCGGCACAGATGTCTTTTGAAGAGGGCATGCGGGCGTACGGGGAGATTATGCAGGGGGATTTTCTGCCGGAGCTGAAAGAGGACGCCCTGACCATGCTCACAAAACGTCTCGCCAGAATCAAGACGGACGAGTGCGAGCTGCTGGCCGGAAAGCTGAAAGAGGAGCTGCGGGAGGCTGGGATAAAGGAAAATGACAGACACCATTTCTATCCGGCGAAAAAAGTACTCCTGGGGGAGGCGAAGCCGGAAGAGACAGAAGTGATTGATTTTGCGATGGCTTCCTATGCCGCGGGAAAGGGACCGTTCGAGTACCCGGTTCTGGTGGTGGACACTTCCGGGAAACGCACCGGAAAAGAAGGGATGATTCTGACGCCGGAGCATCTTTATTACAGCACCCTGCTGCACGCGTACGGGATTCCGGTGAACAGTATACGCAGTGTGACCTGTTCCGGCGGGTTTCTCAGCAAAGGCGTGTACGTGCTGCAGAAAGACGGAACAAAGACAAAGATTCCGTGCGCGGTGGACGCGAAGGAACTGAAAGCGTACGGGGATGTGCTCGGGGAGTTTGTGCGGTATCTGCAGGAGAAGCCGGATTCCAGAAATGTGGATTATCTGGCGAGGGAAAAGCATGACACCATCTGCTGCTACCGCTGCGGGCAGGTATATGCGGGCGGGACGGTCTGCCCCAGGTGCGGTTACCAGAATAATGTATAGGCTGGCGGATCTGCTGCTGAGGACCGGATTTCAGAGCAGGACGCGAAGAAGCCCCGGAAGGCAGGCGACATGCAGCCTGTCGGCTTTACCGCAGTACTCCCCGTCGGTGTGAATGAGCATTTTCTCTTTAAGCTTTATCCGGCATTCTCTGCAGTCTGTCACCGAAAAACCGCGGATTTTCGAGTGGCGCGCGGTCACGAGAAGTGGGAGAGAGAGGAACGCCCGCCATTTCGGGATGCCGAAAATACTGCACACGGAGAGTCTGCCGTCCGTGGCGCTGGCATGAGGGGCCATCGGCACGCCGCCGCCCTCCGCGCCGAAATTCATTATGGCAAAGCAGATGGCCTTTCTGCGGGATACCTGTATATCCTTATCAAAACAGACCGCTGCGTCCGCGGTTTTCATGGAAAAGAGGGAGTGCACGGTCAGAAACAGATACGTCAGCTTTCCAAGGTGCAGGTGGTTCAGCACTTTTTTCAGGCGGGAATGTAAGGCCTTTTTACAGACGATGGCATCGAGCCCGGCGCCGGCGCTGATGGAAAACCGCCGCGGTGTATCCATGCCGGGGAGAGAAACCTCTCCAAGGTCTATCGGCCGGGCTGCCTGCGGGCCCCTTTCCGCGCACTGCAGGATCTGCATCAAAAGCTCCGCGGGGTCTCCTTTCATCTGAAGTCCGCGTGCAAAATCATTGCCTGAGCCGGTCGGTATCATTCCGAAGCGCACGCGGTCAAAGTGCGTTATCCCGTTGATTACTTCATTCGCTGTGCCGTCTCCGCCCACCACGATCAGGCAGATATCCGGATCGCCGTTCTCACAGATGGTTCCGGCGAGTGTGTACGCATGTCCTTCGTGTTCCGTGCAGAAAGCCCTGTAACGTATGTTTCTGTCGCGCAGGACGTTTTGTACCTTCCGCCAGGCGTCCGCGCCCTTTCCGCTTCCTGAATTTTTATTTACGATAAAATACAGCATTCTGTCTTCCTTTCGATCAGTCCGGTAAAATATTCCGTTTTTTTCAGCATTCAGTATAGGTTTCCGGACAGGAGATGTCAATAAAAAGAATGTGACATAAACAGGTTTTGCGTTTCATACACTAGTATCAAGTATGGAAGGGGGATTTTTATGGACAGCAGCACAAAGAAAGAGTTTGATTTATACAAAGATATCCAGAACCGCACGGGCGGTGAAATTTATCTTGGAATCGTAGGTCCGGTCCGGACAGGTAAATCCACATTTATCAAGCGTTTTATGGATTTAATGGTACTTCCGTTTATGGAAGATGTACATAGCAGAGAGCGGACCATTGATGAACTGCCGCAGTCGGCGCAGGGAAAGACGATTATGACGACGGAGCCGAAATTTATCCCGAAGGATGCGGCGGAAATCCGGCTGGAAGATGACACAAAGGTGAAGGTGCGTCTGATTGACTGCGTTGGATTTATGGTGGACGGGGCCGCCGGGCACATGGAGGGAAACGAAAAACGGATGGTGAAGACCCCGTGGTTCGACTATGAGATTCCATTTGTCGAGGCGGCGTCGGTCGGCACTGAAAAGGTGATCAGGGACCACGCGACAATCGGGATTGTGGTGACCACGGACGGTTCCATCGGGGAGATCGGGCGCGCCGGCTATGTGGACGCCGAGGAGAAGACGGTCCAGGAACTGAACGCGATCGGAAAGCCTTATGTGATTGTGCTCAATTGCCAGAAGCCCTACGGGGAGGAGGCGGAGCACCTGGCAGAGGAGCTGCGGGAAAAATATCAGACGGCTGTAATTCCGGTCAACTGTGAACAGCTGCGCAGGGATGATGTCTGTAAAATTCTGGAGAGCATTCTCTATGAATTTCCGGTGGCGCGGGTGGAATTTTACATTCCGAAATGGGCGGAAATGCTTCAGATGGAGCATCCGATGAAAGCGGAGATTATCAGGACGGCATCCGATATTCTTGGCGGCATGAAAAAGACGAAGGACGTGTATGCACAGCAGTTTGCACCGGAGCAGTATGTGTCCAGAATTAAAGTGGAAGAGCTCGATCCCGCGCTGGGATGTGTGAAAATCCGCATGGACATCGCGGAAGAATATTATTACCAGAATATGAGCGAGCTGGCGGGCGTGCCGATTCAGGGAGAATACGAGCTGATTGCCATGATACGTGAGATGGCGGAGCGCAAGGAGTCCTACGAAAAAGTCTCCGATGCCTTTGAGGAAGTGCAGGTAAAGGGCTACGGTGTTGTGGGTCCGGGACTGTCCGATATCAAAATGGAGGAGCCCGTCCTTATCAGGCACGGGAATAAATTCGGGGTCAAGATGAAAGCGGTATCTCCTTCCATACATATTGAAAGGCACAAAAAGAAGTTTGAATTTAAGGACGGAATAGTCCTTTTTTATTTGCTTAAAATTCAGACTGCAGGCGCCCCGGAGTGCAGGGCACCTGACGCACACAGGTTTTGAAGGCACCGGCCATGAAAGCAGTTTAAAATCTTACAAAAATACCGCCGAGGAAGATGGAGACGCAGTATGCGCTCATCAGAATAATATAGTTGGGGATGGCGGTGAGGAATGTGTCGGGCTTTTTCTGCTCTTTCCGGAAAATGCGGATATTCTTCCGGATAACCGGAAATGTCAGAAGACAAAGCAGGGAGGCCGGGTGCAGCATACCAAGTATTACCATAATACAGGGAGCCAGATATGCGGTATAATAAATGGCGGCATACAATGTCAGGGAATGTTTTAACCCGAGGAAATAGGGCAGGGTAAAACGGTTCACTTTTACGTCTGCGTCCACATCACAGATGTTGTTGGCAAACATAATGTTTGCCGTCAGGCAGGTCGGGATCACGCATAAGAGCAGCATGGTGAGAAGCGGCCATACCTTAAGAGAGAGACTGATTTCTTCTGCGCTGAGCGTGAGGAGTGTTCCCTCCGGTAAATTGATGTACAGAAGCAGAAAAGGAATAAGGGTACCCTGAAAAACACCGGAGAACACTTACCCGAGCGGCAGCCTTGAAATGGGAACCGGTCCGTAGGTGTAGCACACGCCGCACAAAAAGCAGAGAATGCCGGTGACCAGCACCACGATTCCGGTGCAGAGAGCAAGGTAAATCCCCAGGCCCGTGCTGACTGCGAACATGACATAAATAATCATCAGGGCAGCGCGCCGGGGCAGCGGGAGCATTTCCGGATAATCTCTGCTGTCGACGTAATTGTTGATGGCGGTGGTCGTCAGATCAAAAATAAACATGGATGCAAAAAATACAAGCGTCAGCCGGACATTGACGGCGTATCCTGCATGAAATAGAAATGCCAGCGTCATCAGGAAAGGAAATACACTGGTAATCTTGGTCATAATCTCCACATACTTAAGAAATTTCTGAATCATAAAAGCTCCTTTTTCTTAATCTGTCGTTCTCTTAATCTGTCGTTGTGAGGTTTTGAAATATCTGTCAGTGAATTTTAATATTCTATCGGCAAAAATGCAAGAATCCTGGAAGCAATAAAAAAACTATTGGCATTTACCCGGTTTGTATGATAAAATGATAAACGATACACATTTAAGGACCGGGACAGACTTACAGAAAAAAATTTGTACGAAAAAGGAGAAAGTCATGGCAAACATCGTAGTGATTGGCGCCGGTTACGCGGGGTTCTGGCGACCAAAAAACTCGAGAAAAAGCTCCGGAAGCAGGGAGCGGCAGGTGAGATTCAGATTACCATCATTGACAGGCATCCTTACCATACGATGCTGACGGAGCTGCATGAGGTTGCAGCGTGCCGTGTGGGCGAGGAGAGCGTCAAAATGAATCTTGACCAGATTTTTGCGGGACGCAGGGTCAATGTTGTTCTGGATACGATAACAAAGATTCATTTTGAGAAAAACAGAATTACCGGAGAAAATGGTGAGTATACATATGATTATCTGGTTCTGGTAGCGGGATCCAGGCCGACCTATTTCGACGTGGAGGGAGCGGAGGAGTACAGTTCACGCTGTGGTGTTACGACGATGCCGTGAGGCTGCGGGACCGCATTCACGACTGTTTCCGTCTGGCAGCGGACGAGCCGGACGGGGAGAAGAGACGCAGGCTGCTGACCTTCTATGTGGCAGGCGCCGGTTTTACCGGGGTTGAGATGATCGGAGAGCTCGCAGAATATGTGCCGATCCTCTGTAAGCGATTCCATATCAGACGGGAGGACGTAAAGCTTGTGGATGTGGACGGACTGCCACGTCCGGTGCCGGTCCTTCCGGAGAAACTGTCCGGCAGGGTGGAACGCCGCCTCACGAAGATGGGCGTGGAGGTTGTGATGAACGCCAGCGTGGTCGGTGTGGGTGAGAATTTCATCAGGCTGAAGCAGAAAGATACGGTGAGCGAGCACGCCGCAGGTACCGTGATCTGGACCGCAGGGATTGAGAGCGCGGAGATTACCGCCGATGCGGCAAAAGAGGTCCGGAGTGCGGGAAGAGGAAGAATTGAGGTTGACTCTTATTTAAGAAGTGTGGATCACGAAAATGTGTTTGTGATCGGCGATAACATGTTCTATACGGTTCCGGGTGAGGAGCGTCCGGTTCCGCAGATGGTCGAGAATGCGGAGCACAGCGCAGGGACGGCGGCGAACAATATCGCTGTGTCTGTCACAAAAAAGGGCAGCATGCAGGAGTACAGTCCGAAGTTCCACGGCATTATGGTATGCGTGGGAGGACGCTCACAGGCAGTTGCAAATGCGACTGAGATGGGCGCGCAGGCCGGTGATAAACTGGGCGTCGGTGTTGTTACCAGCATTGCAGACTCCACGGACGCAGCCGCGGACGCGGAGGGTGTCGCACAGGCTTATACCACGGTTTCCGCGCTGACTGTAAATGCGGACGGCGTTATCACAAGCGCACAGATTGATGCGGTACAGGCGAATGTAAAGTTTGATGCGACCGGAAAGATTACGACGGATCTTACAGCTGCCGTTGATTCCCAAAATGTGATCGGTGCCGGCTATGGCATGAAGGCTGCCTCCTCCATCGGAAAAGAGTGGAATGAGCAGGCTGCCGCTTATGCGCAGTATGCGATCGGTAAAACGGCTGACGAGGTAAACGGTACGGCGGTGACGGAGGGAGTTCCTTCTGATGCGGATCTCGCGGCTTCTGTTACGATCCATGTTACAGATTTCAATTCTGTAATCACAAAGGCGGCAGACAGTGCGAAATAAGTAAAAAGAACAGACAACGGGGAGTGTGCGTTTACGCGCACTCCCCTGTTTATAAAGCAGAAAAATAATTCCTGTTTTATAAACAGGGGAAGTGCGGCGGCCAGACATTTCAGAGGGGAAAAGTATGAATCGGGTGAAGAAAGCGTTAATTCCTGCAGCAGCGGTGCTGCTGCTCGCTGTTTCTGCGGCGCATGGCGCGCCGAAGGAGCAGACGCGCTATTCGGCGACATTTCTGAATGTATTTGACACCAGGACAGAGATTACAGGATATGGAACGAGCCGGGAGGCGTTTACGGAACAGATTGAGCTGCTGAAGGAAAAGCTTGTCTGTTACAATGAACTTTATGATATTTATCACGAATATGAGGGAATCAATAATATCAGGACAATCAATGACAATGCGGGAGTCGGACCGGTTGAGACTGACATGGAGATTATCCGCCTGCTGCAGTTTAGCAAAGAGATGTATGAGCGCACGAACGGACAGGTAAATATCGCCATGGGAAGCGTGCTTTCTATCTGGCATGAGTATCGGGAGGCGGGAAATAATAATCCGGCAGAGGCTGCACTGCCGCCGATGGAAGAGCTTCTCGCGGCCGCCGGACACACGGATATCACAAAAGTCATAATTGATGAGGAGGCGTCCACGGTTTACCTGAGCGACCCGGAAATGTCTTTGGATGTGGGAAGCATCGGCAAGGGATATGCGGTGCAGCGGGTTGCGGAGTATGCAAAAGAGATTGGAATGGAGCATGTGCTCATAAGCGTGGGCGGAAATGTCTGTGCGGTTGGAGGCCGGATCGACGGGACAAAGTGGAGACTTGGAATTCAGAATCCGGATACCGGCAGTGAGGAGCCTTATGTCAGGAAGGTGGATATGGCGGACGCCTGTGTGGTGACGAGCGGGAACTACCAGAGATATTATATCGTGGACGATGAGCGCTACTGCCACATTATTGATCCGGATACGCTGATGCCGGCAGACTATTTTAGTGCCGTCTCTGTCATCGCGGAAGATTCCGGTGCGGCCGACGCCCTGTCCACATCAGTGTACAATATGACGTATGAGGAGGGCCTTGCATTTGTGAACGGACTGGAAGGTGTGGAAGCCATGTGGATCATGGAAGACGGAAGCATCCGGTACTCGGAAAATTTTGAGGCATTTCTGGCGGAATAAAACCGGAAAAGAATGGAATGTGGGAGAATCAGATGGAAAAAATTGCGCGGAAAAATGATATAATTTTGATTGTGGTTATTCTGGCAGCCGCGGCTGTGCTTTATATTGGATTTAATGTCTTTCAGCGTGCGAATACGAAAGAGCCGGTGGCAGTTGTCACGGTGGGAGAGAGTGTGTACGGGCGTTTCCCGCTGGATGAAGATATAACGGAGAAAGTGGAACTGCCGGACGGGTCCTATAATGTGCTGGTGATAAAGGACGGCAGAGCAGATATTACCGAGGCGTCCTGCCCCGATAGAATCTGTGTGAATCACCGCGCGATCAGCAGACAGAGAGAGACCATAGTCTGTCTGCCCAATAAGGTGGTAGTGGAAATTGAAAACGGAGAGGAATCCGGTGTGGATTCCATGACCAGTTAGAGAGCGGAAAACATGAAGACAAGAAAAATTGCATATCTGGGACTTTTAATTGCGCTGGCGTTTATTTTTTCTTATGTGGAATCTTTAATTCCGGTTCATTCAGGTATTCCCGGAGCGAAACTGGGACTGGCGAATCTGGTGATTATAGTGGCGCTGTATACTTTAAATGACGGAGACGCATTTCTGCTGTCCATGATCCGGATTGTGCTGACCGGCTTTACGTTCGGCAGCATGGCGGCCATGCTCTACAGTCTTGCCGGGGGTATCATGAGCCTTCTGGTGATGGTCGCTGCGAAGCGGACAAAACGACTCACACTTACCGGCGTCAGTGTGCTGGGCGGCATATTTCATAATGTCGGACAGATTCTCATGGCGATCCTGGTGTTAGATACACCCAGCCTTGTCTATTACCTGCCGGCGCTGCTTCTGGCGGGAAGTCTGTCGGGAGTTGCGATCGGCGTGCTCGGCGCGGCGGTCACAAAGCGTATCCGTAAAATTGTGATATGGTAACGACAGACATTTTATTCTGAAAGCTGAATAAAATGTAAAAAACAGAAAAAGGGGCGGAGGGCAGGAGTGACAATTGAAGAGAAACATATTATGGAGGAGTACGAAATTCAGGTAAAGCTACATATTAATGAGCAGCTGTACAATAAGGGAATCATTTCTAAGGAATTATATCAGAAGGCAAAGAAAATGATTATAAAATATCATTGAAGCAGAAAGAAAGGAGAGGGAGCAGCTGGCCGTATGGATTTGTATAGTATCAGAAGGGAGCTGAACAGCGGAAAATCAATTTATGATATTTCGATGAGAGTTACTTACTATGCCAGGGTATCCACTGAAAAAGATGAACAGTTACATTCCCTGTCGGCACAGATAAAATACTATTCTGATATGATAAAGCAGAATTCCAACTGGAAATTTGTGGAAGGATACATAGACGAGGGGCTGAGCGCGACGAGTGTAAAAAAGAGAGAAAGCTTCCTGACGATGATTGAAGACGCGAAATCGGGAAAATTTGATTTTGTCATAACAAAAGAAATCTCCCGTTTTTCAAGAAATACAGTAGACAGCATTCAGTATACGCAGCAGCTGCTGACCTGCGGCGTGGGCGTTTTGTTTCAGTCAGACAATATTAACACGCTGCTGCCGGACAGTGAGCTGCGGCTGACGATTATGAGCAGCATTGCGCAGGATGAGGTGCGCAAGATCTCAGAGAGGGTGCGGTTCGGGTTCAGGCGGGCCATAGAAAAAGGTTCGGTTCTGGGCAATAATAAGATCTGGGGTTATAAAAAAGATAACGGAAAACTTGTGATTGTGGAAGAAGAAGCGAAGATTATAAGGGAAATCTTTGATATGTATGTAAACCGGCATTTTGGTATGCGGGTAATATCGAGGGTTTTGGGAGAAAAGGGGATCAAAAATTCCAGAAACAATGATCTGGCTGCCAGCACGATCAGAAATATTATTTCCAATCCGAAATATAAAGGTTATTACTGTGGAAATAAGACACAGAAATATGATTACAGGCATAACGCCAGAAAATATATAGAACCCGGAGAATGGGTGGTATATGAAGATAAAGAAAATGTTCCGCCGATTGTATCGGAGGAATTATGGGAGCGGGCAAACAGGATTCTGAATAAAAGAGGAACCG
>OFFI01001646.1_pt1 | contig 11142 bp, 9 predicted proteins | sample 1521351 | NCBI WGS metagenome assembly OFFI01 (sample SAMEA3504119, study PRJEB24116) | mouse gut metagenome | biome: mouse gut; feature: mouse-associated habitat; material: faeces | place: Denmark | collected 2011
GAGGACGCCAGCATCGTCTTTACCGACAGGGAGGGCAACCCCCTGGATCAGGAGCCCAACCTCCCGGAGGAGGGGGACAACGAATCCGGCCTGCCCATTCAGGATCCCAGCGGGACGGGCAACGACGGCACCTCGTCCGGCCCCTCCGGGGCCTCACTAGGGCCAGCAGGGGAGGCATCGGGACCACCCTGGGCGTCGGACTCAGCCTCCGCCAGCGCCTGCTCGATCAGGCCGATCACAAACTCCCGCTGGGTGAAGTTCCGCCCAAGGCGGGTGCTCTCCCGCACCAGGTGATCCTTGATCCTCTGGAAAAGGGTTTCGTCGATCTGGAAGGCGAGGGTCCTGGTTTTACCGTTCGTCATGATCTCATTACCTCCATTTTCTTTCATTTTGAAGTATTCGGTGAGCAGGTCCGTGATGTACTGACTGGTGGTCTGGCCCGTCTGTTCCCGGGCTTCGGAGATCTTTTGGTGCAGGTCGAGGTCAATTTGAGCACAGAGGTTCTTAGTGGCTGGCATGGTGGTCACTCCTTTCCTTTGATCGTGACCCAAGTATACCCGAAAGGCATGGCAAATGCCATTGCCACCAAGGAATGGCAGACAAACGAAGCAAAACCACCAAAAGGAACAGCTGTAGAGTGGGTTTCACCGCAGGCGTTTGTTCTCCTTATTCTTTTAGATGTGTTCTCCTGGCAGCCGGGTGCGGGGCGCAGGAACGAAAAACGCCCATGACCGGCACTTGACTGGTCATGGGCGGCGGTAAATATGCCATATTTGTGGACTTCGTTGGATCGGGGGGATCCAGGCACAGAGCCTTCACTTCTTAAGAGTTCGAGTCCCTCCCACGGTATTTGAGGGCAGATGGGGTCGAAAAGCCGTGATTTTCGGTCCGATTTGCATCTTTTTTTCGTAATTTTTACTTTACGCTCCCTGTTTTTGCAAACTGCTTTGTTTTCTTCTGGATTTCATCTAAAGTGTGGGGAAATAAGGCAAAAATCCACACATAAGTGCGGATTTTTGCCTGCATCTTTTTTGTCAATGCAAGTTGGCTTGTCACTACGAAATCACTATTTCTGAAAAGCGTTGTGGGGCAACGGTTCCCCGATGCCAGATACCCACCACTGCGTGCAGCTCCAAACCATGATCATCTGAGGCACGACGGCGTGATATGGTGCATCGTCCGTACGGGGACTGTTATGCCAGACTGAGCCGGAATTCCCTGCCCCCTATCGTATAAGTGACGCAGAGACCCCGGTTTGTGTCTACGTGGATATTCTCCGCCCGGCTGAGCTCCTGCAGGGCGCGATACTGTTCCCGGGCGGTGGGGCTGTAGCCCGCCGGATCGTCCGAAGTGAGCAGTACCCCGCCCAGTAGTGCATTTACCTGGGCCAGCTTCCGCTTCTGCTCCGCAGTGAGTCTCAGGTTTTCTTCCCGGAGGAAAAAGACGTCCGGGTCGCTGAGCCAGGCCCTGCCGTTAAGCTGGCGGCGGAAGATCGTGTTGCCGATGGCTTGTTTGGTGGACACCCGTTCCCGGTGGAACAGGCGCATATACCACACATCGTCCCAGTCCAGCCCCACGTCGCAGCTCACCCGGCAGTAATCCACCAGGCCGAAGGCCGGCATCACCGGCACGCCGCAGCCCAATATCAGCTTGTCCCCGCACCACTCCCGCAGCAGTTCCATGGCCCGGATCATCCGTCCGGCGCGGCTCTCGGTTTTCTTGCCGAAGGGGGCCGCGCCATAGAGGAAATCCAGTTTCACCAGGTCGAACCCCCACTGATCCAGCACCCGGTCAAAGACGCCGCGTAGATAGTCCCGCACTGCTGGCAGGTCGATATCCAGAGCGTAAAAGCCGCTCCAGTTTCCGCCGCATTTCCAGGGCTGGCCGTTTACCTTCAGCAGCCAGTCCGGGTGTTCCCGATACAGGTTGGAATCTGTCTCACACACAAAGGGGGCCAGCCACAACCCCGCCAGAAAGCCTGCGTCATGGATTTCCTCCGCCACTGACTTCATGCCGCGGGGGAATTTCTCACTGTCCGGCTCCAGCCAGTCGCCGACCTGGGGCTCCCAGCCGTCATCTACCTGGAACAGGTCACCGGGGGATAAAAGGGTCTTGCACCCTGCCAGGTCGGAGGAAATGGCCTCCTGGGTGATGTCCTGATATCGGTTATACCAACTGGAATAGCCTGCCAGTTTTTTGCCCGTCCGTGGTTTGACCCCCATAGCGGCAAACCAGCCGTCAAACACCTCCGTCTCTGTCCCCTCAGCAACGTACAGGTCAAAGGCGTGGAGCGTCCCACCGGGATGCTCCACCCCGGCGCAGTCCCGCTCAATGGCGAGCAGGCCTCGGTTTGCGTCGTATCGGAAGATGGTGTATCCGGGCCGCTCATCCAGGGAGGCGATAAGACAGAACCGCTCCCCCCGTCGGAAATAGCACCAGGAAAAGCCGTGAAATAGGCCCCGCTTGTTGGGGTAGTCTACGAAATGATAATCTCCATAACGGTCAAAGGCGTATTTGTCCAATAGGGGCTTGGGCACATGGGCCAGCCCCCGGATCTTGTCCCGCTTGCCGCATTCCGGGCAATAGGTCCAGGTCTGATAGCCGTTCAAGAAGGCCCGCTCGTCCTTGCCCATCTCCCAAGGGAGGATGGCGGTGATTGCCTGGATGGTTCCGGCAGGGGCATCGCAGCGAATGCGGACGGCGCCGTCCGGCCCGTCCACCACCCCGGTGAGGGCACGTCCGCCCACCAGGGCGCGCCAGCGCAGCAGCTTATCCATTGCCGCCACCCCCGGCCCGGAGCTGGTGGCCGATCTCCTCCACCCGCTGGTCGGTGAGAATGAACTTTTTCCGGAACAGCACAAACGCCGCGGCCAGCACGATCATGGGCAGCACTGTCATCATCAGACGCAGACCCAGCAGGGTCCCGGCGCTCTGGACGGCCACCGGTCCGATTTCGTCGGTGTTGCCCGCCAGGCCGATGAGGTCCAGCCCGATCCCGGTGAGGAATACCGCCACGCCGGAGGCGGCTTTGACCACAAAGGTCTGCATGGAGAAGATGACGCTCTCCTCCCGCCGGCCGGTTTTCAGCTGGCCGTAGTCCACGCTGTTGGACAGGAACAGGGTGGTGAGCACGGACAGCATCCCGTTGCAGATGAAGACCACCACCCCAGGGATCAGCAGGAGGGGAAGATATCCCGACAACCCTGCCAAGAGGAAAGCGAGCATGACCACATAGGCGCAAAACGCGGAGATCAGGCTGACGGCAAAGATCAGGGTATTGGACAGTTTTCTGCGCAGCAGTGGGTAGACCACCATCATACCAAGGATCTGGGCCGCCCCGCCCACGGTGGAGAACAGGGTGTAGCTGCCTTTCCAGCCCGCCCCGCCGAAGTCGTATTTGAAGAAGTAAATAATGAAGTTGGAGGTGAGGTACAGTGCGGAATTGATGAGCACAATGCTGGCCACCACCACCATGGCCTGATCGTTGCGCAGCAGGGCGGCGAACATCTCCTTTACCCCGGCTGTCTCCATCTCGGTCTGGGAGTTCTCCTTAAAAAAGGCACAGCACAAAATCTCCGCCGCCACGAACAGCACCGACACGATGAGGGCAACCCGGCCAAAGCCTGCCCGCTCGCTGTCGCCCCCCAGTACCCCCACCAGCGCGACAGTGAACATGGCGATAAGGGCGCTGCCCACCCCCGCGCAGGTGCGGCCCACCACGGACAGGTTTTCCCGGTCCGCCGGGGTCTTGGTGACAGCGGGGATCATGGACCAGTAGGGAATGTCCATCATGGTATAGGTGACGCCCCAGAGGATATATGCCACGGCGAAATAGGCCATCAGTCCCGCGCCTTCGGCGTGGGGGGCGTTGAACAGCGCGTAGAGCACCACCGCGTTAAGTATGGTGCCGCTGAGCAGCCAGGGGCGGAACCGGCCCCAGCGGCTTTTCGTTTTTGCCACCAGTACCCCCATAAAGGGGTCATTGAGGGCGTCGAACACCCGTGCTGCCATCAAAATCAGCCCCACGAAGGTGGCGCTGAGGCCCAGCACGTCCTGATAGAAGTACATCACATAGGATGCGGACAGGGCATACACCATGTCCTTGCCCACGGCGCCGATGCCGAAGGCGGCCTTTTGCTTCAAGGTCAGTTCCATTTTTCCTCCCCCTTGGTCTTAATGGTGAAGTTGATCGTCACGTCTTCGGTCTGTTCCGTGTGGACGGTGAGGACGGCGGTCCCCGTAGTGCCCAGGCTGCGCACATAGGCGCCGCACATACCGCCCTCGGCCGTGACGGTGGCGGGGCCTGCCAGCTCTGCGTTCCCGGACAGGGCGAAGGACACGGGAAGCTGGGCATAGGGGGCCGGGTTCCCGTTCCCATCCAGAATACGGACCCGGATCGCGGCCATGTCGTAGCTGGCCCCCTCGGTGAGGGAGGTATGGCTGACCTTTACCTCCAAATGGAGCCTCGCCGAGGGGCGGCAGGTGACGCTGGCCACGGTTTTGCCATCCTTGATCCCGTCGAAGCGCCAGACGGTGGCTTCGCCGCCCCAATTGGCTACATACTTGCCGTACAGATCCACGCCGTCCTGGAATTTCATGCCGTACCGGGCCATGCACCAGGCCATTTTCGCTTTATAGGACACTGGCAGACCGGCCAGCCCATACTTCCCAGCCGCCAGCAGGCACTCCCGCAGGAGCTTGGCCTTCTCCGGCGGAAAACCCTCCTGAGTCTCCAGCAGCTCACCGATGGTGTCATCCACCACGAAGGGCGGGTGGGGCAGAGAAGATGTTCGGTTTTGGCACAGACGGGTGACAAAGACCCCGTTTTTATACAGCGCCACCTCGTCCGCGTTGGAAAACACGTACACACGCCCCATCCGCCCCGCCGGGTAGTCGCCGATGTCCATGGAGGAGCCTACCGTCAGCACAGGGGTCCCCTCTCCCTGGCTGGCATAGGCCGCCGCGGCCAGCTTTGGGTTCCGAAAGGCGTCCATCACCCCGTGATAGCAGATCCGATCGCCGGAGCCAAAGTCCTTGTGGGTGGGATAGTCGAACATACACCAGCCAAAGCACCCTGCGTGTTCCTTCCACGCCGCATCCTGCACCCGGAGGTGGCGCAGGGCCTGCTCCTGCCGCCGTGCCCAGGTGTCGAAGGGCTTGGTGGGGAACATATGGCCGTTGCACTCCGAGATGAGGAGGGCCTTGCCCATATCCGATGTAACCTCTTTTTTGGGCTTGGCCCCGGGGGTCCTGCCGTTATGCGAGAAATCGTTGTAGGCGTATACATCTTCCAGCAGACTGCTTTTTTCCAGGTAGCGCACGCCTGAGGTTTGACGGCTGGAATCCAGCTCATGGGTGATGGCGTTGGTGCGGGCGTAGAATTCGTCATCGTCCAGGCTCTCGTTGATACGCACACCCCACAGTATGATGGATGGGTGGTTCCTGTATTGTAAAACCATTTCCCGGACGTTCTGGCAGGCCTGATCTTTCCATGCCCCGTTTCCGATGTGCTGCCAGCCTGGGATCTCGGTGAACACCAGAAGCCCCAGCCGGTCACATTCGTCGATAAAATACTGGCTCTGGGGATAGTGGCTGGTGCGCACGGCATTGCAGCCAAGCTCCTCCTTCAAAATGCGGGCATCCTCCCGCTGAAGGGCTTCCGGGGCGGCATAGCCGATGTAGGGGTAGCTCTGATGGCGGTTCAGGCCGCGGAGGAAGGTTTTTTTGCCGTTGAGGTAGAAGCCGCCCGCTTTGAACTGCGCGGTGCGGAAGCCGAAAGCGGCCTCCTGCCGATCCAGCTCCATTCCGTCCGGGGCCAGGAGGCGGGCCTCACAGCGGTAAAGATCGGGCCGCGCCGTGTCCCAGGGCTTGGCGTCCGGAACATTGGCCTTTCCCGGCGCGCCGGTCCACACGGTTTTCCCCGCGCTGTCCAAAATGGAGACCTCCAGCTTTGCCCCATCGGGCGCGCCGTCGGTGGCCACCTTGACGTTTGCCGTGGTCAACGTGGGTGTGGTAACATAAATGTCGGTGATGTATCCGTTTTCCCGCACATCCAGCCACGCCTCCCGGTACAGCCCGCCATAGGCGAGGTAGTCTACCACAAAACCAAAAGGCGGGATGGATGGGTTTTCGCTGGTATCCAGCTTCACAGCCAGCAGGTTGGACCGACCCGGCTCCACCAGCTTTGTCACTTCTACCCGGAAGGCGGTGTAGCCACAGCGGTGAGTGGCCGCTTCCACGCCGTTGACGTACACCGTAGCAATGTGGGCCGCGCCGTCCAGTTGAAGGAACAGCCGCTTGCCCGCTAGTCCGGCGGGGACGTCCAGCGTCCGGCGGTAACCGCACAACATCTGATAGTCCTCCGGATCGATGCAGTGCAGGGGCAGCTCCTTACAGGTGTGGGGCAGGCGGACAGCTCGGGCTTCGCCGCCCCCGGTCGGAAATTCGTCGCTCCACTGGGGCGTAAACTCCCAGCCGTCGCACAAACTATACCTCATCGTTTCTCCTCCTGATCCCGTTCATAATGATGTCCATCATAGCGGCCAGGGTGTCCGCGTAGCTGGCTCCGTTTTCGCCGTTTACAAGAAAGCCTTCGATGGACGCGGTGACCATCTGCCGCAGTACCGGGATAGACACTTGGCGGATGCAGCCCTTCCCCACCCCTTCCTCCAGCAGGGCGATGGTTGGCTCCCAGTTGGTTTCCAGGTGCTCCCGCACCCGGCGGGCCACGGCGGGGTATTTTTCGTCCAGCTCCCCCAAAAGCCGAAGGTCCAAGGCTTGGTACTGCTCCGGCAGAGCGATCATCACCGACCTGATCCGCTCCTCAATGGGGCCGGAGGTCGCGATCAGCGACCGCTTTTCCTGATGGATGCGGTTGAACAGATCGTCTACCATGTCCAGCAGAAGCGCCTCTTTGGATGGGTAAAGCGTGTAAATGGTTTTTTTGCTGATGTGCAAAGCATCGGCCACCTCCTGCAAGGTAAACCACAGGCCCTTCGCCTGAAACAGTGCGGTGGCCGCGCCGATCATGCGCTCGCGCAGTTCCATAGCGAGTTCCTCCTCCCTTCGGAAACCAGACTGTTTATATCGGTTTCCATTGTAGCACAGGAAACCAAAATGATTCAAGCGGTTTCGTAATGTTCTACGTTTTGACCATTTAAAGTGCACTTTTTTGTGGATTTTGCACATTCTCCTTGCCGCCGGATCGGAAACCGTAAAATAAATCGACAGGCTTCTTGTCGAAACCTGTCGATATCTGGCTCAATGGGGCAAAAATGCTTTTTTGGAAAGCGTTGCAGCGCAACATGCGACGCAACGGATTCAGAGCTTTTCTTGCATATATCTGGCATAGCCGGACTACACAGTGCTTAAAAAATTCCGCTTTTCAACCATATTCCTTTGGATGGTTGCAAGCTTCTCTCGGGTAACGTCTTCGATATCAACTTTCAATACCTGGCAGATATAATATTCCAACAGTAAGCGGAGGATATAGATAGCCTCGAGAAGATCCTCGCCCTTAAATGCTTTTGCTTCTTTGCTTTTCCCATAATGTGTATAGTAGTGGCGGGTATCTGCAATACGTTGAGCATAGGGATTTTCGGACATATAAAAATTAGAAAAAAGTCCGTTAAACTGTCCAATGAGTAAGTCGTTTAACCTGGACACTAAAATGATGTAATTGCAGTTTTTATCCATTTGAGAGTCGCTTAGCAACAGCTTTTCAATATGATTAAAATTCGGATTTCGACCAAACCGCTCATATACTGATTCAATATATTTTTCTTTTTTGTCATTATAAAAAAACCGAGAATGGAAGGTTTCCAGAGCTTGTACCATATTTAGAAAGATCATTTCTGGCGGCATATGCCGGTATCTAAATAATGATAAGTACAAATTAAATATTGGTTCCAATTTCGTTAAAGCATCTTGAATATCTGCAGTATCAGATAGATGCTGCAGAGTAAAATTGTAATCATATAAATGCACATCAAAAATTTGGTAGCGTGGTTCTGACGAGTAAAAAGCTCTTTCTGAATAGTTGATTTGCCCATTGATCATATCATAGTCATCAAAATCGGTAAAAAATTGATGCTCAATATTAATATTATCCTTAATGGCAAAAGAAATGAGCGAGATAACTTTATCTCTTACCCCCACAAAAAAGGCAACATCTTGTTTCTCCTCGGATTCGATCTCCATGGTTAGCCGCTCAATGGTACGACTGATTTCTTTGCGCGGAAAGCCAAATAAATCGTTTGATAATGAGGTTGAAAACTTGATTTTTGCATTAAACCAGTGGTATATATGTTCTCCAAGTCCCTTAAATTTAACAGTAGGGAATTCAGACATATCAACTTGAGAAAGTCCGCTCCATTGTAGTCCATTTTCTAATTCGCAGGTGAGTCGGTTATATTTTCCTTGTGTGGGGCCTAATATCATATAGCGTGACTGAAAGATTACAGTTTGGTAAGAAAACTGCTGCGTATGATTTTTGATACACTTGTTTTGATACAGAGAAATGAAGGTTCCCGTAAGTAACTTTCCTACAATCAGAGGGATAGAACCATAGGACTTCCCGATTCCTTTAGGGACTTCTTGCTCAAGCTTTAGCCAAATTATTCCACTTTCGTTGTTGTATATAATTTCTCCAAGCAGGCTTTCCTCACCAATCTGAAACTCTCCCAGAATATGTCGATCCATATCCGTATGTTCCCGCATATCAATCGTCTCCTTTGCCAACACTTACAGTTTGTAGATATATGTATTCAAATGAACTCTATCCTTGAAGTAATGTATATGTTCACAATACCTAAAAGGGATGCGATGAGGAACTGAGTAAAGGCAGAACTTACTGCATTAACTTGTGTGAATTGGCTTTATCGGTTCACATTATTTTCCTAGGCGCTTAACCGTACGAAAGAAGTTTTCTTCAGAAAAGTACTCTGCAAAGAAGTCCTTTGTATTATCAAATATGTCCAGGTATAGCAAGGCGAAGCATGAGTGCAATGAGAATGGGTCTATATACTCCCATGTTTTCCATGGATAATATCCTTCTGGATCATGTAATCGTATTTTTCCCATGCCCGCGTTTATGTAAAAGAATATGTACAGACCGTCATTGACGGAGGTAAAATTTATGTTATCTAAAAATTTGACCCGATCTTTTCCCGGCCACGCCAAATGCATTATGCCATTATTATATTCAGAAACAAAAATCGTTTTTTGGGATTTGCACTCGCAAAAGTCAAAAACCCATATTATTGTGTAGCCGCAGCCCAGATAAAATTTTGTGCGGGATATAAATTCTTTTTGCGAAATTGGCGAGTGCTGAAACTCAATGACATATTTTTTATCACCTGACTGTAGCACAATGTCTGCAACATGGTATTCAGTATGCATTTCGTTCCAGACGACGGTTTCCTGAACCACTCTGTCAAAATGATTTTGCATTTTTATATGCCACGGTGATAATTTCTCAGAATACCACGGATCGCATCCTTTTCCAGTTTTATGCGCAAAGTGATGCGCATTTATATTACCTCGCTTTTGTATCATTGCATCTCTGCAGGCAGGACAGAAATAAGGTAGCCCAGTTTCTGCATCATCTATGTGGATTTTTTGACCGAGTGCGTTATTTGCAAAAAACATAATTTTGCCGCTCCCATATTTTCTCCTACTGCTACGCCATATTGTTATCAATCGAGCCATGATAGAAACTTCGATACCACTGCACCAGCTCCAGCATAAACTCTGGAAACAGCCACGCCCGGAACATTTCTGCAATTTCTGGATGAGCGACCGTTCCGCCGCCCTTACCTCGGCTGGTCTTGATTCCGTGCGCGTGGGTGGCCTTGATCCACAGTGAGGGTGTCAGAGTGGTGCTGGTGGTATGTATCGTATGAATTAGTTCATCGCAGGTATCTTCTTTAAATCCAGGATTGTAAATCTTCTCCCACATCCGCAGGTATTCAACCGTAATATTATTCCGCATCCAGCTTTGGATGAGGTAGCTCGGGCTGGAGGTTTTCTTTTCTTTAGCAATTTCCGTCAGCGAGACATAAGCGTTGAGACACGAACCATCGGTGCGCATCTTTTCGCCAAGTGAGGACAGACGAAAACCGGGAATCTTCTGAAGATCCAATTGCTCAAATAGCTTTTCAGAAAACTCATCTGCCTCTGCTTGAGTGATATATCCTTTCTTCACGTTTCGCTTCAAAATCTTTTCATGTGAGATTTCATATGTCCATAGCGCTTCGATTTGTGCTTCCCGGTCTGTCATGGGTAGTCACCCCTATATCTGCGTATAAGGATATTATACCAGATAAGTTATGACAAAGATAGCCCCAATTGCTGTATTTCTACTTCTAAAGCACCATCTGACCTAACTGAGACAAAATCAATGTGCTTTTTTACTGCCTGCTCATTAAAGGTGATTAGTCCAAGTTTTGCGCATATGGTATTCTTAATCTGCTGCTCAGAGATGGACGGAGAATGTTTGCAGAAACGCTTCCCATGCTCCACTCGATTGGCACAGCGCCACACCACGTCGCCAGAAGGGCGGGTGATACGACGGTAACTGCGTCCGCATTCTCCACAAACTAAAAGACCGCTCAGTACACTCTGTGAGTTGTACCGGGTGGTCTTTCGCTGATTAGTATCTTCATCGATATTGCTGCGCTTGCCTTTCTCGCTCTGTGCCATGAAGAATTCATCAAAGCTGACGATGGAGCCGATGTAGCGTTGGTTCGAGAGCAGATCATTGATCACGGCCTGTGTCCATTGGGCCTCACCCCTTGGTGATGGGATACCCTGGATAAAGAGAAAATTAGCGATGCCTTTCAGGCTCATGCCGGAGAGGTACTGCTGATAGATAGTTCGGACGGTATTGGCTTTCTCTTGATCAACGGAAACATTGCCATCTGGAGCTAACATGAATCCATAAGGAAGTGACATGAAGATATCCCCTTTCAGAAAGTTACGGATAAGCATATTTAATATAATGTGAATTGTTACTTATATGTGGATTTACATGGTAGATTTCAGTGAATAGTACTTTAAAGGTGGCCGAATACAGATCATTTACCCTTAAAGATTTTGCAATTTCCAGCCCTAACCTTATGTAACTCGGCAAATGGTGGCAAA
>OFFI01001649.1_pt1 | contig 11132 bp, 8 predicted proteins | sample 1521351 | NCBI WGS metagenome assembly OFFI01 (sample SAMEA3504119, study PRJEB24116) | mouse gut metagenome | biome: mouse gut; feature: mouse-associated habitat; material: faeces | place: Denmark | collected 2011
AAAATTTCCCACGCAAGTATATCGTGTGGATGCAAGGAGCTGCTTTTTAGAAGTATTATGTGACGCATTGCCGATAGATAAAGTTTCTTTAAACTTTGTAAGCTATGATAAGAATCAGCCAGTTGGGCAACGAGAGCAAGGAAAAGTCAAAATATATATGGAAATATTCCAGGCGGCAGCATTCAGTGGAGATATCCTTTCTGGCCGCATTGCGGGATTAGCGAGGAAATCAAAGAAGAAAGCGGTGGAGGGAGGAGAAAAGTACCCTGAGCCAGTGTTTGCCTTATTGGGAGGTACAGCGGCTAAAAACACCCTAAACAACCAAGCGATTAGCAGACAGTTTAGACTGTCACCAGGCAGTGTTAAGCCCTATGTCGCTGAGGCGATATCCGGACCAGGGCTTGAGCAAGAGAATGGATTGATAACACCCAATGGGAAGCCGGATGTGGCCATAAGAGTGCCGCTGGAAGCTGATAAATTAAAGGAACTAGCCCATGCATTAACGCTGGTGACGCAGATTTGGGGGATTACAAAGTTTATGCCAGTCGTAGAACCGGCCATAACGACAGCCAGAAAGCGCATAGAGGAGGAAATACAGGAGTACGCCAAACGCAATGAGTCAACTAATCACCAAGATAGCATTGAGGGCGATGATTTCCCAACCGAACTTCCATATTGAAAAAAGCGCCGCGAGGCGCTTTTTTATTTGAGATGATAAAGGGACAGACGCTTGCATATATTAAGGAAACTTGCTAGGGCGGAAATAAAAACAGGACGCTAACGTTTACGACTAGGCTCAGGTAGAGCGGAGAATGATTTGCCTGGGTTAAGGAAGGAGGTGCAACTTGGAAATCAAGGATGTATATAGAGAAGTCAAATCACTGCCAATAGACAGTGTGCTGTCGAGGTATGTGGCGCTACATAAAAGGGCAGGGCATTACGAAATTTTGTGTCCCTTTCATAACGACAAAAGTATGGGAAGTTTTGTTATCAGACCGAGCAAAAACCGCTGGGACTGTTACTGCTGTGGTAAGGGGGGTGATGGCACAGAGTTTGTATCCTTGCTACTACAGATTCCCAAAAGAGAGGCTGCGATACAAATTGCAGAAGAGCATAAGTTGATAGACAGCCAGACAGCAGCTGCTTTACGAAGGGGAAATAAGTGCAAGGCAGTTTTCAAACCGCACCCAATCATAAAAAAGATTAGACACAATCCTAAGCGAGATGAGGCTCATTTGACTAAGGTTTACACGGCCTTTGTAGCTGCGGCTGGAGCTGTATCAAATGCACACGAAAAATATCTCGCTCAGGCTAGAGAAATAAAAGGATGGGAAAAGGATTTTTTTGAATGGCCTAATCCCAATAGTCTGCTCTTTTGGAAAAGGTTTGCAGCAGAACTGAAAAAAGAGGGAATTACGACCTCTATGACGCGTGCCATTCAGTATGTTCCGGGATTCTACTTCAATCTTGAGTCAATGAGGCCATATTTTCTCAGCGCAAAGGGTATTGGTATCGTGTTGCGGGATGAAAATGGAAATATAAGCGGCTTCAGCTGCGGCCAGATGACGGCGGTGGTGGAGCGAAGTACAAACTTTTTTCATCAAGCTGGGCAGCGCTCAATGATTTGGAAAAACCTAATTCCTTTGATGGTGCCTCAGCGCAACAGGTCATTGATATTCTGTATCCTCCTGATATGAGTGATTTTAAGGCAGCAGCGGTTACAGAGGGGAAATTTAAGGCAATTCAGCTTGCAAAAATGGGATATGTTGTACTTTCAATCAATGGAGTTAACTGTTGGTCAATGGTGCTCACACAGTTTCTCTTTCTTGTCAAGCGACTGGGACTTCAAATGGTTCACATCTATTTTGACGCTGATATGGGAGAAAAAGCTGGCGTTGCGGAAGCGGCAATAGAACTGTTTAGAGCGATTGCGGCGAAAGGCTTTGATACGTATTTCGTTGTGTGGCCGAAATCGTTCGGCAAAGGGATAGACGATATGATTTTGGCCGGGCATCGAAAAGACCTGCGAATGAGACGGGGTAATTCGTATGCTAAGAATTTGGAACAATTTGTTGCGCAGGAGAAAGCAAAACAACGAAAGCGAATGCAAAAATTGATATCCACAAAGGCATCTGCATATAACACAGCAAAGCCAATTAAGGACGAATCGAAATAAATGTTGGAGGTAATCTTATGGGAAATAGCACAAATGAAACAAAGCCGTACCAAGTTGCGATTGTAGGCGACTCGAAGTATGGCTCCTATGCATTCCATATTGAGGGGCGTGCGACGCAAAAACCTATTTACACTGAGGCAAAGGAGGGGAAAAAGGCATACTGCCATTTTGGGTTCGCTATCAATGACAATGCATGGCGCATCCTTGGAAAGGCGGAAGGTGATGAAAACGCATACAGTGACCGGGAAGATAACGTGTTTATGAGTGTCACAGCGTTTGGAGTCACTGCTGAGCGCATTTCCAAGGCGGTTGATAAGGGAACATTACTCATGCTGAGCGGCAAGATTTCTCACTCTGTATTCAAAAAGCGAGATGGTAACGAGGGTGAGTCCGTTCTAATCACGGCGAATCACTTTGTGGTAATCGATGAAGGCAAGAATATGCCCACAAGCGCCTCTGGGGTATTGGCCTTCTGGAATAAGAAGGAAAACCATATGCTCTGCGGCGTATGCGGATACGTCAAGAAGGTGGGCGAAATCCAGTGCGGACAGACGGGTGAAAGGTATCTCCAAGTTGCTGTCGATACTACGGTGCCCGTGGACCAGACATTCGCATTAGCGAACGGAACGTACAGCAATGAGGAAATCTACAACCAGAAGAGGCTTTTCACAACGATTTGGGGAAATAGGGCCATCAAACTGAAGACGATGCTTCAGCCTGGTATGCCAATTATGCTGACGGGACGTGGTACAATGTGCCCGAGCGCAAATGGCGACGGGATGTTTTATCGCCTGAGCGCAAATGCGGTAACGCTCTTTAGAAAGCCGAAGGATGAAGGTGCAGAGGACGAGACGAAAAAGGAACGTCCGGCAACTCAATCGGAAGCGTCAAAACCGGAGACTGAAACGGCTGCTGAAGCTGCGCCTGAACAGCCCAAACGACGTACAAAAAAGGAAAACCCTGCACCTGCGCCGCAGGTCTCCCAGGAGGAAGACGACGATGGCTTTTCAGTGATGCACGATTTGGATGATGAAGAGGAGTTAGAGCTGCCATTCTAAGAACTGCGTTAATGCTAGTGGTATTCACTGCTTCCGGTAATGGCAGGCAGCCATAGAAAGTTCAATATGATAAAAGTAGCACACAGTACATCTCGATAATTCAAGTTGATATTCTGCAAATCCGTTCATTAAATACCTGGATGACAAAGAGCGTGAGCTGTTTGTTGTCCGGGTTTTATATTGCACTAAAGTGTTTGCATGAGAAGAATACATTGGAATTAAGGAGGTAAAATATGTCGGATGTAAATGAAATGAATGCTTTTTCAGGCAAAATTAACCTTACTCTTTTGAACGATATTGTAGAGTTTGTTGTGGAGACGGCGGCAACGCCATACCAACTGCAGAAAAAGCTGTATGCTCAATGCCCTTTTTTGATGAGTGAAAAGAAGAACGGGGCATTTCAAGAGAAATACAGATTTTTATATTTAGGGGAATTACTGGAGCGATATGAACAGCGGTTTGGAATGCCGATTCAGGACAGGAGAGCAATTGCGCTTGCTTTAGGCTATACAAAAGAAATTGCTACGGACGATATGTTTGTGGGAAATCAACGTGATGTTTTTATTCAATCCATACGGCAATATGTAAATTTGGATGTTTACCTGACAGGGGCAATGTATTTGCTGGCTGTGGATGTGGATGACAGAGAGGGTTTAGAGAAGATTCTGCTGAAGATGCAGTTTAAGAGCACAGAGGATATTATTTTTGTGGTAAGCTTGTTCCCAGATTTTAAGGATGCCTTATCAAATTATAAATCCTCAATTCTTCGTCTTTTTGGCTCAGAACGGAGCATATCTACACTTGGAAATATGCAATGTTTTAACTGGTTGATTACCCGATTGCAGCCGATTATCAAATCTATGCGCAGTAAGGAATGTGGAATTCTACGAGCGCTTTGTGCTCTTCCAACAGCGTATATCAAGAAGGATAATAAGCATTATGAATTCCTCTCAAAGAATGGATATAGTCCATTGGAAATAGCGTATGCTAATACATTGGCTGTATTGAGCCAGACAGCTGATAAAGTTCTGCATCCAAATTCCATTGCAACAGAAAAAATTGTAGTTGAGTTATTTCAGCAAGTGTTTGACTATGAGAAAGCACTTGATACGAAGGTTTATGAGCGATTAGACAGTATTTTTTTAGGTTATGAACAGTTTTCTGTTCGGTGCTATGGAGAGAAAAAACTAATAGATATCTTAAAAGATTCTCGTATCAAAAATGCTAAAACTTTTGCTTGGTTCACAAAACATACGCATATTAGCAACCGGGTTTTTTCGGGATTTGATATTGAGGATAACAAGTGGGATACACTTGTAACAGATTTGGAGGCAGGAAAGTATCGCTATCTCTTTGAAGAGAATTTAATATCAGCTGATGATAAAGCTCGCATTCAAAATTGTATTGACCGCTATAATAGGCTTACTGGAAAAGACTATGTGCAATCATATTACGAGAGCGATGGAAGACGTCAATTTCATCTATTGGTTAAATTCGGGATTATAGATTTGTGGTCCACTTTCCAGAATAGTTTGGACAAAGCAGGTGCTATAGCCAAGCCAAAAATGATGGCTCATATTAGCTTATACATTTATGGAATTAGAACAGAGGAGGCGTTTCAATTTTGCAAACGTTTCTTCTCCCAATACGGAGTTGAGGATTATAAAGCCTATTTTGAAATTTTACCACATTCGAATGATTTTGCCAGCGGGCTAATGAGCAGACAATATTATAAGGATAAAACCTATATCGAATTAGAATTTGAGCGGAGCTATTTGGAGAAACGTCCGGATGACCTGAAAATGGTGTTGCTGTGGATGCAGGAGTATCTTTTTAAATATAAGACTGAACTGTATCTCCCATTTATCTGTGCTGTTCTCAAGGATACCAGGATGGCAGACCTATTTTCCTCTGAAATAGGAAGGAAAATGTTTGACTTGATTGCCGGGTATCCCCATATATCAAAAAATGACATTGCCGATTTGAAACAAAAATATTGGACAGAGGCTGAGCTAACAGCTGAGAAGGAAGCAACTAAAGCAGCGGAAGAGAGAGCGGCGAAAGAAGCTAACGCAATACAGGAGCAGAATATAAGAAATGATTATGACAAGATAGTAAATGGAAGTGTAGAGTCAGTTTTAAAGTTTATAGGCCGCTATGCATGGGGGCCACGTTCGGTTGCGCTTCGTATTGTGGCAGAAAAACTGCCCCAAATTTTGAAAAAGAAGCATTCAAAATTGAATAGCGCAGAGACTTGTTTGTTTATCAAAATCTGTACAGAATTGATGGGGGAAAATGCGATAACTTTTTCGGAGATACAACAATATATTTTGCAAATTGAGGAGGTCGGAAAACATGTCGAAGGAGATAGTGACGACATTTGACTTAGAAGAAACCATGCTGGCTAGGACCAGACTCCTTATCCAACTGATGGGGCATAAACTTTCTTTGGATTTGGCTCAACAGTTTAGTTTTTCGGATATCATGGACGGATGCACAAGAATAGACTCAGCGGTACTTCCGGAAGACTGCATCAAAGAAAACAACATTCAGATAGAATTAATTCAGAATGGCAATTTTGCGACTTATTATGCGAAACTGTTAGATATGACTTCCATCAAAGTGGAGCAGCAGACCTCAGAAGGGGAATATATTGCCACGGGGAAAGTAATTTCTCCTGATATATTGATGTATGAATTAGCGGCACTATTGCCTTGCTGCTGGGAAAATAGTCGGGATATAACGTCTTACCCGGAGGATAAAATGTTTGCGGCGTTAAGTGTAGAAAAGCTTTATGCCGATAGGAAATGGGTGCTTTTAGATAATTTTTCTGGTCAGGAATTCTCAGGGATGAAGTGGGAAAATGTAATTAAGAGTTTGCGTGTCTGCATCGAACTACCAACAAGACTGGATGCAGGCCAGAAAAATCTACTGGTTGAGCCGTTCGTCGCCACACGAAATCTGTTTGCTACCCATGAGTTTGGAAAAGCTTGGGCGCTGATAGAAAAGTGCCCAGCACTGACCTCTATTATGAAGCTTATGCACGAAAGAGAGATTGTAGAGGACCTGGGTTTAGAAGAGTACAAAATCTTTATGGATGATGTTCAGGAGCGATACACACACTTAGAAGCCTTGGCTTACCGCCTTGGCGCCCAAAGAATGCGTATATTTCTTCGCTTTTGGAGACATGGAATGTGTTCTATGAACGAGCTAAAACAGGTGGATGAATGTCTATCAGAGCTAGATGACCAGAAGCTCGACTACATCTTTGCAAGCTATAGCAGCTATCTCAATATACTTTATAAAAACCGGTTTAAAATCATTGACTTGTCCAGCGTTTCTGATGATAAAGGAGCTGTTCTGGCTTATGCCATGTCGCATAAGAAGAAGCATTTTATTAATTTGGTAGATAGTAATGCTGAGCTGTTCAGTAGCCTGCCGCAGGATTCGATTCTCTTTCAGCAAGAACTATATACAAGTCATTTTAACTTGAACGAATTGACAGTCAAGGACTTGAGTGATTGCATATGGATGAAAGCTAGGAACCTTTGTGTGTGTGAATTGCAGGAGGGGCGTACTTATACCTTTCCGGAGTTGAAGGCGCTCTACAGCAGTTCCTCCTTGTATATTGCACTTTACCACATGCTAACATCAGATAGCCAAGACTATCGTTTGAGAGTTTTGAGACAGCTGCAAAAGCGCAAATTGCTGGACAAGGTCAAAAAAGAAAGTTTACCGGAATTAGCGCTCAGGTTGAATATAAAGCCATTGTATGATTGGATGCGGGATGATTTTAAACATACTCGGGGGCTGACGGCAGAAGATGCTATTCAGATGCTGCTTCATTATGAAGAGATAAAGCTGTTACTTGCGAGTATCCAGTGCAGAGTAGATGTGTCTCTTGTTTTGAGAAATCTAAAGGCATTGAAGGAATTTGATTCACTGGAGGAATTAAAAAATAATATAACAAAGATAGACACAGATTGGGAGATACTTGTCCGGGAAATGCAGCTGAGTACTGAGTTCCAGCTACAGTACAGAGAAAATATTATTGCTTTTCTTTGCAACGATGGAGCCCACATTGCTAGGTGTTATCTGAATTGCTTAGAAGAAAAGTATCAGAAGGCCTACCAACGGGTAATTAAAGCAGAGTTGATGGGAAAACTCGGCGAGCTAAAATATTTTGAAGGAGACTTGCAGAAAGAACTGGATATGCCACTGAACAGGCTGGTGGTAAATAGGTGGAAGCAGAATTTGGCAATCGGGAAAGGCAATATGGAAGTCAGAGAGTACGATGATTTCTTTTCCACGATGATGTTAGGTGTGCAGCCACAGAGGACTTGTATGTCCTATATTGATGGAATGTACAGAGTATGCTTGCTGTCCGCCTTCGACTCGAATAAAAAAGTTCTCTATGTGACCTTAGATGGACACATAGTTGCTAGAGCGTTTCTGAGGCTGACAAAAGGCCGATTGACCGAGAAGCCAAGTAAAAGCAACAGTGCTTTCACTTTTGTTGACCTGGAGGATGTAGCTGGTTCCCGAGAAGAAGACCATTGCAGTGAGGAGTCGCTAGTCCTGTTTCTGGAGCGTCCATACTTTGGGGGAATCAATCCGGAGGGAAAATATAAGGCAGAGAAGTTGTTGATTGATTTGGCTCGTAGGAAGGCGGATGAACTTGGAACAATGCTAGTATTAAGTACTGATTATAGAGGGGATAAATTAGAAGATTTCACACAGACCAGGTTCAATATTTTCATTTCTAAAACGAAGGCTGGCACACAGTATTTAGACAGTCTCGATGGGGAAGCGACAGTAGCTACGGAAGGAAGCTATAAAGCAAATACATTTTTAGTATGTAACAAATAAATATTGAAGTAAGGCACCAGAATGCAAGCGTCAGCTTGCCACTCTGGTGCCTTATGCTTAATTTTCAAATTTAAAGTACAAGAAATCTCCAGCTACTTCAATTCTTGCATTTTTCAAAAGATTTCTTATCGTACTACTTATATCTTGGGACATAAGGGCCTGGAATGGAGCGTCCGCAATCGCATTTAAGATTGTTTGGCTCAAGCCCGAGACTGAAAGGGAGGCTAGAGGGAGCCTAGTAATCTGTTGGGTAAGAATCTGTTTGATGAGTACGGTGTCTACCTGAGGAACGATGGCACTATCCGATAATACGTAGCATTTAGCCCATTTACTTAATTGCTCAATATATGTTTCAGAAAAGTTTTCCTCTAAGCCAACGACTGAAAAAGGGATTCCCGCTTGTGATAGAGGCTGAGAAAGGGTGTAAAAATCTGAATCACTGGAATAAAGAACGGAATGAGTTGATGCGTTGCAGTAGGCATCCCTCATTATCTCGACGATGATTTGTGCGTCTACCAGACTCTTTTCAGATTTTAAACGTTCGACATTGAATAGTTCCACGTATGGTAGGTCCTGAAATATGCTGATATTTTTGTGTGAGCGGTCATCATAGAATAGTTTAACGATTCGTGATGCTGAGGCACAGGTGCATATCTGAGCAATGACAAAACCTGGGATATTATCAGAATCAATGTAGTTGATTTGACACTCGCCGTATACCGGTATATACGTTGGGGAGAAGGGGCGGTCAATGTAGAATACATTTGGTAGCATCCACTTTTCTGGAGGGGGCGAGAGCGGAGAAAAGGATTTGAGAGCTTCCGTAGAGTCGAGGTTAGTGTTTTCGGTAGATATGGCCATTTTTATTGGTGGTGCATTATAAAGAGACTCATCGTTGTCCAAAATGTGCGGGAGAGCATTCTCAAATGTGCTTGGCTTGGGGAAGAAGCATTCGTATGGAAAGGAAAACTTTTTATTGTGATATTGGTGGCTAAGGGCCAACAGTGACGTTTTATTTTGCCGTGGCCAGTCGAAAAGGATGTCAGTCAGAATATCGCCGTGTGGAATTCCCATAACAGACATGGTCTCTGGTAGTGCCTCTAAAATTCTGTCTGTCATAAGATTGACAAAATCCCATGAATAGTAACATTGCTTATATTGTTGCTGCAATTCTTCAAAAAGAGCTCCTCGGCAATAGGAGCGAAGTGCATCGGGTAGTTCAAAAATTTTTTTCCCGTTTGTAAAATGGAAAAGGACAATTTGCCGTGCCCGGCAGCAGGAGCGAATCAGTGAAGCTTGACCTAGAGTTGATAGCGTGGCAGAGTCGTAGCCAGTGCCAAAGCGATTCTCTAAAATAATCTCTGAGATACCAAGCATGTAGGACAGATATAAAACTGTATGTGTAATAACAGACACTCCTTTATTTGAACACCAAAAATTTAGTGGACAAGTCCATTCGGAATCTAGAAAATATGAAATGGTATCAGTCATCATATAAAGGACTGAGATATAACAGTTTATATTGGAAAAGCGTAAGCATATAATTATAGCAGATTACAGTGGAACGACCTTATATAGGTACAAAAAAATTGGGTGAGAAAAAATGGAAAAAAGAATATATCATTGTACGAAGGAAAATTGGTATAAGCTTAAAAAAGAAATAAAAATCACCATATTTTCCAGTTATGGAACGCTTGATACTCCGGCGGATAAGTTTCTAATGCGGGGACAAGATGTTCTGCTTTCAAAGGACGATATGTCCGATGAAATTCTTCTTATGATGCGCATAATTTATCAGGGCAAAAGTATATTTTTAAAGGTAGATAGAGATTCGTACATCCTTAATATGCGGGAAAAAGAACGGATTAAGACGTTGCTATACCAGAACTCAGCCCGTTTTTGTGCTGGATATACTACACAGGATTTAGTGGCCTATTTTTGCTATCTTGCCAAGCATGGAAGTAAAATTTGTAAGGAAATTGTGTGATTGAGGGCTTGTGAGACAGAAGCGTGAGGGATGACCTAATCCAAACAATGGTTTAGGCCATCCCTTTTTATAGCCAAGTTATCATTTTTCAACTTTGAACCTTCCGCAAGGGGATAACTCTTGATACAGAGTAATCTCATTCCAGGAGCCAATGTGAAGGTAATCTTTAAATATTGTTCCTTTTCTAAGCACTTTCCTGCGCACAAAAACTTTTTCTTTTGGTATGAGTAACTCCGTCCTTACAGGTATATTATAATTGCTTTAAGCCCAAATATCAACCGGAAATTTAAATAGCCAAATGACTTTTCCATATATTTGTGCCTTTGAAATAGGACCAAACACATGAGAGTCGATAGAGTTGTTTCTGTTATCACCCATGACGAAATAGTGGTCTACGGGTATGGTCACTGAAGACATTTCATAGAGTGTAATTTTAGGGTCCGCTGTGTAATCTGAATGGATTACCTCGCCATTACGAATTAAATTTCCATCTTTGACTTCTATGGTATCGCCAGGGAGCCCGATGACTCGTTTAACATAGACCTCCTGACCATTTGCACGGATAGCTATATCGCCGAGAAGTCCACGTAACTTTGGGGCTTCGTCGTCATATAGAAAGGTAATAATATCGTCGTAGTTTACGGTTTCTGGCTGACGTGAAATAATGAGCAAGGTACCTTTTGTCAAAGTTGGGGACATGGATGCAGAGGGAACAATGGAAGTTCCCCAGTGAGATGTGAAGAAGAGAATTGCAAGTAAGTATACTGCTATTGTCTGAAAGCAATCAACGATGGTATAACTCTTGCGCTTCATAATGTAGGTATGCGATTTAAAATTACTCATAGCGGTCTCCTTAAGGACTACGATATATGTCTTTATTTATATCATATGCAACGCTTCAGCCTAATATAAATGTCACCAATTTTCAGAAATAAGAAATACATATAATTAATTCGCAAAGTAAAATCCACAGACTTGATGAAAACTTATAGGTTGTATAACACAGTTTAAAACTAAACGAGAAAGAGGGAAGAATTTAAAA
>OFFI01001674.1_pt1 | contig 11036 bp, 9 predicted proteins | sample 1521351 | NCBI WGS metagenome assembly OFFI01 (sample SAMEA3504119, study PRJEB24116) | mouse gut metagenome | biome: mouse gut; feature: mouse-associated habitat; material: faeces | place: Denmark | collected 2011
GTCATGGGGGAGGGCGCCGGGGTGGTGGTTCTGGAGGAGCTGGAACATGCCAGAGCCCGGGGGGCGCATATTTATGCGGAAGTGCTGGGATACGGCTGTACCTCGGATGCATTTCATATCACTTCCCCTGCGGAGGACGGCAGCGGGGCCGCCAGGGCCATGGAGTATGCTATGGCAGAGGCAGGTGTGGCGCCTGGGGAAGTGACTTATATCAATGCCCACCCATCTCAACGACCTGTTTGAGACCCGGGCTATCAAGATGGCTTTCGGAGACCAGGCAGGGAAGCTGCGGATCAACTCCACCAAGTCCATGATCGGCCATCTGCTGGGAGCCGCAGGGGCAGTGGAGTTTATAACCTGTGTAAAGGAACTGCAGGAGGGATTTATCCACAGGACCGTGGGCCTGCAGGAGGCCGGGGAGGAGCTGGATCTGGACTACTGCAGGGAGAGCAGGGAGGAGGCCATTCCCTACGCCCTCAGCAATTCCCTGGGCTTTGGAGGGCACAACGCCAGCATCCTTCTGGGACAGCCGGGGAACTGAGCAGTTTCCCCGGAAACGTGCAGGAGGCGGCACACTCACATACAAGCGGCAATGGGCTTGAGATAGGAGAGAATATGTCATTGTATACAGCGCAGGAGATTATGAATATATTGCCCCACCGGTATCCTTTTCTGCTGGTGGACACCATAGAGGAACTGGAACCGGGGCTGCGGGCTGTGGGCAGAAAATGTGTCAGTGTGAACGAGCCTTTTTTCCAGGGACATTTTCCGGGGAACCCTGTCATGCCCGGGGTGCTGATCCTGGAGGCCCTGGCACAGGTTGGGGCTGTGGCCATGCTGTCCAAGCCGGAATTCCAGGGGCGGACTGCCTATTTTGCAGGGATTGACAAGGCAAGGTTCCGCCGGAAAGTGTTCCCCGGGGATGTGCTTGTTCTGGAGACGGAGATTCTCAAGGTGAAGGGGCCTGTGGGTGTGGGCCGGGCCCAGGCGAAAGTGGACGGCGTGGTGGCGGCCCGGGCGGAGCTGACTTTTTCCATAGGATAAGGATGCAAAATCCTTATCCCTGGATGGCGTCCCGGATTCTTTTGAGACAGCCTCCAGGATTTAGGGCGAGGTATGTGAGATGAAAAATAATCTGCTGAAACAGAAGAGAGCGAATTTTTTTGCCAGGAAATTTGGCAGGCAGAATCCAAACCAGACGGTCTCCAGGGGCCAGGAGGAAGAAGGCGGGGAAGCCATTTCCCCACAGGATTCGGAGGATTATACCATCCGCTGTCCCAAGTGCGGAAAGCAGGTGAACCGGCAGAGGGTGGTGAAGCGGAAATATATCTGCTATGAGTGCGGGGGATATTTCCGGGTAAAGGTGTCCAACCGCATCCGCATGGTGGCGGATCCCCACACTTTTGAACCCTGGTTTACGGATCTGCCGGTACATAATCCCCTGAATTACGAGGGCTATGAGGAGAAACTGGCCCAGGCCAGGGAGAAGACTGGCCTGGACGAGGCAGTGACAGTGGGCCGCTGCAGGGTGTTCGGGGAGGAGATTGTACTGGGGATCTGCGACTCCAGATTCCTGATGTCCAGCATGGGCCGGACGGTGGGGGAGAAGATCACCGCAGCCCTGGAACGGGCTCTGGAGCTGAGGCTGCCGGTGTTCCTTTTCTGCTGTTCCGGCGGGGCCAGAATGCAGGAGGGCATTGTATCCCTGATGCAGATGGCCAAGACCTCGGGGGCGGTACAGAAACTGGGGGAGGCGGGACTTTTGTACTGTACGGTGCTGACGGATCCCACCACAGGGGGAGTGACTGCCAGTTTCGCCATGCTTGGGGATGTGATTATGGCGGAGCCCGGGGCCCTGGTGGGATTTGCAGGTCCCAGGGTTATCAGGCAGACCATAGGCCAGGAGCTGCCGGAGGGATTCCAGACCGCAGAGTTTCTGGTGGAACACGGCATTATTGACGGCATTGTGGCGCGGGAAAACCTGAAAAAGACCATGTACTTTCTGGTGAAGGCGCACCAGTGCAGGGAAAAGCAGTATGCGGAATTCACCCCTGGAAAAGATGTCCGGTTTGTGCTGAGTGAGATTCTGAAAGAGCAGTCCTTTAAGGTGCGTCCCCTGGATGCCTGGGAGAAGGTAAAGGCGACCCGGCGGGTGGAGAGGCCCCAGGCATGCGACTATATGAATTATATCTTTGATTTCTTTGTGGAGTCCCATGGAGACAGAGCTTTTCGGGATGATCCTGCCATCATTGGGGGCCTGGCTTTTCTGGACGGGCAGCCGGTGACGGTGATTGCAGAGCACAAGGGCAGGGATGTAAAGGAATGCCAGCAGAGGAATTTCGGCATGCCCATGCCGGAGGGATACCGCAAGGCTCTGCGGCTGATGAAGCAGGCGGAAAAGGTTCACAGGCCCATTATCAGCTTTGTGAATACCGCCGGGGCATTCTGCGGCATTGAGGCGGAGGAACGGGGCCAGGGGGAGGCCATCGCCAGAAATCTGATGGAGATGGCGGCGCTGAAGGTGCCGGTGCTGTGTATCTTTATCGGGGAGGGCGGCAGCGGCGGCGCCCTGGCTACGGCTGTGGGGAATGAGGTCTGGATGCTGGAAAACGCCACGTATTCCATTCTCTCCCCTGAGGGGTTTGCCTCCATTCTGTGGAAGGACGCCTCCAGGGCCAGGGAGGCCAGCCAGATCATGCAGCTGACGGCCCAGGATCTGAAACGTCTGGGGATCATTGAGAAGATTATACCTGAGTTCGGCGGTGCGGACAGCACTACGGCCGCCGCCATTGGAGGCTGTCTGAAGGAGCAGGTTGTGGACTTTTTAAAGCGGTGCCAGGGCATGAGCGGCCAGGAACTTGCGGCCGCCCGGTACGAGCGTTTCCGCAGGTTCTAAACCGGACAGGTAATGTCGCTGGGGGAGAAGCAAAGAAGAGAAAATATACTCTTGAAATACCTTGGGGACAGAGTGCAGAGAAAGGGGAGAGTATGGCGGTAAAAATAATCGGAACAGGAAGCGCCCTGCCAAAAAAGGTCGTGTCCAATGAGGAGATGGCGGGACTGGTGGAGACTTCAGACCAGTGGATCAGGGAGCGCACGGGCATTGGCAGCAGGCATATCTCAACAGGGGAGACCGTGGTCTCCCTGGCGGTGGAGGCCTGTGAAAAAGCCCTGGCCCATGGGGACAGAAAAGCCTCGGAAGTGCAGCTGATCCTGGTGGCCACCTGTACGCCGGAGAAGGGCATTCCCTGTGCTGCCTGTCAGGTGCAGAGCCTTCTGGGGGCGGCGGAGGCGGTGGCTTTTGACCTGAACGCGGCCTGTGCCGGATTCCTCTTTGCGCTGCACACTGCCCATGCCTACATTGAGGCGGGTATCTATGACAATGCTCTGGTGGTGGGCAGCGAGGTGTTGTCCAAAGTGGTGGACTGGACTGACAGAGGCACCTGTGTGCTGTTTGGGGACGGGGCCGGGGCGGTGCTGTTGGAGCGCAGCGGGCAGCCGGGTATTCTGGGCTTTGTACAGCACTCGGACGGAACCAAAGGCGGGGTCCTTCAGTGCGACGGCAGAAAGCTGGAGAATCCTTTTGTGTCCCTGCCTGTGGGAAATCCTTTTCTGTCCATGGACGGCAGGGAGGTATTTGCTTTTGCCCTGAGACAGGTTCCAGCCTGCATATGGGAGGCGCTTTCACAGGCAAAGCTCTCCCCGGAGGATGTGGATCTGTATGTGCTCCACCAGGCCAACAGACGTATTATTGAGGGCATCGCCGGGAGGATGAATCTGGAGGCGGCCAGATTTCCCATGAATCTGGAGCGGACGGGAAATATGTCCTCCGCATCCATCCCGGTTCTTCTGGACGAACTGGTCCGGGAGGGACGGCTGCAGGAGGGAATGACCCTTGTGCTCTCAGGCTTTGGGGCAGGGCTCACTTACGGGGCGTGTGTGCTGAAGTGGCAGCGGTAACTTGACTTTTCAGGAGAAATTGGTATAGTTAAGGAAAGCGTCCGGGGAGACAGGGGCGCGGGAAAGAAGGTGCAGGCGGCGGGATGGGGCGGAACAGGAATCATTCTCTCAATGAGATGCTGGTAAGTCTGTTTAATCATGTGATGGACATGGAGGGCCAGGCGGTTATCACAGAGGAATACAAGGATATCACCAACAACGACATGCATATCATAGAGGCCATCGGCATAGAGGCCCCGCGGAATATGTCCGTGATTGCCCAGAAGCTCCATGTTACGGTGAGTACCCTGACCATCAACATGAACGGACTGGAAAAGAAAGGCTATATCTGCAGGGAGCGGGGGCAGAAGGACAAGCGCGTGGTGTATGTGACACTGACGGAGAAGGGAAAGAAGGCCTTTTATCACCACCGGGATTTTCACAAGAAGATGATTAAGGCCATTGTGAAGGACCTGAGCCAGCAGGAGATGGAAATTCTGTGCCGGTGTCTTGAGAATCTGAACCGCTTTTTCGAGCCGGAGGAATCTTCTCAGGGCCACTGAAAGACTATCCCTGAATAGCTATAACTGCTTATAAAAGTAAATTTCGTCGTATATCCTCTCTTCGCCCCAGGGTTCCCGGAGGCCGCCTGGTATTTTGCCGCAGGGTTCCATTCCTATGGCTGTGTAGAAATGCTCGGAGCCGTCGCCGCGGCAGGATGTGGTTATATGAGTGCATCCCAGCTGTTTGGCCTGGGCGAAGGCTTCATGGCAGAGCTTTTTTCCCAGGCCCTGCTTCTGGAAAGCGGGATTTACCACCACGTCTGCAAGCTTGCCCTTGTGAGGGTGAAGGATATACTGGGATTTTTCCACCAGAACCGCTCCCACCACCTGCTCTTTTGCCACGGCTGTCAGAAAGATGCTTTCTCCATTCTCCATTTTTTTCACATTGGCTTCAACCCTCTGTTTCACCTCTTCCGGTGTATTGGCCGAGAAGATGTTCTCCCAGAGACTTTTGGCATCGGTAAGCCTCAGTTTTCTGATTTCAATTTCTTTCATGTTTTCCAGTGCCTCCTTTGTTGACAATAGTTTTGGATGGATTTTTCTGTGCTGCTTCAGCTGATGGTGGCAGCGGTATTCACTGGGCGTGCACCCTATGTATTGAAGGAAAGCTTTGTAAAAGCCAGCCTGGGTCTCGAAACCATAATCCATGGCCACATCATACATTTTCCTGCCCAGAGCGATCTCCCCTGCGGCCCGGAAGAGCCTTCTCTTTCTGACATAAGTCATGACGGGCATACCTGTAATGTCATGGAAATAATAGTAGAGCTGCCTTGTGGAATAATGGCATCTTTGGCTTAAGTGCTCCAGGGTAAAGTCTTCTTTCAAATTATTTTCGATAAAATTCATCATGTCTTCCAGAGACATTTTGCGTCACCACCTTATCTGAATATAGCAGACACAGACAAAAAATCTTTTCCAAAACTGCAAAAGTACCGGAAAGATACGGGAGTTTGGAGATCGGTTCAGCCGTTAGGTCATGGATTTTATTATAGCCCATTTTTAGACGAAAAGAAAGAAACTTTTTGTATTTCCGCCAGATTCCCGTCAGGTGGTAACAGTTCAGACAGGGCGCTGAACTGTTACGAGAATGCACACAAAACGCGAAAAGAATGCGTTTTGGCGCCCGCAAGTCTCGCAAAATTGCACAGAGCGCAATTTTGACTTCGCGAGAGGGGCTGTCTGAACTGTTACATCAGATGCACAGATGGGGAGCCGCTTGAATTCCCCCAGGGGAGGTGGTATGATAATGGAAACAACCTCAAAGGAGTGCATGGACATATGTATACGGAGAGAGAGCTGGTCAGAATTGCCAGGCGGGAAAATAACAGCAGGAGAAATTATCTGGTGGTGAATCCCCTTCAGGGTAAGCATATTCCGGTTTCGCCGGGAAAGGCCCTGGGGGTGTTTTCCGAACTGGCCGGACTTTTGAGAAAGTATTCGGGGGAGAGGCTTTTGGTGGTGGGATTTGCGGAGACCGCCACCGCCGTGGGGGCCCGGATTGCCATCGAACTGGGGGCTGGATATATCCAGACCACAAGGGAGGAGATCCCCGGCGTGGAATACCTTTTTTTCTCAGAGGAGCACAGCCACGCCACCCAGCAGAAGCTGGTGAAGAGCGATCTGCACAGGGTCTTGGACAGGACGGACAGGATCATTTTTGCGGAAGATGAAGTCACCACGGGAAAGACCATCCGGAACCTGATTGCGGTTCTGGAACAGTGCTGTGGAAGCAGGCTGCAGTTTGCAGTGGCCTCCCTGTTAAATGGGATGAAGGAGGAGGACGAGAGGGCATTTCAGGACAGGGACATAGGGCTTCACTACCTGCTGAAGATCAGTCATGAGGGCTATCCGGAGACAGCCAGTCAGGCTGCAGAGGACGGGATTTATCACCTGGAAGAGGAATCCGGAGGCGCATACACAGCCTGTTTTGACCTGGAAGGCAGGGTGGATGCCCGGAGACTTACGGAGGGGCCTGGGTATGATGGGGCGTGCAGGGAATTTTCGGACAAGGCGCTGAATCTGCTTCCCCTGGAGGGGCATGAGAGGGTGCTGGTGCTGGGCACGGAAGAGTTCATGTACCCTGGGCTGTGGCTGGGAAAAAGCCTGGAGGAAAGGGGGCATGAGGTGATGTTTCACGCCACCACCCGCAGTCCCATCGCCGTCAGCTCCAGTGGGGACTATCCTCTCCATGAGCGGTATGCGCTGTCCAGTTTCTATCAGGAAGACCGGAGGACCTTTCTATACGATATCGGCAGCTTTGACGCCGTGATTGTGGTGACGGATGCCCGGGAAAAGGGCACAAAAGGGGAGAGAGCTCTTCTGAGCGCCCTGGAAAAAAAGAATGCAGTGGTGTGCCTGGTAAGGTGGTGCGGAGAATGAGAAGTTCTTATCTGGCGGAAGATGTGGTGCTGTTGCTGAAAGACATCACGGGCATGGTTAGTCCCCAGCCCACTCAGGAGCGGGAGAGGCTCATACAGTCAGGCAGGCATTACAGTGAAATGCTGCCTGTGGAATATGTTCCCACGGAGAAGTATATGGCGGTGTACAGGGAGGCTCTGGCCCGGTATGCCGGGCAGGTGGCGAAGGCTGTGGGAGAGCTCTCCCGCAGGATTATGGCGTCCCGGGGAAGGGATGTGGTGCTGGTGTCCCTGGCCCGGGCAGGCATTCCGGCGGGGATTCTGGTCAGACGGTATATTCAAAGATATTATGGTGTGAATGTGCCCCATTATGCCATTTCCATTATCAGGGGAAGGGGGATTGACGGCAATGCCATGGGATATCTGCTGGACAGGTATAAGCCCGGACAGCTTCTCTTTGTGGACGGGTGGATTGGAAAAGGGGCCATACTGGGGGAACTGGAAAAGGATGTGGGAGCTTACCCCGGCGTCAGCCCGGAGATTGCCGTTCTGGCGGATCCGGCGGGAGTGACGGAACTTCGGGGCACCCCTGAGGATATCTTGATACCCAGTTCCTGTCTCAACAGTACGGTGTCCGGACTGATCAGCAGGACAGTTTTGCGGGAGGATATTATCGGGGAAAAGGATTTTCACGGTGCGGTGTACTATGGGGAATTGAAGGATTCGGATTTGTCTTATCACTTTATAGAGACTGTCGAGGGATGTTTTTCTCCTACAGTGGAGGAAGACCTTACCTGTCCGGGGGGAAGCGGATTCGCCGGGAAAGAAAAGGCCTCCTGTACTGGCGGGGGTATCCGGGAGGTGGGGGAAATTGCCGCTTATTTTGGCATCCAGGATATCAATTTTGTAAAACCCGGCATTGGGGAGACCACCCGGGTTCTGCTGCGGCGGGTTCCCTGGAAAGTGCTGATAGGTGACAGATACCGGGGAGACCCGGAACTGGGCCATGTGGTCAGGCTGGCAGAGGAAAAGCAGGTTCCGGTGGAATATTATCCCCTTACCCGGTATAAATGCTGTGGCATCATCAAAAAAATCGCCGACGCATAACAGGATCTGCCAAAGGGCCGGCCGGCTCAGGGCAGGAGGACTCAAAGGACCTCCTGCCCTCTGACCCCAAAGGCCTGCGCCAGAAAAAGGGTCTGCCGGGCCCAGTTCAGGTGGGTTTTGTACTCGTTCATCCGCGCCCCTTCCTGGCTGCCGGAGACCAGCATGCCGGAATCTTTGTTCCACCCCAGAATGTTTTTGGCGTCCTCATAGTCGGAGGCCCAGACCTGGTAGCAGTCGTTTACCACCTCAATCTGCCGGGGGTGGATCACGGTCTTTCCCGTAAAACCGCAGAGCTTGTCGCCCTGTATCTCGGCAATGAGTCCGGTTTTCCAGTTCTCTCCCCCGTAGTATTCCCACACAGGGGCGGAGATTACATAGTCCATGCCATAGACGGTAACAATGTCCGTAAACAGGGAGGACACAGGCTTGATGTTGTGGATGGACTCATCCGGATGCCGGCGGAAACCGAATATATGGCATAAGTCATTGCCGCCCACTCGAATGTTCAGCACCAGTTCTTCCACCTGTCGGAGGGAGTCTTTCAGGGAGTACAGCACCTCGTACCGGGTGCGCAGATCTATCATGGCTTCGCTCTCATATATGGGCATAAACATTATGGTTCTGCCGGAGATTTCATTGGCCTCCACAATCTTCCGAATGTATGCTCCTGCGTTTATGGGGGAGAATTTGGGCAGGATAAAACCTGTTACCACATCCGCACACTCCTTCAGGGAGGAGATGAGCATGGGTATCTGCTGAGGGTGGCGCACCCGGATAAACAGCTGCGGGAGAAAAAAGTCCCTGTCCTGACGAGCCGTGTAGATCTCTCTCAGGGACTGCAGCAGGTCTTGTTCCGCCTGGGCCACATAGTTATCATGGATTGTGTCCTCCAGACAGAGGGCCAGGGAAAAGCGGCGGCCGAACTTTTCCTGGATGACGGACTGGGCGATGGAGGACCTGTTGGCCGGACAGTAGAGCAGGGGGCCCACACTGTAATATTTTACATGATTTTTCAAGGTCATTTTCCTTTCAGCCGCGCTCTGGCGCGGTTTCTTGCAAACAGAGATAATGTAATGGGAGTGGATCACAGGGGATCCGTTTCCTGGCAGAGTTCCCAGATTCTTTCTGACATTTCATCCGAAAAAGTTCTCTTTCCCGGCATTTCTTCCACCGGGAAATCAAGGGGGTATTTTTCTGTAAATCCCTGGGGCACGATCCCCATGTCCGCCTCCCGAAGCATGGAAATGTCAAACTGGCTGTCGCCTGCGGCGATGACCCTGGCGGCCCGGAAGTGTTTCCGAAACCTTTCCACGGCTTTTCCCTTGCTAAGATTTACAGGAACCACATATAGTTTCTCTTTATTGCAGATCACATCCACAAGCGCGGGATCCACAAGTTTTCTCAATTCCTCTGCCACAGAGTCCGGCTGGCTGCACTTGGTGAACAGGAACAGCTTTTCTATGAAACGCAGCTCAAATGTTCTCCTGGGGTCCTTCTGAAGAAAATACTCCGCGGCCTGAAGGGTGGGCAGACTTTCCTGAATCAGGCTTAAGGACTGCTGATACCAGGGGATATCTTTCTCTCCGTTTACCAGCAGAACTCCGCCGTTGCAGACCAGGGCGCAGGGAATACTGCCGATGCCCAGGCGTATCCTCTGATACTGCTCTATGGATCTGGTGGATGTGGGAACCACAAAAAGCCTTTCGTTTATCTGCTTCAGCTTTTCGTATGTATATCTGGTGAGGAAAGACAGCTCCCTGTTCTGGCTGCTTTCCACGCATATCCTGTCGTTTCCAATGGGGTGCCTGCAGGAATAGATCAGGGTATTGTCCAGGTCAAGATGCAGTATGGTCATGTCTCGCTCTCCCGGGGGATTCTTTTCATCATATGCTGAGGGCATACGGGCTTATTATAACATTGCTAACAGTCTGTGACAAGCTTCATGAGATTGATGTATTTTGCTGTTACCCCTCGCTCTCACAGCAGAGAAACACGATCCCGCAGGCCGGAAGCGAAATCCCTGTTTCTCCATGAAAAAAATAGCATTTTCTATCTTTATGTGTTATAATAGGCTTTATTCGGGGCGGGGAAAGAAAACCCTTTACTGAGGTGGCATATGGGGCGTGAATACATAGAGAAAAGATATAACATAATAGGACTGACGTCTATTGAAACCTTTTCCAGTATCAAAGGCGGCATGAACGGGAACTGCAAGGATGTGTATTTTCTCAGGGTTTCAGGGGTCAATGGGACATTTGCGGAAGATGTGGCTTCCATGGATGCGGTTCAGACGGCAAGAATGCGGTCAGGACAGGGAATCTATAACAGAGTAGGAGCGTTCCCCAGGAACATTGACGGGGACAGGGCCGCCTGCTGTATGGAGTGCTATCAGAAATGGCTGGACACAGGCAGGGAGGTGCTTTATACCCCCCGGTGTGGGGAAGCGGCAGGGGTGGGAGAACTGCTCAGCGCTGCCTGTAAAAAGGTTTTGACGACATACCGGTTCTGCAGTCCTGGTCTGAACGATTGTATGGAGAAAAATTTCGTGGTTAAGCTGCTGTTCTGGCTGGACGAGCTGGCTTTTGGATACCTGAGAGGGTGGGACCCCAGATGTTCCATGAAATTTGTGGCCCAGGGGGTTGTAAAGCAGCAGGAGTATTTCTTCTGTTACTTTCTGACTCTGCTTGGGGTTGACGTGCTGTTGCTGCAGAATGAGGTGGATATTGAGGAGAAACTGGACGCTCTGCAGCTGTCAAGGCAGGTGGTTCTGGGGGAGAAAAGGGCTGTGGCACTGGAAAATTATGACAGCCTGAAACAGGCTTCCGGGGCAGCTCTTTCGGGAATGGGAAAACCGGGAATGGGAAAAGCGAATTCCGGCAGGGTGTCCCAGGGAATGGGAAAGGCAGATGCGGGGGCGCCGTCCCGGGGAATGGGGCGGGCGGATTCTGGAAGGGAGTCCCAGGAAAGCGCACAGGCGGACAGGGGATGCGCCATGCCCCGGGTGGTTCTGCCCCCGCGCAGACAGAAGGCATCCATAGGTGGGGTGGACTTGGGAGGAAACCCAAAGGCG
>OFFI01001684.1_pt1 | contig 10988 bp, 8 predicted proteins | sample 1521351 | NCBI WGS metagenome assembly OFFI01 (sample SAMEA3504119, study PRJEB24116) | mouse gut metagenome | biome: mouse gut; feature: mouse-associated habitat; material: faeces | place: Denmark | collected 2011
ATCTCCCGTAAACAAACATGCTTCCTCGTCTCAAAATCTTCGCACTGCCCACCATACAAACCACCCCCAATGCAGTAAATACCCCACCAAAAGATTAAAATACGCCCGCCAATATCTCCTTTCTCTAAAAAAAACCATGCGCTCCCTCTGCGCCTCCAAATTCCTCCTGATCTTTTCACGGTCATATTTCGTCTGTACAGTAATACTGCCGTCCCTGACACGGTAAAAATAAAGTGCCTGCGTTGTCAATGCGATCCTCTCTACGCTTTCAATGATCAGGTGGCTTATCAGAACATCCTCAAGGCTTCTTCCTTCCGGAAATCTCATTCTTCTTTTTCCATTCCAAACGTCTCTATGATAAAGCTTATTCCACACCACCGTCTCCTGCATCTTATACTTCCCATGCCACTGCCGCAACATTTTCTCCGACGATATGCAAAGTTCCTCTACATCCCCAGAAGACTCTTGTTTCCCGCTAACAGTTCTGGCAACCGCCAATTCTTCCGTCGTCCCCTTTACATACGCACATGCCGCAAGATCCGCCGCATGCTTCGTAAGAAGCATGTATAAAACTTCTATATAATCAGGCAACACCAAATCGTCGCTGTCCACGAAGGCTATATACTCACCCTGCACATTATCCAAACCTGTATTTCTAGCACCAGCCTGCCCTCTGTTCTCTTGATGAATCACCCTGATCCGTTCATCCGTACGCGCATATTCATCACACATTTCACCAGAACCATCCGTACTGCCATCATCTACCAACAGAATCTCCAGATTCGTATAAGTCTGCTGCCGTATCGATTCTACACATTCCCCAACATAATCACGTACCTGATACACCGGCACAATAATAGAGATCAGCGGCATCTCTGTCTCATGTATTCTCTCATTCTGCAGCATGTTCATTTCATCCTCTTTATAATATTCCATACCCCTGATCTTTTGAACCAACAACGATTACCGTTATAAGCTCTTCTCCTGCTTCCTTTAACATCTTCTACAATCATCCACAGTGTTCGCACTTCCACCGCCAATCAGCACCCTCTTCCCGCAAAAAGCAAACCCGTATTTCCGTATACGCTCTTTCGGGATTCCATTTGCCGTCAGATTTGCCTGATACCCCTTCTCCTCTATCTGCCGCAATGCATCCTGTACCGTGTCAGATAGTTCCTTTTCCTCCTCATCCTGTACCTTAAATTCCAGTATGACTGCATCATATTCTGTGTTTCTCGGCTCCAGCATGATATCATATCTGCCAAACCCGCTCTCACGATTCGACGTGATCGTATACCGGTCCGCAAGCTCCACCATCAAACCCAATACAAAGCCATGATAAAATCGCTCTGGCTGCCTTTCTGATGGCCTGTTCCCGGTATCAAAGCTGCTGAATATCTCCGAAGACACCTTATTCATATAGACATTCATTGCCTTTACATCCGCTGCCAACAGTGCACTGATGAAATCATTATAGTCACCCAGTACGGGGGCAAACCAGCCTCTCACCATACCGATAAACATAACCCGTGTCTCAAAATTGGTCAATTCCAGTTCATATTCTTCTTTCCAGTCGCCATACTCCGTCGCATAGGCCTGATGTTTCTTTACTTTCAGATAACCACTGGCAAGCAGAAGGCTCCAGATGGCATTTCTCTTCACAGGCAGCTGATCATAAATGATCTGCTCATCTATCTCCATACAAATCGTTTTGCCCTGCATCAAACGCTCAAACGTTTTCTTGATTTCCAGATCTCCTTCTCGGATCAGTTTGCTCACAAGACTGTTGGAACTGGTATTCGCCCAGTATGTGCCTGCCTTCTTTTTATCAAGGAAATTGATCACTGACCACGGATTATAGATATCTGCCGTCTCTCCAAAAGTAAAGCCATCATACCACTTCCTGATCAGCTCCTCCTGTCCGGACAGGCCATACTCTTCAAGCGACGCAAAAACTTCTTCTTCCGTAAATCCGAAACTGTCTGCATACTTCCCGGAGGTCGTGGTTACAACTTCCAGATTATTCAGGTCTGAAAAGATCGATTCTTTACTGACTCTCGTGACCCCCGTCATAACAGCTCGTTCCAGATAAGGATTCGTCTTAAAAGTTGAATTGAACAGGCTTCTTATAAAATCCGACATTTCCTTCCAGTAGCCGTTTACATACGCCTCCTGCATCGGGGTATCATATTCGTCCAGAAGGATAATGACTTTTCTTCCATAATAGCGGGACAGAAAATCCGACATCTTATGCAAAGTCCACGTTGCCTCAATATCTTCCATGTCACAGTTTACACTGTGGAAATAAGCCTTTTCGTTTTCTGTCAACAGACCTCCTTCAAGTAGAAAGGTGCTCTTATTATAGATGTCCTCAATGATACGCTTAACAGATCGCTTCATTCCTTCCGGATCGGCTTCCTTGACATTAGCAAAAGACAGGTTAATGACCGGATATGTCCCCTGCAATCTCCGATACTTTTCAATCTGCCATATGGAAAGGCCTTCAAACAGCTCACACCTTCCAGCATATCTGACAGAAAAAAACTTCTCCAGCATACTCATATTCAGAGTTTTACCAAAGCGTCGCGGGCGTGTGATCAGAGTCACCTCATCGTCTGTCTCCCACCATTCCCGTATAAAATCTGTCTTATCTATATAAAAATTATTATTTGTCCGGATCTTCTCAAAATCCTGTTTTCCAATACCGATCACTCTTTTCATGGACTGTCACTCTCTCTGTATAACACAATGGCACATGAATGCTCCATCCGCCCTTTTCATTTACCTGTATTATCAGTATACCTGCTTTTGTCCTGAAAAGCAATGAATCAGAATCGCCTGTCAGATTCCCTTCATTCATCATCCTCAATCAAAAACTGTATAAAGGTCAGTAGTTCCTGCCTCTTATTCTTCTTAACTCTCTGTATATCGTACACTACCTTATGCATTGTTGTTCCATTATAATAGATATTCGTAAGATTTGTACTGCCAAGATAACTTGTATCCACCCCCAGAAGATAATCGACACTTACACGATACAGCTTCGCCAGGGCAATCAATACCGCTGTAGGCACAGCACACCGCCCGCTTTCGTAGCTCTGATAGCACTGTGGTGAAACATTCAAATAAGCTGCGACCTCCCTCTGTTTCATATCATGATCATCTCGTAAATCTCTTATTACCTCGCGTAGTTCTTTCATGTATCTTATCCTTCACTTCCTCTTTCGTTGTTGAATAGATTATTACACAACATAAAGAAGTAAGATAAAAATCACACGAATAGTAGCCAAACTTCTATCTACACAACAAAAAATTGTATTCAATCCCCTCCAATCTCCTTCGCCTCCCTGCTATTCATAAAACCTTTCAATCACTTCCCCCATTCTCTCCCACGAGAATCTCTGTGCCGCCTTCTCGATATTCTCTATCAAACGCCGCTCCACATCTTCCTCATAAAATCTGCATACTGCCTCAGCAATCTCTTCCGGTTTCTCCGGCTCCACCACATAACCGGTCTTTCCGTCCTCCACCACATCCGGCAGACCGCCCACATTCGTCACAATCACAGGCTTTATAAACCCGTATGCAATCTGTACAATACCGCTCTGCGTCGCCGATACATATGGCAATACTACCAGATCCGCTGCTGCGAAATACTGTTCCACTTCCCGGTCTGGTGTATAGGAATCCACCACATTAACATAGTCCCCTATCTCCAGTCCGTTGATTAATTCCGTATACTCTTCTCTGTCCGCTCCAAACTCACCCACGACCCAGAGCTGCACCTGTCCGTCCAGATTCCTGACAATTCTGGGCAGTGCCTGCAACAGATACTTTAACCCCTTATATTCCCTCACATAACCAAAAAACAACAATACCTTCTTATCATATTCAATATCCAACCTGTCACGCGCCTGCTCCTTACTGAGGCCCTCAAACCGAAAGGCATTATAGGTCGGATGCGGAGTCACCGTATAATCAGCTCTCTCCTTTATTTTCTCCAACTCCTTTCCCTCTTCTTTAGCATGCACGATATAGTGTTTCCCATGCTTTAGCGCCAGACGCGTAAGCAGCTTGTCCATCGGAAATCTTTCATGAGGAAAGACATTATGACATACAAATACAAGATTCTGCTTCCCTATAAACCGCTCCAGCAGAAAATAACAGGGCGCAAAATATGGATGCCACCACTGAATCAGCACCATATCAGGCCTCTGATGCCTGATATAGCGCGCTGTTCTGATAATATTAAACGGATTGGCCGTATGCAGCATATAACTTGCCCCGTCGATTTTAAAGCTGTCATTACTGTAATCCCGCTGTTCCTTGTGAAATAAAATTTTCGGATACTGCATCTTATAGGTCAGCATCTCTACATCATTATGCTTGACTAATTCCCGATACATCAGTCCTGTATAATGAGAAATTCCGCCCTTATAAGGATAAACCGGCCCGATCATAATAATTTTCTTTTTCATATAACTGTCAATTCCTTCCCTGATGCACTTTGATTTCTTCCAGAATGTATTATGTCTGTTACATCTTCCACTAAAATTATTTATTCATAAGAAATACTATGTTGTTGTAAGAGCACTGGCAATCGTTCTGAATGACGATAATCTGTGTGCTGAATATCTCTTTACTGATATGATATATCTCTTTAGACCTTTTTTCAACAACTATAGTAAACGACATTAGAAATTTCGTTTACTATAATTCCCGTTCTTCCTACAAGTGTTTGACCCGTTTTGGGCGGTGCTTAATTCATCAATGGACAACAGACAACAAGCTGAACCCCTCCAAGCAAAAGCCTGGAGGGGTTCTAACCCGCATTAATATAATCTAATTTTTAATAGATTTAGCTTAATTCATTTCATGACATCGAAAACATAACTTTAGTCTGTAACCTTAACTGTCAGTGTTGCTTTCTTGCCATCTGCTGTTGTAGCAGTAATCTTAACGTTACCCTTCTTAATCGGAGTAACCTTATTACCTACCAGCTGAACAATACCTTTCTTATTTACAGTGTAGGTAACCGCTGCTACTTTACCCTCGTCTGCTCCAGGCAATTCCCAACCGGTTGTTCCACTCACCTGAATCTTAGAGAAAATTTCAAAAGTATCGTCTGTACTTGCTTTACTAATAGATGTAATTTTCCCATCACTTGACTCATTCTCTACAAACTGTACCTTACCGCTTGCCTTAACAACCTTCAGCGTCATGGATGTCTGAACACCAGCCTCAGGGAGTCTTGCAGTTACTACAAATGTATCTCCAACATTATACTTATCTTTCTTAAGTACAAGTTTTCCGCCCTTGATGCTGTTTTCCTTGCTACTGGTTGTCTGACTTACTTTTTCACCATTCCGAGTTGCTGTCCAAACAATATCTTTAGCCTTGCTTGTCGTTCCTTTCTGCAGCGCAGCCTTAAGAGTAATCGTCTGATTCTTATTGGTTCCGGCAATTGCGCTGTTCTTCGTAGTCAACACAAGAGTCTTTGTCGGCACTGTAACATTAGTCTTGAAGGTTGCCTTAATTGCTACATACTTACTGCCCTTCTTCGCAGAACCGTTAATAGAAATATTAGCTTTACCCTTCTTAACAGCTGCAACTGTACCACTGCCGTTACTGTTTCCTCTTGCTGTCGCAATCTTATCGTTACTGGTTACCCAGCTCAGCGCTGTTGCAATCGGTTTTCCATCCGGAAGCTTATCAATCTCTTTACCGTCTATCTTTGCTGTTGCAACAACCTTATATGTTTTGGATCTGTCAACCGCTATTGTCTGGTCTATACCTTTATCTGTTTTCACCCTACTGCCATCAGACAAAGCACCAGCAATCTTCTTACCAGTAGAATACATATTAGAGTATACTGTAATGGAAGTAATATCAATCTGTGTCAGATTAAATTCCATCTCCTTTTTAGGCATTGCCTTAGCCTTCTGATACTCTTTATCTACATTCTTCTTACCAATTGCCTTGGCATTGGTTGCCGTAACTCTAATCTTGGTTACCCCTTTAAGATCAGGCTTAATTGTCAGAACACCTTTAGCATTGATTGATGCTACGCTCTTCATCTTCTTTGTTTCTGTGTTATCTGCACCTTCAATAGCCCATGCCAAAGCTGTCTCTGTGAAATTATCACTACCATTAGCCGCATATTTCTGATCAGAACCCAATTTTACTGTCTGTCCGGAATACAGATTCTTTGTCTCTGCAGTAATCTCAAATCCAGTCATATTAGCTCTGACAGTAACATTAAATGTTCCTTTCTTACCGCCTGATGACTGTGCTACAACCTGCGCTGTACCTACTGCCTTCGGAATCAATGTTACCTGATCACCATTACCCTCTACCTCTACGATAGCCGGTTTCTTGGACGACCATGTAATCTTATCCGTACACTGATTGCGATCCTCTGCCGTAAGCTCTTTTGCTTTATTACTTCCGTCTACCTTTGCCCACAACACTGCTTCAAACTTGGGAGCACTTTCGATCTTATTCTCTTCATCACCATAAGTATTAACCAACCAGTCAAATTTCTTAACTTTGTCTTTTCCTACTTCTCTGATTTCAACTTTGGTTGCATGATTAGCTTTCTGTACAGTAATAGGTGTATTAGCTGATTTGTGCCTTTCGCCTATAGCGACTACAGTTACCACCTTTCCATCCTTCTTGGCTTTGAACTTAAGAACACCATTCTTAAGTGTTGCAGCCTTATCGGGATCCTTTACGATCTCAAAGGTAACTTCATCATTGGCAGTACTCGGCTCTTTCTTTAAATACTCATTAAGATCTACAGAAGTTCCTTCATACGTAATCTGATTTGGATTTGCAGTCAACTCTTCATCAAACCACAATTTTTCTGCATACTGCTTAACAAACACAGTAGCGGTAGAAGTAAAATGAATGTTATTCTCATGATCATCCAAACTTACCGTAACGGTAGCTTCGCCGCCGCCTCTGGCAACTAAAGTCATCTTCTCCAGAGAACCGTTAGGATCCTTCTTGTTATTCTCAGCATCTATCCTGTTATTAAGGTTAACCACACTCAGCTTACTTGATTTCCAAGTCAAATGCTTTGCTAACTTATCCTTCTCGTCCTGGCTCAGATTACCTAAAAACTCAACTTCCAACCCTTTCAAGACCGGATTTTTAGGGTCATAAGCGCCATCCATTTCCATCTTGACATCTGTTTCGTTAAGAACGATGCCCGTCAGCTTCTGCTCGTCCTTCAGTACACCGGTATATGTGCCAGTATTGGTTGATGTTACGGTACCGGTACGAGTATCTTTGCTGTCCGACGGAACATCCCCGCCCCAGCCGTCCTCGACCTTATACACATCCCGAAGACCTGCCGCAGATGCTGTCAACGGAGTGGCTACCAGCATGGATGCTGCCAATGTCCACACCATTGCTTTTTTAGCAATCGCTATACATTTCTTTCTCATTGTATCTCTCTCCTCCATTTAGATTTATTAACGCTAGTACTAAGTATAAGATACTTTCCCGGATTTAGCAAGTGCTGTCTTTTCAAAAATACAATTTTGTGTATTATGATGGATTTTGTCCACGAAAAGACATCATTTTAACAAAACTGCATTGCAAAATCCCGATGGACTTACACTTACCCTCCATGTCATCCCTGACACAAATGTCTTACTTATAGTAAACGACATTAGAAATTTCGTTTACTATATATCTTATACCTCCGTGCCGTCTATGACACTGCCCTGCACATTCAAATTCCCCTTCTCATCGCCTCCTTTTTCTACCGGCCTGCCATCCGGATCAAGTAGTCCCAGTTCCAGTTTCTTTACCCGATACTGTACATCCTCCAGCAGTTTACGGTTCGCTGATATGATATCCGCCTGTAGTCCGGTCACGATCGTCTGACTACCTATAATGATCAGCATCGTGGCAAGAATCAGGGACTGGATATGTCCGGTTCCGGTTCCCCGAAAGAAGAAGAACAGAAACCTGATCCCAATGGCAATACCCCCCAACATGGCGGTACTTCCAAGAAGAAAAAATATTTTAAGAGGTTTGTACATCAGTACTGCCCTCAGGATCGTCAACATTGATTTCTTGACATAGTCAAAAATAGAATGCATCAGTCTGGATTTACGCAGTTCCGGGTTTGTATTGACGGGAACAGATGTGATCGCCATCTTATTCCTGCCCGCCTGCACGATGGTCTCCAGTGTATACGTGTACTCATTATGTACATTGACACGCATAGCGGCCTTCCTGCTGTATGCACGGAAACCGCTGGGGGCATCCGGTATATCCGTCCTGGATGCCAGCCGCACCACGTAACTTCCGAAGCGCTGCAGCTTCTTCTTAATATAGGAAAACTCCGTTATCTCATCGATCGGTCTCTCGCCGATCACAATATCGGCCTCCCGTCTCAAAATCGGCCGGATCAATTTCTCGATATCCGCTCCACAATACTGGTTGTCCGCGTCCGTATTTACAATAATATCCGCACCATGGCGGAGCGCCAGATCAATCCCGGCCAGAAATCCTTTCGCCAAACCAAGATTCCGCTTAAAATGAACAATATAATTGACACCCCAGTTTAATGCCACCTGTTCCGTGTCGTCACTGCTGCCGTCATTGATGACCAGATACTCGATCTCATCCACGCCTTCAATCTGCTTTGGCAGTTCGTTGAGCGCGATCTCCAATGTTTCCGCTTCGTTATAGCATGGTATCTGAATGATCAGTTTCATCGGATGCCTCCTGCCCTTACCGCTTCATTTTCTTACTTCTCTCCATTCGGACGATCCATTGCACACTGCTCATCCGTCTCTCGAGAATATCGTATATTCTGCTTATGATAAAAGTAGCCCCCACTCCACCGTATCGCAAAGACATCAATATGACCTTCTTTCGGTAAGCGGAAGATCTCAGCTTATGCACGCAGGCGATCTGTTCCCTGTATCCGGTCTCCCGCAGATAATCCCGCACCAGCCTGTGGCATCGTCTGCGTTCTGCCGCAGAACACACATTTGCCGCATTGCGGTAACTGTCTATATAATGTTCACACAGGCTCACCTTCCGATACGCGTCAAACACCGCCTTGTCTTTCGCCATTCCTTTCTCAAGATAAGGCATCACATACCCGTCCAGCGCGGCAAATCTCTCCTGCAGATCTTCTATATATTCTCCCCTGTGGGACTCTGACTGCTCATTGACCCTCCAGCAATACCCCGGAACAGACACTGTCACCGCCCGCTTTGCAAGACTCAAAGCATGTGTCACAAAAATCCAATCGTCCTCATAGTTGATGAATCTTTTAAATTCTATCTGGTTTTCTCTTATAAAATCGGTCCGAAAGATACACTTCCATACGGATCCGTAGAAATAATTGCTGCTTTCTGCAAAATCATACCGAAACCCACGAAACAAAAGCGGATACAACAGCTCCTGCTGCACCTTCGCTCCTGTATAAATGCCATCCTGCACCCGCTCGAAGCCGCTCCTTTTTCCATGGATAGACCGCTCGGTACTGCACATCCCCATCTGTGCATCCTCTGTCTGCATCTGCTGCAGTAACGCCAGACACCCTTCCGGCAAAAGAATATCATCCTGATCCCAGAAGCATATGTATTCTCCCTGCGCCTGGCAAAGTCCTCTGTTGCGGCTTGCCGCAATGCCTCTGTTCTCCTGTCTGAAACAGCGGATCCTGTCATCCAGCACCTCAAACTCTGCGCATATCGCACCGCTGCCGTCGGCTGAACCGTCGTCAATCAGTATCAATTCCCAATCCAGACTTCTGATACCGCGGATCCTTTCCACCGTCTCCCGCAGATACCGTTCCCCGTTATATACAGGCACGACCGCCGTAAGTACCGGCTTTCTGTCCTGTTCCGTCTTCATACCTGCACCCCCATATCTATCGTTAACGGCACCGGAAACCGTACACAAACACTCATGAAAAGTGGGATGCATCCCGACACAAATGCTCCATAAAAGGTATTGCGCATTATTTTGTAAAAGGTTCCCAGCGTCTGGCCAGATCCTGATCTTTATTGATCGCCAGCACATATCCGCCCAGTCGCATCATCGTCTCACATTTCTCCGGCACTACGGAACCTTCTCCATCCCAGAAGTAATGTTTCATAACAAAGAAAGCGTCTTCCTCCAGAGGAACCTCCTCCATACTTGTCACCGTGACGGGCAGATCCGACAGCATATACTGCAGCGCTCCCGGATTCCTGTCATTCCCTGAATCACATATGCCCAATCTAATACATAATATATCTTCTCATCCTCCCCCAGCACGCTGATCCATGATGCGAACTGTGGATAAGGCTCCGCCTGTTTCTCATTCCTGACCACCACATAGGCGTCTACGATCGTCCTGCCAAGATATGACCATGCGACCACCGGAATCATCAGCGCAAGTACGGTTCTTGCCGTCTTCACTTTCGGAAAACGTTCCCGCAGGAATTTTAACAATGCCATAAAATATGCGATCAGCGGCACAATATACCCTTGCAGCTGCTCTATTTTCCCGTGGGGAACTTCATAGTTCCAGACCACTCTGCCGAACATGACGCAGTGAGCAAGTTCAAATTCCTTCCTCCGCAGTTCGTCCCAGGCATACTGACACAACCTGCCGCCCAGCATATATAATACCATGAAAATAATGACGGTGCGTAACCATTTTTTGTCATTGAGCAGACGGTACAGACCATACAGCAGCACAAATCCCAACACAAACTCCGTGTATCTGCCGTTCACCAGGTCGTCGTTTTTATACAGACCTTCTTTATAGATCGCACTGATCATAAAAGTACTGAACCATGCTGCCAGCACTCCAAGAAGCCATATCCGGTCTTTCCACAACTCTGCGGACAACCGCCTGCCCTCTCTATGATCCGGATCGGCTTCCCGGACAACCTCTGTAACCGTCTCTTCGCCTGATGCCGTATTCACCTCTGCCGTTTCCTGATGCGAATCCGCAGCTTCCGCCTTTT
>OFFI01001700.1_pt1 | contig 10936 bp, 9 predicted proteins | sample 1521351 | NCBI WGS metagenome assembly OFFI01 (sample SAMEA3504119, study PRJEB24116) | mouse gut metagenome | biome: mouse gut; feature: mouse-associated habitat; material: faeces | place: Denmark | collected 2011
GACGACGCCATTGCCCTTCGGGAGGCCGTAGAGGCAGGCGGCATTAAGCGTGCAGTTGTGGCAGGCGGCGGATTTATCGGCCTTGAACTTGCGGAAAATCTCAGGGAACTGGGCATGGACGTCACCATCGTCCAACGTCCGAGACAGCTAATGAATCCTTTTGACCCCGATATGGCTTCCTTTATCCACAGCGAGGTAAAAAGGCACGGCGTAAAGCTGGCCCTCGGATATACTGTAGAAGGTTTCGAGGAAGAAAACGGCGGGGTGAACGTATTGCTTAAAGACAGGCCCCCTCTTCACGCCGATATGGTCGTACTGGCTATCGGTGTCACTCCGGATACCGGCCTTGCAAAGGCTGCCGGGCTGGAACTCGGCATTAAGGGAAGCATCCTGGTAAATGACCAGATGGAGACTTCCGCGCCCGGCATCTATGCCGTAGGCGATGCCGTACAGGTAAAGCATTCTGTCACCGGACAGGACGCACTGATCTCACTGGCAGGCCCGGCAAACAAGCAGGGGCGTATCGCCGCAGACAACATCTGCGGTCATGCCAGCCATTATCACGGCTCCCAGGGAAGTTCCGTCATTAAAATATTTGGCATCACGGCGGCGGTCACCGGAACAAATGAAAAGAACGCAAAAGCAGCCGGCCTCGAAACAGATAAAGTATACCTCTCCCCCATGAACCATGCGGGCTATTATCCCGGAGGGAAACTGATGACGATGAAAGTTATCTTTGAAAAAGGCACTTTCCGCCTCCTGGGAGCGCAGATCATCGGCTACGATGGCGTTGACAAGCGTATCGACGTACTTTCTGCCGCCATCCATGCCGGGTTAAAGGCAACGGCGCTCAAAGAGCTTGACCTTGCCTACGCCCCGCCTTATTCTTCTGCCAAAGACCCTGTCAATATGGCAGGCTTTATGATTGACAACATCTCGAAAGGCATTTTAAAACAATTCCACACGGAAGATGTAAAATGCCTCCCCCGTGACGGAAGCGTTACGCTGCTGGATTCCCGTACGCCCTATGAATATGCCCTCGGACATATTGATGGCTTTGTGAATATCCCGGTCGACAGCCTCAGGGAACGCTTACAGGAGCTTGACATCGAGAAACCTGTCTATGTCATCTGCCAGAGCGGGCTCCGCAGCTACATCGCCTGCCGGATCTTGTCCGGAAACGGCTATGACTGCTATAATTTTTCCGGCGGTTTCCGCCTTTATGACTCCGTTACAAATGACCGCTGCCTGATTGAAACCTCTACAGGCTGCGGCATGGACGGCAGATGATTTTTTTCTTCCAATCATAAAGATGCCGCAAGGCTGCAAATCCCTTTGCGCCCTGCGGCATCGCATTGTTTCAGCACCATGTCACTGCATCAGTTTCCTATACAGGTTCAAATCTTCATCCTTAAACACATTAAAGATCACCCTCTCAAGCTTTGACCTGGTAAGATAACGGTCTACTGCATCTACTGCAATCTGCGCCGCAAGCTTGTTAGGAAAATGGAACTCCCCTGTGGAGATGCAGCAGAAAGCCAAAGTCTTAAGCCCCTCTTTCTCCGCAAGGATCAGGCAGCTTATATAGCAGGACCTTAACTCTTCTTTCTGCTTTTCCGTAACATTCAATCCCACAGTAGGGCCCACTGTATGCAGGACATATTTCGCCGGGAGGTTGTACCCTTTTGTAATCTTAGCCCTCCCCACCGGCTCCTCACGGCCCTGCCGTTCCATGATCTCCGCGCACTCATTTCTGAGCTGGATTCCCGCCGCCGAATGGATTGCATTGTCAATACATCCGTGGCAGGGAACAAAGCATCCCAGCATCTGGCTGTTTGCCGCATTTACTATGCCGTCTGCGGCAAGCCTTGTGATATCCCCCTGCCAGATAGACATGCGGTCTGCGTTCTTAATCCCCGTACACGGGTATTCATCCGATACTGCCGGGATGTCCGGCACAGCCACGATTCCCTTTGCGGCAAGCTCTTCTTTCAGAAAGGCATCCTGCTCCTTTATATACTCTTCCGGGGCGGCTCCCGGCCACCGCACGTTCATAAGGCTTCTGAGGAGCATCTTCTTTTCAAAACAATCCGCCGGCTCTCTCAGAGACGCATACCCGTCGTTCTCGTTCTTCAGATATCCGATCAGGCTGCTGATCCTTTTTTCTTTTATTGATCTCCTCATTCCGAACCCTCCTCTTTCTTCCTTGCCCTTTCATTCCTCCCTGTACGCAGAGATTGTCATCGTTCTATTCTCTCAAGCTTTGCAAATCCCGCAAACATTTTCTTTATCCCGGCTTTGTCGAAGTCCACCGCCACTTCATAGTCACGGCCTCCTTCCACAATGCTTTTTACCGTTCCCTCCCCGAACTTTATATGACGCACCCTGTCTCCGACACCATATGAAAGGCTCCCGCCGGACGCTTTGCCAAACTGCCTGACCGGCTTTGCCGCCGAAAATGCCTGTGCTTTAAAGGTTTCTTTCGCCTGCCTGTAGGCAGTCTGCCCTGCCCCCTCCAGACGCATGCGTTTTTCTTCCTCGCGCTCCGCCTCTCTCTTAAAGATTTCCCCTGTCGTGACAAGCTCCATCGGAATCTCCATCAGGAACCTGGACATCCGGTTATACTGCGTCTCTCCCCTTACCATGCGCCTCTTCGCGCAGGTAAGCGTAAGATTCTCCTGTGCCCTTGTAATCCCCACATAGCAGAGCCGCCTTTCCTCTTCCACCTCATCCGGATCGTCCGCCGTGATGGACATATAGCTCGGAAACAGCCCGTCCTCCATCCCTGCCAGATATACATGGGGAAACTCCAGGCCCTTTGCGCTGTGCAGGGTCATCAGCACCACATAGTCAGTGCTCTCGTCCAGGCTGTCGATATCCGCCACCAGTGCCACCTCTTCCAAAAATCCGCTTAAGGTCGCCGGCTCGTCATGCTCCTCGCACGTCTCCTCATATGCAGACAGCTTGCTTATAAGTTCGTCGATATTCTCAATCCGCCCTGCCGCCTCCTCGGAGTCCTCCGCCTCAAGGCTTTCTATGTACCCGGTCTCCTCAATGATCTCCCTCAGCAGGTCCGAAGGGCACATATCCTCCGCATCCGCCTTGAAATGCTCGATGAGAGCCGCAAACGATTCTAGTTTTGCCGCCCCCCTTCCGATGTCCGGAATCAGATCCACGCTCCTCAACGCCTCATAGATGCCGATTTCGCGGGATGCGGCATACTCCTGCACCCGGTTGATGCTTGTAAGCCCGATTCCCCTTTTCGGCACGTTCATGATCCTGCGGACCGCCAAGTCGTCCTTCCCATTGTCCACCGTCTTCAGATAAGACAGCAGATCCTTAATCTCCCTTCTGGCATAAAAGTTAACGCCGCCCACAATCTTATAAGGAATATTAGCCGTCACAAATTTCTCCTCAAACATCCGCGACTGGGCGTTGGTACGGTACAGCACCGCATGGTCATTGTAAGCGCGCTCCCCTTTCCGGACGTTTTCCCGGATATCGGACACCACATACTCTGCCTCGTCATATCCGGTGTCAAACTGCCGGAGCATAAGCTTTTCCCCGATTCCGTTGTCCGTCCAGAGAGATTTATCCTTTCTCCCTTTATTGTTGCTGATGACCGCATTGGCGGCATTTAAAATGTTGCTGGTAGAGCGGTAATTCTGCTCAAGCTTTATCACCTTTGCATTATCGAAAAACTGTTCAAAATTCAGGATGTTCTTAATATTCGCCCCACGGAATTTATAGATGGACTGGTCATCATCCCCCACCACGCATAGATTCCTGAGCTTTGACGCCAGCAGGCGCACAAGCTCGAACTGCACCGTATTCGTATCCTGGTACTCATCTACCATGATATAGCGGAAACGCTCCTGATAGTTTTCAAGCACATCCCTGTGGATCTGGAAAAGCTGAACCGTCCTGAGCAGGAGATCGTCAAAGTCAAGGGCATTATTGGCACGCAGCTGCTTTTCATATTCGCCGTATACGTCGGCAATCTTCAGCATGCCAAAATCTCCCCCCGCGTTCAGCCGGAACTCCTCCGGCGTCACCATCTCTTCCTTCGCGTGGGAAATAGCCGCCAGAAGAGCACGCTCCCGATACTGTTTCGTATCGATCTGAAGGAGTTTGCAGATGTCCTTCATCAGCGTCTTCTGGTCGTCCGTATCATAGATCGTAAAATTGGTGTCATACCCCAAAAGCGCGATATGCCGTCTCAGAATCCGCACGCACATCGAATGGAACGTGCTGACCCAGATGCTCTCCGCGCCAAATCCAACCATCCTGTCCACCCGCTCCCGCATCTCCCCCGCGGCCTTGTTTGTAAACGTAATCGCAAGGATATTCCAGGGGTTCACCCCCTTCTCGTCAATCAGGTACGCAATCCTGTGGGTCAGGACCCTGGTCTTCCCGGAACCGGCCCCCGCCAGGATGAGGAGAGGCCCCTCCGTGTGGAAAACCGCCTCCCTCTGCCTGTCATTCAAAGCATCATACACACTCAAAACACTCATTTCCTTTCTCATTCATTCGGCATTAACTGCCGGCTTTTTCTATTGTACCACAAAATCCGCCGCAGCACATTGCCTTTTTTCATCATCCTTTCTGTCATCCTCGCTATGCGCCGACCGCGTTCCCTGTGTAAAGCTGATAATATTTCCCTTTCTCCTCGATCAGCTGTTCATGGGTTCCCCTCTCGATGATCCTTCCCTGTTCCAATACCATGATGCAGTCCGAGTTGCGTACCGTGGACAGCCTGTGGGCGATCACAAAGGTAGTCCTGCCCTTCATCAGCTTATCCATGCCGTCCTGTACGATACGCTCTGTCCTCGTATCGATGGAGCTTGTCGCCTCGTCTAAGATGAGCACCGGAGGGTCTGCCACTGCTGCCCGGGCAATGGCAAGGAGCTGCCTCTGGCCCTGGCTTAGGTTTGCCCCGTCCCCGGTCAGCATCGTGTCATACCCATTGGGGAGCCTCCGTATAAAACCGTCCGCATTGGCAAGTTTTGCCGCCGCCACCACTTCCCCGTCCGTAGCATCCAGCTTTCCGAACCGGATATTTTCTTTCACCGTGCCGGTAAACAGGTGGGTGTCCTGCAGGACAATCCCCAGAGACCTTCTCAGATCCGCCTTTTTAATCTTATTGACGTTGATTCCGTCATAGCGGATCTTTCCGTCCTGTATATCGTAAAAACGGTTGATCAGATTGGTGATCGTCGTCTTTCCCGCCCCGGTGGAGCCTACAAAGGCAATCTTCTGCCCCGGCTCCGCAAACAGTTTCACATCATGGAGGACGATCTTTTCATCGTTATACCCAAAGTCCACCCCGTCAAAAACTACGTCTCCTTTTACTTCCACATAGTCTACGCTTCTGTCCGCCTGATGGACATGTTTCCACGCCCAGCGGCCGGTGCGCTCTGCACTCTCGATAAGTTTCCCGCCTTCTTCCCGCACATTTACAAGCGTCACATATCCGTTGTCGGCCTCCGCCTCTTCGTCCAACAGCTTAAAGATTCGGTCCGCGCCTGCCATTGCCATCACCACCGCATTTAGCTGCTGGCTGATCTGGTTGATCGGCATGCTGAAACTCTTATTGAAAGTCAGAAAGCTTGCAAGCCCGCCCAGGGTAAAGCCGCCTACATTTCCAAGCGCAAGCGCTCCCCCCACGATGGCGCAGACTACATAGCTTACGTTTCCCAGCTGTGTATTGATGGGCCCGAGAAAATTAACATAAGTATTCGCCTTGTCTGCGCTGGCAAAAAGCCTGTCATTCAGTTCCCGGAATTCTTTCTTGCTTTCTTCCTCGTGGCAGAATACCTTTACAACCTTCTGCCCGTTCACCATCTCCTCGATGTGCCCGTTCAGGGCGCCCAGATTCTTCTGCTGCTCCACAAAATATTTTCCGCTCCGGGAAGCCGCCTGTTTCGTGCACAGCACCATAATCCCCACCATGACAAGGGTCACGGCAGTAAGCGGCACATTTAAAATCAGCATGCTGACAAACACGCTGACAATCGTCACCCCGCTGTTGATGATCTGCGGGATGCTCTGGCTTATCATCTGCCTTAAGGTGTCAATGTCGTTTGTATAGACCGACATGATATCTCCATGTGCATGTGTGTCAAAATATTTCACCGGAAGCCGCTGCATATGCTCAAAAAGCTCATTCCTGAGCGCCCTCTGGGTTCCTTGTGTTACCGTTACCATAATCCGGTTATATGCGTAGACGGATACCACTCCGACCCCATAAAACATGGCCACTCTTCCGATAGCGCGTGCAAGGGGGCCAAAATCCGGCTGATCCGTCAGGAGGAACGGCGTGATATAATCATCAATCAATTTCTGCATAAACAGCGTTCCCTGCACATTGGCAAGCACCCCGGCAAAGATAAGCACGATCACCATCACATACGGAATCCCATAGCGGGAAAAGACATATCCCATCAGGCGTTTCAATATCTTTCCCGGATTCTCCACATTCGGTTTCATTCCTCTGGGCATGTGCCCTCTTGGCATTGTCCTTCCTTTATTCTCTCCCATCTTCTACTCACCCGCCTTCTCATCAAAATCACCGCCGCCCTGGGTCTGCGACTCGTATACCTCGCGGTAGATCTCATTATTTTCAAGGAGCTCTTCATGAGTCCCAAATCCGTGCACCTTCCCTTCCTCCATGACAATAATGCGGTCCGCATCCTGCACGCTGGAGATCCTCTGGGCAATGATAAATTTCGTCGTATCCGGTATCTCCTCCCGGAACGCCCTGCGTATCCTGGCATCTGTCGCCGTATCTACCGCGCTGGTGCTGTCATCAAGTATCAGCACCTTCGGTTTCTTAAGGAGCGCTCTCGCAATACACAGCCTCTGTTTCTGCCCTCCTGACACGTTGCTGCCTCCCTGCTCGATATAAGTGTTGTACCCTTCCGGGAATTTACGGATGAATTCATCTGCACATGCCAGCCTGCACGCTGCCGCGCACTCCTCGTCTGTGGCGTTTTCATCACCCCACCGGAGATTTTCCAGAATCGTTCCGGAGAACAGCACATTGTTCTGCAGTACGACAGCAACCTGGTTTCTCAGCACTTCCAAATCATAATCCTTTACATTTACGCCTCCCACCAGCACCTCCCCGGACTCCGCGTCATAAAGGCGGCTTATGAGGCTCACCAGGCTGCTTTTCGCGCTTCCGGTCCCTCCGATGATCCCCACCGTCTCACCGGAACGCACTTTCAGGTTGATCTCCTTAAGCACCGGCTCGTCACTGTCCTTTTTATAGGAAAACGATACGTTCCTGAACTCTACATTTCCGTCCTTCACTTCCGTCACCGGATGCTCAGGATTCTGAATCGTGCTTTCCTCACACAACACTTCCCCGATACGCCGGACGCTGGCCGTACTCATGGATATCATGACAAATACCATAGACAGCATCATAAGGCTCATCAAGATGTTCATGCAGTATGCAAGAAGGCTCATCATCTCACCTGTCGTAAGCTCTGATGACACGATCATCTTTGCCCCGATCCAGCTGATAAGAAGGATGCATGAGTATACGGTAAGCTGCATCAGCGGCGCGTTCACGATCACATTGCACTCTGCCTTTACAAAGATATTGTAGATATTCTGGCTCGCCTTTTTGAATTTGTCTGTCTCCTCCCCTTCACGGACATACGCTTTCACTACCCGGATTGCCGATACATTCTCCTGCACGGACGCATTCAGCTCGTCGTATTTAGGAAATGCCATCATAAAATATTTGGTGGCATGGCGGATAATAAAAAACAGGATCACGCCCAATATAAGCACTGCCGCAAGATAAACACTTGCAAGCCTGGCATTGATCGTAAATGCTATGGCCATGGCGCACAGAAGACTTGCGGGAGCCCTCATAAACATCCGAAGGGTCATCTGGTATGCCATCTGTACATTGGTAACATCTGTCGTCAGGCGGGTAACCAGCCCCGCCGTGCTGAATTTGTCAATATTGGCAAATGAGTAGGTCTGAATGTTGTTAAACATTGCCTCCCTTAAGTTTTTCGCCAGGCCGGTGGATGCCTTTGCGCCGTACCGCCCGCCTAGCATCCCGGCAAGCAGGCCCAAGAGCGCCGCGGCGATCATGACCGACCCAACTTTGTAGATATGCGCCATGTTCCCCGCATTCACGCCCTCATCAATGATAGATGCCATGAGATACGGTATTACCATCTCCATTGCCACTTCCAGTATCATATAGACCGGCGTCGCTATGGATGCCGCCTTATATTCTTTTACTTCCTGCAAAATTCTTCGCAGCATTCTATCCCTCCTTCTTTGCACCTGATGTTCTCTCTTTCCAGGTTCGCGTGGATCTTGCCGCACACCCGGAAAAATATCTCCAGCTCCTCCCCGCTGATGTCCTTTTCCAAAACCTCATTCATCCGGTCAAACATCTGCCTTAGCATCTCATTATTCCTTATGCCTTTTTCTGTCAGGAACACTCTCTTAAGCCTCGCATCACGCTCTACAGCTTCCCTCCGGATATACTCTTTCTTCTCTAAGATCTGAATCAGGTTGGTAACGGTAGATCTGCCAATCGAAAATGTCTTCTCAATGTCTTTCTGAAACACTTCCTTTTCCCTGTTCTCATACAGGTAACGCAGAATCCATCCATGCATCATAGTGATCTCGTCAATACCGCTCCTTTTGGCGTTATGTGCCAGATATTTTGAAACGATCTGATGGAGCCTGTGTATCTCCTGACCCACGGCTCTTTTTTTGGTTCTCACGGCCGCACCTTCTTTCTGTCAAATATTTATCCGTTCCCGAATTGTCCATTCCAGAACAGTTTAATATCGAATTGTTTTCAATCGAACTATTCGACGACGAACTATATTTTATAATTTCATCCTTTATATGTCAACCCTGGTTCATAATTGTTCATATTCTTTTCACATAATGCCATTTTTCTGTTGTCATCTGGTTTTCATTACTATATAATAGTTGCATTGAGGTGATGATGATATGACAATAGACACAAAGAATCTGCTGAAAAGCATTCTTGCAAATATTTCAGATATTAGTTATGTAAAGCCGGAGGATATTCCAAACATTGACCTGTATATGGATCAGGTCACTACATTCATGGACAGCCATCTCCAGTCCAGCAAGCGCTATGAAGACGACAAGGTGCTGACAAAGACGATGATCAACAATTATGCCAAGAATAACCTTCTCCCCCCTCCCGTAAAGAAAAAATATTCAAAAGAGCATGTCCTGGTGATGATCTTTATCTACTATTTCAAAAACATCCTGTCAATCAAGGACATTGAGACGCTTTTATCGCCTGTTACCGGACATCACTTTGGAAATGAGGATGGGATGGACCTGACCGCCATCTATACAGAAGTTATGAATCTGGAGCACTCCCGCATCGATTCCGTCGTAAAAGATATCGTAAAGTCTTTCAACGGAGCTGGCGAGAGCTTTAAAGACGCCCCGGAAGAAGAGCAGGATTACCTGCAGCTCTTTGCATTTATATGCAGCCTGAGCTTTGACGTGTATGTAAAAAAACTGCTGATGCAGAAGTTAATTGACGAATTTGGAGATGCGGACGGCAAGAACGAAAAAAAGAAGAGATAAGGCATGCCTTATCTCTTCTGCTATGTCTTACTGTTCTGCGCCCGTTCCGCCGCCGTCAATCCTTTCAAATACCATGTCATAGCCGTCATTCCCATAATTCAGGGAACGATTCACCCTGCTTATAGTCGCCGTGGATGCCCCCGTCTTTTCCGCAATCTCAAGATATGTCCTGCGCTCTCTCAGCATCTTTGCCACCTCAAATCTCTGGGAGAGGGATAGCAGCTCATTGATCGTACAGATATCCTCAAAAAATGTGTAGCACTCTTCTTTATCCTGAAGACTTAATATCGCACTAAAGAGATAGTCAACTGCCTCTGTCCTGATCTTCTTACTCATATTAGCAATCTCCTTCTGATACAAATTCGCCTTGTCCTCATTTTAGCACAGTAAATTCGTAAAGTCCACACCTTTTTCTGTTTCTCTCTTTCTTTAACCCCTATCCTTAAGCCTCCCCCTCTTCAGGACGCTTTCCAGTTTCCCGACAGACGTATTCGCCACCAGCTCTTCTGGGAAATCAGCCGCTTTCAGCACCTCGAAAGCATATGTGTAGTCCGCAATGGATACATCCACGTGGGAGTCCGTTCCAAGCACAGCCATTGCTCCGTATTTCTTACACTCTTTCAGCATCTTTATGGCGTTTTCTCTTGTATTTTTCCGAAACCCTTTAGGGCTTAACGACGCATTGTTTACTTCCAGGAGCGTTCCTGTCTCTTTTGCCGTCCTCGCAAGGATGCCATAATCTGCCGGAAACCTCCCGTCGTCCGAATGGCCGATGATATCCACCCGGGGGTTTTTCATCGCGCCTACATACGCCCCCGTGACCGCATCCTTCGTAACCTCTCCCTTATAGCAGGGCGTGTGGATGCTGGCGATGGATATGTCAAGCTCCTCTATCACATGATCCGGCAGGTCAACCGTACCATTCTCATCCATGATATTAAGCTCCACCCCCATAAGCAGCCTGATTCCGTACATTTGCCTCGGAACAACCCTCAGGTTCTGGAAATAATATACATGGGTGCTTCCCGGCATCTGAGGCGCGTGATCCGTGACCGCCAGCCCTTCAAGCCGCAGCCATGGCCGCCATCTCCCTCAGCGTATTATAAGCGTGGCCGCTGACCAGCGTATGTGTGTGGGTATCTATCCCTATCTTCATCTGTCATCCTTCTTTCTTTAAGCTCAAAAAACAATTTTTACAGCATATAATTCTAACCTGTTTTTTCTTTTCTGTCCATGCATAATTTTGCCGGCCATGTATATATTTGCTTATTTTGAAGATTCTATTCATTAGAAAGCGACCGGCTTACCCGGGCGCAAAAAA
>OFFI01001706.1_pt1 | contig 10923 bp, 6 predicted proteins | sample 1521351 | NCBI WGS metagenome assembly OFFI01 (sample SAMEA3504119, study PRJEB24116) | mouse gut metagenome | biome: mouse gut; feature: mouse-associated habitat; material: faeces | place: Denmark | collected 2011
TATACGGCGGGCGCAGTGCGGACAAAAACCCCGACCCGGACAGGCTGTATGGCAGGATATTGATCGCCGCTGTCTGGATTGCGGCCATTCCGGTGGTGGGAAAATATATCATCCTGGGGATTTCGGCGCTGCTGATCTTTACGGTGAATACGAATTTCCTGATCTGGGCGGCTTTTGCGGCCTGTATGGCAGTCTTTGTGTTTCCGTTGTTTCTGCTGGGGACGGTGACGCCGTCGCTGGCCAAGTATTCCGTGGACAGCCTGGCGGACAGCGGCAAGACGGTGGGGATGCTGAACGCATCCAACACGATCGGCAGTATCATCGGAACCTTTGTGCCGACTTTCATCTCCATTCCGGTGGTGGGCACGTCGATCACGTTCCTGATCTTTGCGGGAATCCTGCTCACGCTTTCGCTGGTCTATTTTGTGAGTGGCAAAAGAGGTGCGGCCAAAAGTGCAGTGGCAGCGGTTCTGTTCGTGCTGTGCTGCTTTCTGGGGAAGTCGAACAGCTTTGCTTTCTGGGAGAGCGGTCTGACCTATGAGGGGGAATCTATCTATAACTATCTGCAGGTGAAGGAGAATGACAGAGCTGTCATATTGTCGACGAATGTGCTGTTTGGGGTACAGTCTTTGCTGGTAAAAGAGGAAGGGCTGACGGGCATGTACTATGACTATGCCATGGCGGCCCCACTGATGACAGAGCTGGAGAATCCGGGAGACTGCAGGGTGCTGATCCTGGGCATGGGAACGGGAACTTATGCCGTGCAGTGCCGGAATTATTTCGGAGATATGGAGATTGAAGGGGTGGAGATCGACGAGAAGATTACCGCGCTGGCCAGAGAATACTTCGAGCTGCCGGCGGATGTGCCGGTGACGACCTATGACGGCAGAGCCTATTTAAACGCTGTCGACGGTAAGTATGATGTGATCATGGTAGATGCCTATCAGGATATCACCATTCCGTTTCAGATGTCTTCCGTGGAATTTTTTACGCTGGTGAAGGAACATTTGACAGAGGACGGCGTGATGGTAGTGAACATGAATATGCGCGGCAGCAACGAGGGCAGCATTAACGAACATCTGGCGGATACCATCGGCAGTGTGTTCGGTGAGGTATATACGGTGGACGTGAAAGGCTCTACCAACAGGGAGCTTTTTGCATCCGACAATCCGCAGATGCTGGAGAATCTGTCGGCGCATCGTGAAAAGATCGTGGAGGAAGATCTGGCGGCGATGATGGAGACAGTGGAGGGGCAGCTGACGGCTTATGAAGCGGGGGATCATATTATGACTGACGATCAGGCGCCGGTGGAGCTTCTGGGGATGCAGGTCATTGACGAACTGATCCGGGATGAGGTCGCGCTCTATAAGCAGATTTATGAGGAAAAAGGAATCCGGGGTGTACTGGATGCATTATAAGTCGCAGCACAATGACGGTAAACCGTTTATCCGGTTTTGTAGAAAAATCTGGTCTGTTGTCCGGGCTGTAGACAGAATATATACAAGATAATGTATGACTCGTCTCAAATCAAACGATGACTGTACAAGATTTTGTGTTGTGCAGAATGACGATTGTCAATTTTCCGTTCAAATTATTGCACGTGACAAACCTGACATCCGATGCTATACTCTAATCAAAGCATTTATTTCATAATTCTATTACATTTCTAACCGTAAAAACAAAAACGGTTACTGAATCCCATTGGGTGTCGAACGAAATCATGCTTTTATTCCAGAAAAAATGAATAAGGCGGGAGATTTTGTAAAGACAACAACAGCAGTATGCATGATTACTATGCGTGGTGCGGAGGGTAACGGTAATCGTGACGGAACAGCCGGAGACCCGGATCTGTAGTTTGGAAGCACAAATCTCCTGCGAAGGAGGTATGGTGGGAAAGAAAGATATCGGATTGAAAACTTATCTGCGGGATACTGCGCGGTATGCGGATCTGTGGAACGGCGGTGTGTTTCAGGGCAGACAGATCGTTAAGGCGGAAGAACTGCGGGAGGCGTCGCCTGTGCACGTCAGATCAGAACATGACGAGGCGATGGAGCGGCAGGGTGATCTGGTTATGAAGCAGTATTGTAACGGGCAGAGATTTGTGGTTTTGGCGCTGGAAAATCAGGAGAAAACAGACTATGCGATGCCGGTCCGTGTCATGATACAGGAGGCCCTTGAATATGACCGCCAGCTCAGGGAGATCAGGCGTGAAAACGAACGGCGGTACAAGGCATACCAGGAAGGAAACGACAGCACAGCCTGCAGGGAGTTTTATCAGGATGAGGGAGAATTTCTGTATAAGGTGAGAAGCGCAGACTGGCTTTTGCCGGTAGTGGCGCTTGTTGTGTACTGGGGTGAGCAGCCATGGAAAGGACCTAAAAGTCTGCATGAGATGATCTGTTTTGATGATATGAATACAGAGATGGAGCAGGCATTGAAGAAGCTGCTGCCGGAGTATCCGCTCCATTTTCTGGATGTGTCGTCATTTTGTCATTTTGAGTATTTCAGGACAGAGCTGGGCCCGCTCCTTGAAATATTTCAGAAGCGCAACAGCAGGGAAAGTGTCCGCAGATATTTTGAGGCTGGTGACTGGCACAGACAGATGGATGATGAAAGCTGGTCGCTTTTGGAACAGCTGACAGGGTCTAAGAGCCTGGAAAAGCAGTTCCGGCAGAGAAGTGAAAGAAAAAGAGAAGAGAAAGGGGAGGAAGAAGAGATGGGGTGTGTGATTGATGAAGTATTGGAAGAAATGGCAGAAGAAAGAGCTGTGATCATGGCGGAAGAAAGGGCTGTAGCCATGGCAGAAGAAAGGGCCGCGATCATGGCAGAAGAAAGAGCTGTAGTCATGGCAGAAGAAAGGGCTGCAATCATGGCAGAAGAAAGGGCTGTAGTCATGGCAGAAGAAAGAGCTGTAATCATGGCGGAAAAAATGGCGGAAGAAAGAGTAGCAAAGCTGGCGGAAGAAGCCGGCATGAAAATAACACTGACGGCAACTGCCGAGTGTGTATTCAACCTGCTTGAAGAATACGGTCCGATTCCTTCTGAGCTGAGAAATATGGTCTTAGCGCAGAAGGAGCTGCAGACTTTGAAGAACTGGCAGAAGCTGGCTGCGCGTGTGAGGAGTGTGGAGGAATTTGCGCAGCTGGCCGGTCTGCAGATGCAGCGGGGATGAGGAAATTCCAATGATTGAAATCTGCAATGTAACCAAACGATTCGGGAAATTTGTCTGTCTGGATCAGGTCTCGCTTGAGATTCCGGACGGTATGGTATATGGACTGGTGGGGGAGAACGGTGCCGGTAAGAGTACGCTTCTTCGTCTGATCGCCGGGGTCTACCGTGCGGATGCGGGAGAGATCAGGATAGACGGGCGAAGCGCATCCGCCGTTGCGGCGAAAGAGGAGATCTTTTACATGCCGGACAGGCAGTATTACGACAGGAATGCCACGCCGCTGACTGTCGGTAATTTTTACAGGAACTTTTATGCGGGCTTTTCGATGGAAGACTATCGGGGCCTTCTGGAGATGTTCGGGCTGGAGGAGAATGCACTGCTGGATTCTTTTTCCAAGGGGATGAAGAAGCAGGTGTTTATTGCGGCGGCACTCTGCACCAATACCAGATATCTGTTGTGCGATGAGGTTTTTGACGGGCTGGATCCTCAGATCCGCAAAGTAGTGAATGACCTGCTGCTTGGTGCGGTGGAGGGGAGAAAACTGACGATCCTGATCGTATCACATTATCTGGAGGAACTGAATAAGATCTGCGGGTGTAAGGGCTATCTGCATCGGGGCAGAATCCTGACGGAACAGGAGTGGCAGGAACTTCTGTGACTGGTATCAGGTCGACGTATGCTGTTGTACGGAATTTTAGCAGCTCTGTGCCAGTATGCTTTCAGGATGAAACAAAGGAATCAGATGAACAGGTGTAACAGGGAAGGTTAAAGCCGGGCGGCTGTGGCTGGGGACGGAAAAAGAGATGAACGGAATGAAACGATTTACCGGTCTTCTGCGGGAAGACTTAAAACGTAAACTGGGAATGATCGCGGCAGCATGGTACAGCATGGGTATGCTCTGCCTTGTGTTTTCCATGAAGACGACGGTTCCGACAGGGGAGGTGCGCAGTCTCTATGTGGGCCCGGGAAATACCTCCTTTTTTGCAGTCATGGTGCTGTTCGGCATTTTGATGGGGGCAGGAGCGTTCCGGTTTTTGCGTTCCGAACCGGAGACGGATCTGTATTTTGGACTGCCTTTTACGAGACCGCAGCTGTTTGTGGCGGGGTGGGTGAATAACCTGCTGATTTTTGCCGTGCCGCTTACGGTGTGTCGGCTGCTGTTTTTTCAGATCTCGCTTGCCATGGGGTACAGCCGGTATGAGGAAAGTATCCTTTCTGTGCGGATGGGATGTCTCGTGCCGATCCTGGGATTTCTGTTTATGATGGGATTGTCCATGCTGGCGTATCTTCTTGCACAGAATACGGGCTGCAGGATCGGACTGCTGGCACTGTTCTTGCTGGGGCCAGATGCAGGTATCCGGTTGATCGAGAAGCTGCTCGGGATGATGGTGCCTTCTTTTTACCGCTCGGAAGTTCTGGAAATGATGAAGGAGTATCTGTCGCCGCTTTCCCTGCTGTCAAGATCGACGGGCGTGCAGGAATATGCGGATGGTTCCTACTGGCTCCTGCAGGAACATCTGTCGTACATTCTGGTGCTGGCGGTTGCAGCGGTTTTCCTGTCGGTTCTGTGTCTTGTGATCTTCTGTATCCGTCCGGCGGAACGGACGAGCAGGATGTTTACCTTTCGGTCTGTGGAGTATCTGGTGCGGTATGTCTGCCTGGTGCTGGCAACAGTCTGGCTTGTGAATGGGGTACAGGTATTTGTGTTTGGAGGATTTTCCATGGCGATGGCCGGTATCGCCGTGCTGTTTGGTGTGCCGGTCGTGCATGGATTGCTGAATATGATCCTGGCTTTTGATGCCAGAAAATTTGTTTCCGCCAAAGGGCATCTGCTGGTGGAGTTTTGTGTGATGCTGCTGGTACTGGGTGTATTTTCTGTCCTGGGCAGCAGGAGTGGAAGAATGCCGGCTGTGGAGGAGATCGAATCGGCGGTCCTGCCGGCACTTGCCAGCGGCGGTGACAGTGAACAGGCATTGTCCCGCATGAAGATAGAAGGCGACGGGCTTGTAGATGCTTATGCCTGGATCCGGAAGATCAGCGGGGAGAAAAGTGATGCTGAAAATTCCCATGATATTTTGGTAAAGTATTATTTGAAAAACGGCCGGACGGCATATTATAAGTGCCGGCTTCCGGTATATGCGCTCGGCAGTTTTGGTGACATTTATCGGCAGGAAGCATACAAAAAGGGAACATATGACATACTCTGTCTGGACAGTGTCAAATATTGTGAGATCCGTTGGACCAATGGAATGGAGCAATATACGTTGGATTTGAATGAACAGGAGCGGCAGGTATTGTGGGAGGCTTACTGTACAGATCTGGGAGAGATGACTTTCGCAGAGATCAGGACAAAAACACCGATCGGGCAGCTAACGTTTGCTTCAACCAAAAACCAGGGAGATGTATCCGGCTATATTTATTCCGGATTTACAAAGACGCTGGCTGTATTATCAGACTATGGGATTCATGCCGGGAAGAAGATATGCGACTATGAGATCACGGAGATCGTGGTGGACAAATATATGAAGCAGACGGGATTGCTCTACAACGTGCGTTATCTGGCAGCACAGGATACGGTAACCGATCCGGAGAAGATTACAGAGCTGGCAAAGACTCTTTTCATAGAAGCGTTCTGTGTGGATGATCAGCTGTGCTTAAAGGATCGGAATACGGAGTATACGGTGTCTTATCGGGATTCGACGGGGCAGACGGTGCGCCGCGTGAAGTGCCGGAAGGGAATTTGATTGCAGCTGCTGTCAGGTCAAAGATTGATTGAGAGGAAACGGTGGACGCTGCTGAGAAGTAAGGAAGTGTATGGGCAGTGCATTTTACGGGGAATATGGCGCATACGTGATGGCAGATTACAGGAAGAAAGACAGGATATTGCGTATTAAGGTGTACTATTGTGTAAAGGCAGGACCGTTTTGCGGTTCTGCCTTTATCTGAAAAGTGTGTTTCATGAGCTGCAGGTCTATAGCGTTACTGAGACTGTACTGTCAGAAGGTGTCAATACCGTATCTTTTCCGTCAATAACCATAGAAGCTCCGTCTGAGGAAACTGCCTGTACATTAATGAGGCGTACCGTATAAGGCTTGCCAGCGGTATTTTCGGCTTTGATCGTGATTGTATTGCCGGTCTTCACAACACTGATCTGCAGATTTGCCTGCTGTTTCATATCATACACCACCGTAGAGCACTCCTGCTCATCTATCAGGGCGTAGACACGCAGTTCCACACCGTCGGCGTAGTCGTAATCCGGCCTGTCATTGCAGGCTCCCATAGCGATGATGGAATTTTCCCGTACCATCAGCGGCAGGTGCAGATAATCGAAGGTCTTTTCTTCCCAGACACCGCCGTCTGTCACTTCTCCGGTGAAGAAGTCCGTCCAGGTGCCCTTTGGCAGATAGAAGGATCCGATACTCTGGTCATTGAAGATCGGTGCTACCAGCAGGTTATCGCCCAGCATATACTGTTTGTCCAGATACCAGCAGTTGCGGTCTTCCGTATATTCCAGAACCATACTGCGCATGGTCGGCACGCCGGAGTGGGAGGTATCAATAGAAGTCTTGTACAGGTAAGGCATGAGGGAGGCTTTCAGCCTGGTAAAAGCTCTCACTACGTCCACTGCCTCTTCGTCATAGAGCCACGGCACGCGGTAGGACTGGCTGCCGTGCAGGCGGCTGTGGGAGGACAGCAGGCCGAAAGCCACCCAGCGCTTATAAACATCTGCCGTGGAGGTGTGCTCGAAGCCGCCGATGTCGTGCGCCCAGAAGCCAAAGCCGGACATCAGGAGCGACAGGCCGCCGCGCAGGCTTTCTTCCATGGATACATAGTCCGACCAGCAGTCGCCGCCCCAGTGTACGGGGAATTTCTGGCCGCCCACGGTGGCGGAGCGGGCGAACAGCACGGCTTCGCCTTTGCCGCGTTTGCGCTCCAGCAGGTCATAGACCGTCTTGTTATACAGATACGTATAGAAGTTGTGCATCTTTTCCGGGTCGGAGCCGTCGTGGTAGACGCAGTTAACGGGAATCCGCTCGCCGAAGTCGGTCTTGAAGCAGTCTACGCCCATATCGAGCAGCGCTTCCAGCTTATCCTGATACCATTTACATGCCGCCGGGTTGGTGAAGTCCACCAGCGCCATGCCCGGCTGCCACATATCCCACTGCCATACGTCGCCGTTTGGCCTTTTCACGAAATACCCTTTTTCTTTGCCCTCGGCAAAAAGGACAGACTCCTGACCGATGTAGGGATTGATCCAAACACAGATGTTCAGGCCCTTTGCTTTAATCCTGGACAACATGCCTGCGGGATCGGGGAACACCTCTTCATCCCATACGAAATCGGACCAGTGGAAGCCCTTCATCCAGAAGCAGTCGAAATGGAAGGTGCGCAGCGGAATGCCGCGGTCCAGCATACCGTCGATAAAACTCATCACCGTCTCTTCATCATAGTTGGTGGTGAAGGAGGTGGACAGCCACAGGCCGAAGGTCCAGGGGGCCGGGAGAGCAGGTTTGCCGGAAAAATCCGTGTATCGCATGAGCACGTCCTTCATGGTGGGGCCGTTGAAGAAGAAGTAATCCAGACTGCCGCCTTTTACACAGAAGGATGTTTTCGTCACGTTCTCGGTGCCAAACTCCATGGACACACGCTCCGGATGGTTGACAAGTACACCATATCCCTTGTTGGAAAGGAAGAAGGGGATGTTCTTGTATGCCTGTTCCGTGCTGGTGCCGCCGTCCTCGTTGTAGATTTCCACGCTCTGTCCGTTTTTGACAAAAGGGGTGAAGCGTTCGCCGGTGCCGTAGAGCAGTTCGCCCACACCGATGCCCAGCTGTTCCCGCATATAGGTGTTTTCCAGATCCCCGTCAACTTCGTAGAAATCGCCCTTATAGGTGGTTTTCATCAACGCCAGATCCCGGCCGCGGCTTTCGGTCAGCACACGGTCCCCGCTTTTGTAGGTCATGGACCAGGGATTTTTCGTGATGACAAGAGACAGAGTACCGCTGGTGATCACGATCATGTCTTCCGTGTCCTCCACCTGCAGTTTCTGCGGTGTATCCAGGTTCAGATCGAAGGAAGGCGTGCGCTCCAGCCGGCCCATATGATGGTCGGCCCGTATGCGCAGAACATCCGGCATGGGGGAGGAGATGCGGATGTTGAGATTGATGCCGCCCAGCGTATCTCCGCGATGTGTGATCGGGTGGGTGGGTGCGCATAGAGTTACTTCTGTATCGGTCACCTTCGTATAGTAGACCTCATGCGGTGAGAAACAGACTGTCCCCTCTTTGAACAGCCAGCAGCCGTTGTTGAATTTCATAATGATAACCTCTCTTTCCGTATTTTAATTATAATAGAAAACGGCATAATTCTTTATGACGTTTCCTGCACCGATTTTTGTTGTGAAAGTCTTCGACTTTCACAGTATGGATGGCCCGCCGGCAGGCTGAGCATGATGAAGGTTTATTATGTAGATATGTCTTACACGAAACGTTTATGAAGCGTGAGAACTGTCCTGCAAAATCGCGCGTATTCCTGTGAGGGATGCAGCAAACAAAAAAATGATCTGACGCCTGCCATATCTGTATTATAACAGTAATTGCCGTACTGTAATATCTTTATTTTCAGATTTGACAGATTATTTATTCATGCGAGCAACGAGCCGAGTGGCTGCTTGTAGTGGGGCTTTGATTGCGATTTTTGGATGTGCAGATGTTTATGGGCAGGTATGTCCGGCTCAACTGACTGCTATAGGCCTGCGGCCCAGCCGGCTGCAAACTGTAACGATATGCTTGCCACATTTTATGCAGGAGGTTATAATATATGGGAAATAATAGAAAACAGCAGGGAAACAGACAAATTCTAATGAATAAGAAGCGAGGAAATAATATGTTTTCATATGATGATTACAGAGAGATCATTCGGATCATACAGGCAGACGGCAGATATTGCAGCTACGCAGATGCACTTGGGAAAGAACGGTTTATCATCATGCGTCATGATGTGGAGTACAGTGTAGACAGAGCCTATCAGATGGCAAGGGTGGAGCAGAGCATGGACTTTGTTTCTACTTACTTCTTTCAGTGGACGAATAATTCTTACAATATTCTTTCCAGAAGGAATATGGATATGATCAAGGACATGCATGAGAGAGGACAGCATATCGGACTTCATTTTGCGTTGAATGGCATGACGGACATGCAGCAGGTGCGCAGACGCATTAAGATGGAAATGGATATCCTGAGTGAAATGTTTGGATTTGAGATCACGGAATTTTCCGTGCACAGGCCATCCAAAGACATTTTGCGGGAGAATATCAAGCTGGAGGGAGTGCTGAATGCCTACCAGGATGACTTTTTTACATTTGCAGATAAAATAACGGATGATACGAAATTGAGAGTCAAGTATATGTCGGATGCGAACCATATCTGGCGTTATGGGTATCCGAACGAGGAAAATATCATGAGTTATGACAAAGTGCAGATTCTGACGCATCCTTTTGCATGGAGCAAGAAGGGCTGTAATAATTTCGAGAATTACAGGATGCTGCTGCAGGAGAAATATGTAGAACTGGTGGAATCTGTGGATCATGAATGTAAGGATTTCGGAGAGTATAAGGAATATTTTCTGGAGAAGGATGTGAGGTAAAGGCGGCCTATGTGTGGAATATGCGGATATATCGGCAGGAAGAATATTGCGTTGGAACAGCTTAAGGCGATGAATGATACGATGTACCACCGTGGACCGGATGACAGCGGCGAAGAAATCTATGAGATGGGCGGAGGCTGGCGGGTGGGGTTCGCCCAGAGAAGGCTGTCCATTCTGGATCTTTCGGCGCTGGGACATCAGCCCATGCATTCGCCGGACGGGCGGGTTTCCATCGTCTATAACGGTGAGATCTATAATTTTCGGGAACTGAGAGAACAACTGGCGGACTATTCCTTCCGGTCTGATTGTGACACGGAGGTGATCATAGCCGCCTATTTAAAATGGGGCATACAGTGTGTAGAGCGATTTAACGGCATGTTTGCCATTGCGCTCTATGACAGGCAGGCGGAGGAAGTCTTTCTTGTACGGGACCGCATCGGTAAGAAGCCGCTCTATTACTGGTATGAGAACAGAGAGCTGGTGTTTGCATCGGAGTTGAAGCCGATCATGAAATGTCCCGGTTTTAAGGGCGAAATTGAAACACGTGTGTTATCCAGATATCTTTTTCAACAATATGTCAATGCTCCGGAGAGCATTTGGCAGAGAGTCTATAAGGTAGAACCGGGGGCAATCCTCAGGTTTTCGCATGGCGAGATCAGTACCTGGAAATACTGGGATATCAAAGAGGTTTATCGTCAGGCTCAGACGGTCAGGATTGAAGAGTATCAGGATGCGAAGGAGCAGCTGAAATCACTTTTGAAAAAGTCGGTGAGAATGCGGATGATTGCGGATGTTCCGCTGGGTTCTTTCCTGAGTGGCGGGTATGATTCGTCCTTGATCACGGCGATCGCGCAGGAATGTTCAGACAGCCCGGTGAAGACTTTTTCCATCGGATTTCATGAGGAGAAGTACAACGAGGCGATCTATGCCAGAGCAGTGTCAGAACACCTGGGGACGAAGCACACGGAACTCTATATTGATGAACAGGACATGTTTGATCTGGTGGAGAGCATTCCGCAGTATTATGATGAGCCTTTTGCGGACAGTTCCCAGATCGCCACCATGATGGTGTCGAAGCTGGCCGGAGAGCAGGTGACGGTGGCATTGTC
>OFFI01001723.1_pt1 | contig 10826 bp, 10 predicted proteins | sample 1521351 | NCBI WGS metagenome assembly OFFI01 (sample SAMEA3504119, study PRJEB24116) | mouse gut metagenome | biome: mouse gut; feature: mouse-associated habitat; material: faeces | place: Denmark | collected 2011
AAATATATTTTTGGCAAAAAAAACATTCACTGAACTTGTATTTAATACTGCTTATATAGAAGGATGTAATGTTACATTTCCACAAACACAGACAATTATTGATGGAGCTGTTGTTAGTGGAATATCTGTAGATGACATACAAACAGTTCTAAATCTTAGAGATGGATGGAAATTTATTCTCAGTTCTGTTGATGAACCTTTAACATTGGAATATATTTGCAGGGTAAATGAATATGTATCAAGGAATGAAAGTCTTGAATGGGGCGTATTGAGGAGAGGAACTGTTGGGGTTGGTGAGTTTATACCGACGATTCCCGTGAAAGAAGATGTTTTAAAGGAAATGGATCGCATAACTAAAATAAATCAACCTATTGACAGAGCCCTGGAGTATTTTGCATATGCCTGTAAGCAGCAATTATTTTGGGATGGCAATAAGCGAACTTCCACAATGGTTGCCAGCAAAATTCTGATAGAAAGTGGAGAGGGGATTCTGACTATTGGGAAGGATAATGCAGAAGAATTTAATATTGCTTTGAATAATTGGTATTTAAAGGACGAATTGCAGCCATTAAAACAATGTTTAAATAAATGTATAAAAACACTGAAGATATAGTTGGAAGAAATATGCCATGGTATTATTTGCGGCCTGCCTTTTACGATAGTTTGAAGTTTGGTCTGTTTGTTTGCAAGATATGCAGAGAGGGAATGAGGTATGTACAGAATTGGAATCTGTGATGACGACAAGGAACTATGTTCTGGATTGGAAGAACAGATTTATTTCATAGCAAAAGGATTGTCGATAGATGCAGATGTTGAAGTTTGGTATTCCGGTGAAAGCATATTGAATGATCTGCAGAAAGGCACACGGCTGGACTTGATATTTTTGGATATCCAATTGGTACAGGCAGATGGCATCCTGGTAGGGAAGTTTATCCGCAATGAAATGGAGGACATCAATACTCATATCGTATACATTTCTTCCAGACAGACATATGCAATGCAGCTGTTTAAGATTCAGCCTCTTGACTTTCTGGTAAAGCCCATATCCGATGGGCAGATAAAGGAAGTGATTATCAGAAGCATCAGACAGAAGCAGAGCCTCAGAAGCTGCTTTGAATACCAGAAAGGGGGTGCAGTCTTCAGAATTCCCACAAAGGATATTGCCTATTTTACGAGTATGGACAAGAAAATCCGGCTTGTCACCGACAAGGGCGAAGAGGAATTTTATGGAAAGCTGAAAAATATTATGGAAGAACTTCCTGCTGATTTTATGATGATACATAAATCTTATATTGTCAATCAGTTGTATATCAGAGAATACTCCTACGACTGCGTGAAAATGTCCGATGGGACTGTTTTAAGCATCAGTAAGCCATATCGAAAAGAGATAAGAGGAAAAATAAAGCAATATCGGAGAGCAGAGCTACATGGTGAGTTATAATGTGATATCTGAACTGATTGTAAATATCCTGCGGGTTCTGCTGATCAGGAAAATGATGGAGCTGTTTCTGCCCCCGGTGGGTGAAGACAGGAAAAAGGTGGGAACGGGCTTTGTATGTTATTATCTTCTTACTATTGTTCTGTCCGGTGTTTTCAACATATCAGTGCTGTATGGTATCTGTAACTATCTGGGGATGGTGGGACTGACCCTTCTTTATCAGGGGACATGGAAAAAGCGCATCTGGGTATCCCTGGCGATATTTGTTACAGATCTGGCCTGTGCCTTGGCGGTGTATTTTGTTTTTTCGCGGAATTACTTTGAACAGCAGCAGGCAGTCCGGACGCTTTTGCTCCTGATCTGCGTCACATTGATCAGCCATATGACTTATCCGGCGGACAGCAGGGAACTGGTATTTGATAAAAGGCAGACCTGCATTTTAATTGTGGTCCCTGCGGCAAGCGTATTTATTTTGTGTGTTCTGCTGTATGGGAGATATAAGGGTGTGGCGGCCATGTTGATCTGTATCTCCATACTGAGTATCAACCTGGGTATCTTTTATCTCTATCATATGATGGCAGAAAACTATAGGAATCTAAGGGAAAATGATATATACCGGCAGCAGACATCCATATACCGGAACCAGCTGGAGGTGATTATGGAATCTCAGGGGCGTATCCGGGCGTTAAGGCACGACATGAAAAACCACATTATGGCGCTTCAGCTGCTTTTGCAGAAAAAGGATCTGGAGGAAGCTCACAGGTATCTTGGCTCCATGCAGGATTTTATGGATAACCCTTCAGAGTATGTTGTCACAGGAAACGAATCTGTTGACGGCCTGCTGAACTATAAGCTGCAGAGGGCAAATGAAATTCTGGATGTGGTGGAGGCAAGGGTAAATATACCTGAAAAGCTGATGCTGCATTCTTTTGACTTAAATGTGGTGCTGGGGAATCTGCTTGACAATGCCATGGAGGCGGCAGTCCGGACGGAAGAAAAAGAACTGAAAATAGCGATGAAGCTTGAGAAGGGAATTCTGTTTATCCATATCCGCAACAGCTGCCAGGGGATTGCGGATGGAAGGGTGGAGCGCCTGGAAACCACAAAGGAGGATGGGCCAAACCATGGAATCGGTCTGGGCAATGTGCGGAGAATCATTGAAAAATATCATGGAGACATGGATTTGGTGTGTGAAGACGGATGCATGGAGACAGATATTATCATGTACATAAACGAACTGTGATTTGGGGAAACGTAGGCCTGGCCGACGTTTCCCCAAGCTGATTCCGGCAGAAATATGGTCTGATTTCGCCAAATTCCATAACAATGCTGTTTTTGTGGTATGCTTTGTTGAAAAACAAAAAAGTTTTTGAAGAATCTTGTCTTGGAGGTATCAGTATGAAAAGAAACAAAGTATTCTTAAGGATGGCGGCAATGTTTTGTGCGCTTGGTCTTACGGGTTGTCAGAAAGCGCCGGATGCGGCGGAGGAAAACGGCATTGTGCATGCCCAGGGGGATATGGAAAGGCAGATCCAGGACATTGCAGCGGCAGGGTCACAGGAGCAGACACAAGAGCAGACACAAGAGGAAGCCGGGACACAGCAGCAGGCGGCAGGCTGGTACCAGGGCACAGTGGGCACGGGCGAGAATATGATAAACATAAACGCCGAAATACCTGCCATGCCCAATGAACTGCATATCATTACGCTGAAGCCGGACGAGGGGCTTGACGGGGATGTTCTGCTGGCCTTTCTTGACAGCGAAAGCGGCAGCGTAGAGGACACTTCTCAGGAACTTTTACAGGAGATAGAGGAGAGCGACAGACATAACAGCACTCCCGATGAAAACGGCGAGAGATGTTTATACTCCAAATTCGGCGACCACAGCGCGAACCGTCTCGGCGACGGGAAAAAGGAGGCTTCTTTTGCGTCTCATACATGGGCTTCGTATGTGGATCATGAGCTGATGGAAAAATGTTTTGAGGCGTACCGTGAGGATGGCAAAACGACGCTTATTACTTTGGATGCCATGGACGAAGGCAGCTTTTCGGCGGACAGGGCCGGGGAAATTCTTCTGGACAAGCTGAAGGTACTGGGCGTGGATGAGCTTGACTTTCAGAAAATATATTATTATGAGGGCGGTGGTTACAGCTTTTATCAGATGGAATTTCTGCCCGTCTATGATGGAATTGCGGTGAGCATTGGAGCTGACAGTTATGCGCTGGGACAGGTTTGGCCAAATGGATATGCAAATGTTTTTCAGGAGGGCGTGGCGGAGGTGCATCTTGTGAATTTCTGCGGAAGGGCAGCGGCGAAAGAGCCTGTCACGGTGATTTCTTTTGAGCAGGTTCTGGAAATACTGGAATTGTATCTGGATAACGGCATGCTGAAATCGGACGGCAGGATAGTATATGACAGGGTGGAGTTGAATTATTATCCCATACCCAATCCCGCCCCTGCCCTGGACGGGATAGAGTATAAGCCCGAACTGGTGCTTACGCCCGTATGGCATATCTATATGCCTCTTGACGAATATGTGGAGGGAGACTACGGCGATGCCGTGGGGCCGACACACATATGCGTGAACGCAGTCACAGGGGAACTGGAAGAGGCGGACTAGCGCTCTATCCGGTCAGAAATTGCACTGCCAGTGCCGGATGAAGCACTGGAAACATTGGTGAAGGCGGAGAAAGTGATAGAAGGTGTAAGAAGGCGTGTGTATGAAATTTTTACGGATGGATATGAAAAGAAGCTTTGCAAATCCGGGATTTTTTGCGGGCATTTTTGGGATTGGGGCGCTGCTTGTGTATAACTTTGTCACAGAATCACTCCATTCGGGGAGCCCCTATTATGCCATTGTGAATATACTGGCCACATCAGGGTTTACTGTGTTTCTGCCTGTGTTTCCGGTGCTGGGGTACGCGTCCCGTTTCTGCGGGGAGTATGAGAGCGGATATTACAGGCTGATTCTTGCCCGTATGAAACCGCAGAAATTTGCCCGGATTCGGATCATCAGCACGGCACTGTCGGGAGGGGCCATTGTTGCGCTTCCTTATCTTCTCGTGTGCCTTGGGGCTGTGTATCTGGAGTGGCCGGGGGTGGCCGATGCCAATTTCCTTGGGTTGGACGCTTCAGGGGTGAATGTATTAAGGGTGGAGGCAGATATTGAAATGGTGGTTATAGGTCAGACCTATGGGCTTGGCGCGATGGTGGCAGTGAAGGTATTGCTGGGCTTTCTGTTCGGGGCCGCATGGGCCTTGGTGGGATTGGCGTTTGCGGTGTGGATGCCCAATAAGTATGTGTCGCTGATCGCTCCCTTTGTTCTGTACGAGTCCCTTTATATCTTGATGCCCAACTGTCTGAATCCCGCCGTGCTGGTGCGGGGGGACGATGCAGGGCATCTGCTGTCGATTGTGGCAGAGTGTGTCTGGCTTTTTGCCGCTGCGGCGGCTGTCATGGCGGGATTCCGGAGGAGATGCAGGGATGAGTAAGGCCACGAAGAATGTTAAGGCGATTAGAACTGCCAGGGCAAAGAGAAGTGCCAGGGCCATTCTCATTGCCTTTATGGTGCAGCGGCAGGAGATGGGGAGTGTCAGGGTGATCCTGGGATATCTGCTGGGAATGACGTTTCTGGCGCTGGGAACAAAGGACTTTTTGCAGTATGCGCTGGAGACCGGGGAACCGGTCAACATCTGCGAAACTTTTATTGTTACCGCCAGTCAGGGGATGGCGTGCAGGTTTTGGGTGCTGGGGTATCTGCTTGCCGTAGGGGATGCGCCTTTTGTCAAAGGGAACGCCTGTATGGTGCTGTATCGCAGCGGCAGGCAGGTCTGGAATACAGGTATGCTGCTTTATGTTTTTCTGCAGGGGTTTTTGTATACCCTGTGCCTTGCTGTCGTTTCTGTCGCTGCCGGCACTCCTTTTGGATTTGCCGGAGGGCTTTGGAGCAGCCCCACCTACATGCTGGCAACCGTTGCCTCCAATGGGATTGCGGGAAAATACCATATTTACTTTGACGGCGCGGCAATCATGGAACATATGACAGTTTACCAGGCGTTTGGCATAACCTTTTTGTATATACTCTGTTATTTTGTGTTTCTGGGGATTCTTTTGTATCTATGTAATCTTTCGCTTGGCGGTTTTTGGGGATTGGCGGCGGTGTCAGCGGCGCATTTGGGAGGGGTTGTGTTATCTTTTGCCGGCAGTCTGCATCTGAGCCCGGCGTACTATGTGGACAGCGCCGGCAGCCACTGGAGGTATCCGGGCAGAATGCTGGTGCTCATTCTGATGATGGCGGCAGTGACATCAGCTGCGGTGAAAAGGGCGGATATTCAGGAAAGATAGGCTTTGAAATCTGTGAATGCTGCCGCAAAGGCGGCGGCAGAGTACATGATATGCAGATGGCCCAAACAGTGAGGTATATGATGGAACAGAGTATGATTTTAAACTTTTTTGGAGGAGTTTCACAGGACCCTTCAAGTTGGACAGTTGACTTTGACAAGGTATTGCGTGAACTGGCAGGATGGCTTTTACCCATTGGCATCTGCCTGCTGGCAGAGGGCCTTTGGCTTGAAAAGTGGAGGAAAATAGAGCCCCTTGCAAGTTACCGTTATGTGACAGTAAAAAAATGGTGGCGGCAGAAATTTATGAAAAATTTACGAAACAGCGTACTGACGGCGGCAGTTTTGTTCGTCACGGCAATGGCGGCTGATACTGTGAGTCATGGGGAGCTTTCAGATAAAAACTGGAAGGTGCTCCTTTTATGGCTTGCCCATATGATCATGACAATGACTTTTTTTATGTTACTGGATCTGACCGGAGCCAGGAAGCTTGCGCCGGCAATTCTGCTGCTGGAAGGGGGAACTTTTCTCGTGGGATTTTCCAATGGGAGGATGGCCCGGTTTATGTTCGGAATGTGGGGGATGTATTGTCAGAGTGAATGGTATTTTCAGGACACAGGAGTCCCTGTGCTGTCTTCCCTTTTGATTGAGATGACGCTGATTGCGCTTGTCTATGTGGCTGGAGGGATTTTCCTGGAGAGGAAAGGAAAGGGGTTTTCGTATGGCAGAGATTGTCAGAATTGAGAATTTACACAAAAAATTCGGAGATGTTACCGCTCTTGAAAATGTGAATCTGAGCATTGGGAGAGGGAAAATTTATGGAATTGTCGGGAGAAACGGTTCTGGAAAGACAGTTTTGTTTAAGCTTATCACAGGTTTTTTAAAGCCTACAAAGGGGCGGGTCATTGTATGCGGAAAAGAGATCGGAAAGGACACGGATTTTGCGGACAATGTAGGGATCATTATAGAAAATCCAGGATTTTTAAAGGGGTATACGGGGTTTAAGAATCTTGCATATCTGGCGGGCATTCGCAATGTGATTGGCAAAGAGGAAATCAGGGAGAGCATGCAAAAAGTGGGGCTTGATCCGGACAGCCATAAAAAGGTTGGAAGATATTCCTTGGGAATGAAACAGCGTTTGGGTATAGCGCAGGCTATCATGGAAAATCCTGAGATACTGATTCTGGACGAGCCCATGAACAGTCTGGATAAGCAGGGGGTGGAGGAGGTGAGAGGAATTTTGATGGGACTGCGGGATGAGGGAAAAACAATAATACTTGCAAGCCATAATAAAGAGGACATAGAGATCTTGTGTGATGAAGTGTATGAAATGGATCGGGGGAGATTGGAAATCTGTAAAAATCTGTAAAGTATTTCTCATGACTGCTTTATCCTCTCAAATAAATATGATAGAATCTTGTAGAAGTATGACGAGACAGCCCTTGGGAAAAGAAACGGGAATTCTTGCCATATAGCAGGGGTTTCCCGGCAGGTTTCAGATCCTGGTCGGCGGAAAGCTCCAGGTTGCCCAGCCGCCGGATGGCATGCTCCATGACCATGAGCTCCCGGCCTTCCCGGTACAGAATCAGCAGAGTGGTCAGAACAATCACAGCCGTAACGGCGGCGCAAAGTATGGCTGTCGTGGTGCGCACCTCCGCCACTTTTTCGTAGACTTCCGCCGCATTGTCATGAACCATAAACACCCAGTTTCTGTCCGCCAGATATTTATAGGCCACCAACTGTCGGACACCGGCCTCATCCTGAAAAGAATAGGTGCCTGCCTGTGTGTTCAGGCCAAGAAGCTCATCCGTGAGATGGCTGGCGTAAACGCCCGCGCCCACAAAGCCGATGCAGGTCCGGCCGTCGAAAATGGGATAGTACATGGACAGGATCATGCTTCCGGTTCCCGGAGATTTCATGATGCCCAGGTTGGTCAGCTCCGGCTCCGCCAGTATGGTGTTCTGGAATTCTTCCAGGGAATCCCCGGACCGGGTGGTTATCCCTATAGCCCCCTGAGAAGTATGGGTCAGAACATAGGTATCCGGTGTGGCAATGTACAATCCTTCAAAGATTCCTTTTATCGCCGCAAAATCTTCAGTATACCGCTGGGCTTCCTGTAACAGCGCAGGATTCTGGGGATTTTTCAGCAAGTTGTGCACTTCCCAGCGCGAAGGCGTTCATGTATTCTTCCGCGGAAGTTACATAGTTGTTTATGACAGCGGCTCTGGATTCCACGGCGTCGATCATCTGATTGGTGATATTGTTTCTGACCATGGCTGAAATGCGGTCGGAGACGACGAACCAGAGCAGCAGCATGCCGGTAAAAGTGATGGCGGTGGTGATAATGCCTATACGTGTGGCCAGTTTCAGGTTTGACAGAAATTTCATAAAATTCCTCCTGTGTTTACTCTAAGATGTCCTTTATTTTATGTCTATGAGACGGATCAAAATTTCCTGCAAAGGAAAGTGTAGCATGAGTTTTGCGGATTTTCAAGAATGAAATTTGCCCGGGAAGCAGTACAATGCAGTTTTTCTTGCAGTGCTTTTGGGAAATGAATAAATCTATGTTTTTTCGACGGGAATTAAAGTAAAATCACGTTAATACTGCCATGAAATGGATTGACTTTCTGTGTATACAGCCATATAATAAATGTGCCTGCAAAGAAAGTGAGGCTGGACTTCCTGGGATCTGCCAGGGGCCCTAAGACAGAAGAGAGAGGTGGTAGAGATGAGATTTCTGCATCTTGGAGATTTACATATAGGGAAATGTGTAAATGATTACAGTATGATTGACGACCAGAGATACATCCTGGAGCAGATCCTGGAAATTGTGCCACAGCGGCAGGTGGAGGGAGTTCTGGTGGCGGGGGATGTGTATGACAGGGCTGTCCCCGGAGAGGAAGCGGTGAAGCTTCTGGACTGGTTTTTGCGGCGGCTGGCGGAGGAGAAGGTGAAGACCTATCTGATCAGCGGCAACCATGACTCTGACGAGAGGCTGAATTTTGGCAGCGCTCTTTTTGAGAAAAGCGGGATCTATATTGCGTCAAAATATCAGGGGAAGCTCTACAGGCAGACGGTGGAGGATGCCTACGGCAGGCTGAATATCTACCTGCTGCCCTTTGTAAAGGCTTCCCAGGTGAAGTGTTTTTTCCCGGAGGAGGAGATTTCTTCCTATGACAGAGCGGTGGGGACGGTTCTGGAGAAGGCGGGGGTTGACAAAAAGGAGAGAAATCTGCTGGTGGCCCATCAGTTTGTGGCAGGATCCGGGGAGGATCCGGAACTGGGGGGCTCGGAAAACATAGCCCTGCAGACGGTGGGGGCGGTGGAGAAAGTGGGGACGGACTGTTTTGAGGCTTTCGACTATGTGGCGCTGGGGCATATTCATTCCCCTCAGAGAGTGGGCAGGGATACGGTGCGGTATGCAGGCTCTCCCTTAAAATATTCTCTCAGCGAAATCCGCAATGAAAAGTCCGTTCCTCTGGTGACTCTGGGCCCCAAGGGGGAGGTGGAAGTGGAGCTGGTGCCGCTTATTCCCCGCCGGGACATGCGCCATCTGAAGGGCGGGCTGGTGCAGCTTCTTGACGGCAAAAACATTCAGAGTCCGGAGGATTATATCTATGTGACCCTTACGGATGAGGATCCCATTCCGGACGCCATGGGAATTGTCCGGCAGTTTTATCCCAACACCATGAAACTGGATTATGAGAATTCCCACACCGGACAGGCGCAGCTGCAGCCTGCGGAAGTCCTGAGGGGCAGGGAAAAATCTTTCCGGGAACTGATCTCGGATTTTTACCGAATGATGTACGGATGTGACATCAGCCAGGAGGAACTTGAGATTGCCCGGGAGGCGGCAAAGGAGGCAGGGATCGCATATGAAACCGATGAAACTGACCGTTAGCGCACTGGGACCCTATGCGGGGACCATGCCGGAGATAGATTTTGAACAGTTTGAGGACAGGGGACTTTTTCTGATTTCCGGGGACACCGGCGCGGGCAAAACCACTCTGTTCGACGCGGTCTGCTTTGCCCTCTACGGCAAGACCAGCGGCAGTTACAGGGAGACGAAAAATCTCCGGAGTGATTATGCAAAACCGGGCACGGAAAGCTTTGCAGACTTTTATTTTTCCCATCAGGGAAAGGAGTACCGGGTGTACCGACAGCCTTCCTACGAGAGACCCAAGCATAGGGGCACAGGGACGATTACCCAGAAGGAAAAAGCCAGTCTCTACTGTGAAGGGGAGCTTCTGGCGGAAGGACCGGACGCGGTGAACAGAGCGGTGCAGGAGCTGCTGAAGGTGGATGTAAAGCAGTTTAAACAAACTGCCATGATCGCCCAGGGGGAGTTTCGGGAGCTGCTCAACGCGGACACCGCCGTCAGGACGGAGATCCTGCGAAATATTTTTATGACGGACGGATACTGGAATCTGGGCGAGTGTCTGAAGAAGAGAATGGACGCCGCACAGGAGGGCAGGAAGGCTGCGGAAGGGAGCATTGTACAGTATTTCTGCGAGGCGCAGGCTCAGCCGGAGAGTGTATCCAGTAGGGAACTTCAGGAGCTGCAGAACCGGGCCAGGGAGAAAAAAAGCGTCTGGAACCTGGAGGAGATGACCGGTGTTCTGGAGGAAATCCGGAAGGAGGATGGGGAAATCCTTACCCGTCTGGAGGAAGAACTGGCGGAGGCGGCAGCGCTTCTGGAGGGTGGAAAAAGGAAATTGGCCCAGGCCAGAACCAACAATGAATTTCTGCGCAGGTTAGAACAGCTGCAGCAGGAGAAGGAGGCGCTGGATGCCCTGAGAGAGCAGATGGAAGAGCTGTCCCGGCGGACTGCCAGACAGAGGACGGCGGTGCGGGAGGTGGGGCCGGCTTACCAGGCCTGGATCGGAAAGCAGAAGCTCCTGTCAGGGCTTGGGGAGGAGAAGAGCCGGCAGGAACAGAGGCTTGGGAAGACCCAGGAAAGGCAGGTTTCCGCGGCGGAAGCCCTGGAGGCGGCCTGCGCCAGAGAGCAGGAGCAGGGCACGGCGCTGTGTGCGAGGCTGGCAGGGGCCG
>OFFI01001724.1_pt1 | contig 10811 bp, 7 predicted proteins | sample 1521351 | NCBI WGS metagenome assembly OFFI01 (sample SAMEA3504119, study PRJEB24116) | mouse gut metagenome | biome: mouse gut; feature: mouse-associated habitat; material: faeces | place: Denmark | collected 2011
CGACAGCCGCTCCGCGGGTGATCAGGCGGTGCGCTCTTGCGGTGCGTTCTCTCTTTTTGTAATACTGTTCCCGGTTGCAAAGACGCTGATATTTGTGCTGCTCTCTTGCAAGCTGCTGTTCGGCTTCGGCTTTCTCGGCTTCGAGTTTTTTCAGTTCGGGGCTTGGTTCGTACATTCAGATGACCTCCTTTATTTTTGATGCTGATATGAAAAACCGCCTGTCAGATACGACAAGCGGTCATGATGTGCGTATGTAACTTGGAATGGGGATAGCCGCAACGCGGCGCAAGGGGCGGACAGTCCCTTGTTCGGAGCGGAGCGACGGAAAACGGCCCTGACTTTCAAAAGTCAGAGCCGTTCAGCCTCGCAGAGCGCACATACGGGGGACACCCCGTATAGAAGTGCGCCATTCGGAATTTTCAATAGTCAGGACAGCCCGCCGAAATGCTGGTCTACCAGCTTATCCAGCGTCCCGGATTTTGCAGCTTCCGCTGCGTCAGCCTGGACAAAATTGTGACTGCTGACTTTCAACTCATCATCAAATCCCAATATGTAGTTGGTGGCAATCAGATAGATAATGCGGGTCGGGGCCATGCCGTAAACCTGCTTTTGCAGGATGTGGCGGATGCGCTCCTTCTCATCGGGGAACGCTGTTTTCAGTCCCTCGCTCCGGTACAGCCGTTTGACGATCTCCGTGATATATAGCCCGGACTTCATATACAGGTCGGCAAAGGTCTTATCCGGGTCATCGAAGCAACCGGGGTTGTTCTCCTCCAACTGATTCACCATCATGGAAACCACCCAGCGGGGTGTGAAGATTTGATTGGTCTTCTGGGGCGGGATGTAGTCAAAAATATCCTCATCATGGCTTTCGTCAAAGTAGTCGGCCAACTGTTGCTTCTTGCTCCAGAACTCCGCCACCGAGTCGTTGAACACCACCTCGTCAAAGAGATGTCCGTTAAAATGCTTGACCTCGCCGGTGTCCGGGTCTGGATAATCGCCGCCGTCCCGCAGGAAACGGAAATTCTCTATGGTGATGCCGGTGACTTCCAGAAATACATCGGCCTCGGTTTTCGTATCGAAATTGGCCAGCGTCAAATCACCGTCCCCGTAGGCCATGATGAAGCTGGGGATGGTGCGGGAGAAGCCCCGCAGATGGGCGCGGACTTCCTCTTCGACAGATTGCTTTTCCTGTTCCGCCTTGTGCCGCTCCGCCTGCTCCACGACCTCCTTGGGCTTTTCCTCAACGGTCTGCTGAACCGTTTCCTGCACCGTTTCCACGAAAGATTTCAGGGCGTTGTCCATGGCGGCGGCGTAGTCTGTTTCGGCCTGTTTGACCTCTTGCGCCGTAGATGCCGCCTGCCGTTTCCGCTCCAGCTCCGCCTGGGCAATACGGGTCTGCTGCTCATAGTCGCCCTGTATCTTCTGGAATGTCTGGTCGATCTCCTGCTCCATCTGCCGTTCCAAACGGTTCTGTGCGCCCTTCTTCATGCCGTAGCCCTCGGCGGCGGGAGCGACTATATTTTCCCTAATATGCGCTTTGACGGCCTCGGTCAAAGTTTCGATATGCTCGGCGGTGGGACTCTCCGCGATAGCTTCCATCTGGGCTTGAATGTCCTCTGTGACCTCGTAGATTTTGGGGCCAAACAAATCCTGCGTTCTGCCGATGACGGTCTCGTTGGGAATTTCCACTTCGCCGTCCTCGTCCACGATGACGGTGTCCATGCCGTCCAGCCGCTTCGGGTCAACATTCCGACCCTCCTCCTGCGCCGGGTTCAGCTTTTCTACAATCTCCCGGACGATAGCCGGAGCGCCGAAAATATTGCTGATATTCTGGAACAGGAAATTGGACATGAAGCCCCTCCGGACTACCTCTTGGCTTTTCAGCCGCCGGGGGATGGACAGCACGGATGCCGCGTCCAGTTCCACCATCCGGCCCTCGCTGTCCTCACCCAAAACGGGGAAGAAGTTCAGCAGCCGCCGGATGTTCTCTTTCCGGTCATCGCCGGTTCCGCGTCCGCCTGCGGTATCGGCGGTCAGATTGTTGGCGAACTCGTCAAAGATGATCAGCGTCCGGGCGGGGTCAAAGTCAAAGACATAAGCGGTCTCTTTACGGAAACGCTGGCCGTCACGGGTCATAATGCAGGGGTTCTGCGCCCGGAATGCCGCCTGCATATAGGAGGACGGACTTTTCATGTTGCACAGCATGAGAACGCCGCTCCACTCCGGGATGGTGACGCCCACAGTGAGCTGTCCCACGGTCAGGGTGATGGTCTTATCATATTGAGCAATGGCCGCTTTCACCTGGTCGAAAGCCTTTGCCGTCTGTGCGTCATCGTCATCGCTGCGCCCATCTCCCGCCGCAAGAACAACTTTATATTCGCCAAAAACCTCGTCCTCCCGGAGCAGCTTTTCCAAGGCTTTGGCGCTCGCCACCCGGTTCAGATACCACATGGTATGGGACAACTCCTGCCGCAGTTCCGAGGTGGAGAAGGGATATTTTTCCTGTGTTGTCAGGGCGTGGAGAAACTTTCTGATCTCGTCCTCATGGACAAATTTCCCCCGCTCATCCGTGGTGAAGAACTCGTTCAGGTCAAAGGCATAGTCCACTGTGTCCTCGCCGGACAGGTCCAGCCCCTTCTCGATGCGCTCCCGGATCATGCCGGAAAGCTGATAGGTGAACATGGCCAGCCGGGGCAGTGTTTCATAGGGATTGGCGTCCTCGCCGCTCCAATTTGCCTTGGCCTCCTGTTCATCGGCATAGGACCAGTTGAAAATCTGTTCCTTGGAGAACTGCTCGCTGGCAAGCTGTTTGAAGGGCGTGCCGGACAGATACAGGGTGTGCTTCCGCTTGATGTTGCGGAAAGCCCGCTCGGTTTTCATGGTATCCACGCCCTCCTGAGCCTCGTCCACGATCAGAAGGTCAAACTCCAACTCGCTCATCCAGCGCAGCTTATCAAAATTGCCGCCGAAGTAGACAGAGCCTTTTAAGCCTTGCAGGGACTCGAACGCGATCATATTCTTTGGCATTTCCTCTTGCCGATGGAGGATAGCGGAAAGATGCTCCTCCCGTGACAGCACACCGGGCTTGTCCTTCAAGGCGTCGGTGTCGGAAACGAAAGAATACTCGCCCCGCCAGCCGATGAACTTGAAGAAATCCTCCGCCCAGGAGTTGGCGATGCTGGGCCGGTTGGTGACGATCAGCACCTTGGTAAAGCCCATCTGTTGAATCAAATCATAGGAAGTCAGCGTCTTGCCGAACCGGGGCTTGGCGTTCCAGAGAAATTCCGCGCCGCCGTTCTCAAAATAGGCTTTTGTCATGGAGACCGCTTCCTGCTGCTCCTTCCGCAGGGCGTAGGTCAGCTTTTCCACGCTGCCGGGGCGCTTCCGCTGGGCAAAGTCGCTGAAATGCCGGTGGGATGTAGGGCCGTCCACATGGAACCACTCGGTCCCACGCTCCCGCTCCAGCCCCACGGCGGACTCCAGATAGGCGTGAAAATCGCGGTCGGTAAAATACTCCCCGGAGCCGTCCTTGAAGATGGCGTTATCCTGCCAGGCCAGTTGATACTGGATACCGGCGGTGTGGGTCTGCTGCTTGATGCGCTGGGTGACGGTCTGCTTCTCGGTGTAGCCGATCTTCGTCCAGCCCTCGTGGTAGCTGACGCCGGGGGTGTTGTAGGCGTAGATCATGGGGACGACACGGGAGAAGGATTGAATTTTTGCTTCCATCATGTCATCTCCTTTATGAGTCCCTGAATAAATTCTATTTCTTCTACAGATAATTCATATTTTTCAAACAATTCCGAGTCCGTCCATGTCTTTGAAAAATCTTGAACAGGGACAAAGTTAAACATTGCTTTACTGATATGCTGTGTCATTGCTTTCAAAGACACAAGGAAACGCACAAACTTTGTTTTCAAATACCTCATGTAATGATTTGCTTCACTTTCAGAATCAAATGCACCAGCCACGAGGTATGTTTCAGTACATATTGTATCTGGAGGTAGTTTCTCCATTGTCGATAATATTCTATATTGGCCGTTTTTGTCTGGTTGTCCTGCGTGTTCCGCAGTTAAATATGAAATGATTATTTTATATTTGCTTATATCGTCTGTCCCAACAGAAATTAGATCACGCTTGTAAAGCCCAATCCCTCCGTTGAAACGCAGTTTTATATCTCCTGACTCTAAAGGCTTTATGTTGGTTGCCAAGCCAAAAGGCTTTCTGCTTGAAACAACTTGGTCCAATGTTGCCTCTTGTTTAGCTCTTACTTTTTTGACAATACTTGCCGCAATAGGGTATCTGATAAATGTATCAAATTCATCTAAATCCCTATATTCTGACGTTTCAATGCCATTTCGGTAATTTGTATACTTGCATTTCCCGCTATGTGTTTTGTCCCAAATAAAATAACAAACACCACCAGCTACATCAACATTCGGAAATACATCCAGAGAATTTGAATAATCCACAAGAACAGCAATTCTTTTATCACTAAGCATTTGCTCTCTGAATGTATTCAAACCCTTACCACCAGAATACCATTTTGCAGGAATGATAAGCGAGATAACATCTGGCTTCATGTTTTTCACTGCATCAATAAATTTATTGTAAACCGGGGTCGCACTTGCACCAGAACCGCCATCACTCTCCTGATACGGCGGGTTTCCAATCACAAAATCAAACTTCATCGCCCGTTTCCCCCTTGTCGGCAAAGCTGAATATTCAACGCTCCCGCCGCCAAGCCAGTTATAGACCCGGCAGCGCAGCTGTTTATTTTCGTCATCAGGTCCGGACACCATGTCCAAAAATTCAAACAGGTTAAATTGTCGGAACTCCTCTTCGGCGGTACTGTACGGAATGGTCCCATGCAAACCGTCCATCTGCCACACATTCCAGACGATCACCGTGATGAGCTTTCCATATTCGGAAAGGGTAGGCTTCCGCCGCCAGCGCTCCCACAGGTATTCCTCAAAGGTCATCAACAGATTGACACGGGCAATCAAAAGGTTGTCCCCCTGGAACTCATAGCCATAGGTGGCGTGAAACGCCCGAAAAACCCATTTGAGCCAATCTTCCTCTGTTTGGGTGTTTTCGTTCACTATCCGCAGTTTTCGGTCCAGCAGGCCAATACGGTCAAGAACGGGGATAACCTCGCCGGTTTCCACATCGTACCGGCTCACCAGAAAGGGGGCCTCCCCGCAGGTGATTTCCAGCACACGGGCATCCACATACTTTTGCCAGCGGGCTTTGCAGTCCCACATCTCGTCGACGTAGCCGCACATCTTCCGGCACACCCACAGGGGCGTGGAAACCTCGCCGTGCTGCCGTGTCCGGCTGGACTGCTGCTCCAGCTCCTTCCGGGCGCGGGTCTTGATGACAAAGGCGTTGGGGCCGGTAATCAACTCCGGCGTGATTTCCTCATTCCGGCTGTACCGTGAACCGAGGGCGGAATAGGCGTCTGTAGCCCACATGATGTGCTTCCCGGTGGTCTTATCCAACAGCAGCTTGTCCAGAAGGCCCATGGAGTGGAGTTTCAAAATGTCGTCCTGGATGTTGAGTATCATTCCGCCCCTCCTCCTGGGCCTGCGGAATGGTGTAGGTTTCCGTGGCCTTAAAGAGGTAAGGTTTTCATTTGCTGTTCAGCGAAGAAAATCACAAAAAAGCTATGGAAAATTTACCGCTGTCGTGGTATACTTTGAACAAGCAAGAAAATGGGCGTTTACGGAAACCTACACCTTTCCGCAAAAACGCCCATCTACGGTAATATGGCTTTTTCGTAGACTGCCGCCTTGTCACGAAAGGTAGACAATGGCAACCCGCAGGCTCTTGCCGCAGTCGTGCAGGTAATCTCACCGCTTTTCCATCTCTGATAGTTCTCATGGAAGTTCTCCGGCAGCGGCAGAGGCGGTCTGCCGAACCGTATCCCTTTGGCTTTTGCCGCCGCGATACCCTCCGCCTGACGCTGACGGATATTGCTTCGCTCGTTCTCCGCCACAAAGGACAGCACTTGCAGTACGATGTCGCTCAGGAATGTTCCCATCAAGTCTTTGCCCCGGCGGGTGTCCAGCAGGGGCATATCCAGTACCACGATGTCAATGCCCGTTTCTTTCGTGAGGATGCGCCACTGTTCCAGGATTTCGCCATAATTCCGCCCCAGCCGGTCGATGCTCTTGATGTAGAGCAGATCGCCCGGCTTGAGTCTTTTCACCAGCTTCTTGTACTGGGGCCGGTTGAAGTCCTTACCGGACTGCTTGTCCATAAAGATGTTCTTCTCAGGAACAGACATTTCACGCAATGCAATCAACTGGCGGTCTTCATTCTGTTCCCTGGTGCTGACACGGATATAGCCGTAAATATTTGACAATCTCTCACCTCCGCTGTTTTTAACTGTGGCCTGGGTCAAAATGGCCCAGGCCACTTTAATACGCTAAAACCACTCATAAGCAAAATCAATGGGCAACTTTGACCCGTTGATGCTCGCTCTGATGATATGGTGCGGTCATTTTGTGTCCGCACCACTTTGACCCACCCCATATTGGTATCTGCCAAATCAACTGCTCAAATTGAACAGTTGATGCGCCCTCCAACAGCATGGCATGGTGCGGGGCAAAACGACCCGCACCACAATACCGAAAATCAACGGATAACTTTTGTCCGTTGATCCTATGTTGCGACAGTTGGTGGTGACCAATCTGATCACCACCACAAATTTCGGAAGTCGCTACTGAAAATCGCTGATTATAGCTGCTTCTATCTCGGAAAAGTGGGATGGACAGAAGTTGTCCGCACCATATTTGCAGTATCAGTGGTTCGTTTTGAATCACTGATTTTGCTAAGTGATCAAATTGATCATTTACCAGGTCAACGGTTCAAAATGAACCGTTAATCCAGAAAGAGGTGGCAGTGGGTCATTTGGGGCCATTACCAGAATCAGGTGACCAAAATGGTCACCTGATCTTACCGCTCTCGCTTCTTCCAGATGATGTCATAGCCCAGTGCATCGGCCAGTTCCACAGCCTCACCGTAGCGAAGGGAACCGCGCCGCAGTTTGCCGGACAGGTTGGGAACGCTGGCACTCCAGCCGTATTCGTCCGACAGATAGTCCACCACCTCCGTCATGGTCATGCCCGCCCGGACGATATAGGACTTGATCTCATTTCGATAGGCTTTTGCTTTTTTCATGCTCATGTGAAATTTTTCCTCTCTTTCGGTTCGCTCTGTGGTATAATGGGTATGCAAGTGTGCGATGCCTGTTCGCCACAGAGCGTTGTTTGTCGGTATCGGCTTGTTTGTTCAGATTTTCGCCTGTGATGCCTTGCTCGTATGGGTGGCCAATCGGCTTTGCCAACAAGCACACTTTTCCGTTGATTGGAGAAAAGGATTGCTGGACAGCATACCATATTCACCATTGAGCGCAACGCTCTTTGATGCAGATACAGGTACGCAAACAGCCGATTGTTTGCAGATTTCACAAGGCTTGAATCCAAACCGTGATTTTGGGGCGCCGTTTTACCCAAATGCCGTTCCTGCCCAGGAATCTCACCCCGGCGTATTGCTCCCCCTGGTGCGCTCTTATCGTGGCGGCACTTCGCCGGAAAGCATATCCCATTCGGACGGTCATGCAATTTTCAAGGTTCGGTGGTGCGTGTCAGGTACATTGTAGCGAAAAAATACGCCCCTTTCCGTATATCCAAGAGGATGGAAAGGGGCGGCAAATCGGCGTGATTTCCACGCTTATGGACGGAGGCGGCGATGGAAGCAAAATTGACAATACAGGAGCGTTTGAAAGACCTGCGGGTCGTTGACCGGGGCTTGAGCCTGGAACAGCTTGCGGAGCAGACGGGGCTTTCTAAATCCGCTCTTGGAAAATATGAAGCCGAAGATTTCAAGGATATAAGCCCCTTTGCCATTGTGACGCTGGCAAAATTCTACGGCGTGTCTACCGACTATCTGTTGGGGCTGACAGAAAACAAAAATCCCGCAAACGCAGAGCTTCAAGCCCTTCATCTGCGGGATGATGCGGTGGATGCGATACGGGATGGGAAATATAATAAGCGGCTGCTGTCTGAGTTGCTGGTGCATAACAAATTCCAGCAGTTGATGGTCGATGCCGAAGTCTATGTTGACCAGATCGCCGACAGCAGAATCAACGATATGAACGCCATGCTTGAAGCGGTACGACAGCAGATTATTCAGCAGTATGCCGCAGAGGATGGAGATTTACATACCCGGACGCTGGCTCTCGCCCAAATCCAAACGGCGGAGTATTTCAAACAGGTGTTGTCCGATGACCTGATTGATATTCTCTCGGACATCAGGGAAACTCACAGGCAGGACACCACTACCGCTGATGGGGAATCCGCAGCTGAAGCTGTCAGCGAATATTTACAGACCGCTATGAGTTACGAGGGCAGTCCACAGGAGAAACAGGCTAGAGTGTATCTTGCGGGTTTGGGGATTGACTATGATGCTATCACCAAGGAGCAATTTGTGACATTGATGGATATACTGGCAAAATCCAAGAAACTGAAAATCAAGCAAGGTAATCAGCGGGGTAAAAAACGGAAAAAGTGAGTAAGAATTGATGTTTTGAGAATGGACTCCTACCATGTCTATAATGTACAAACAAAAACGGAGGGAATATGAAATTATCAAAGATTAAAATTAAAAACTATAGACTACTTATTGATGCTGAACTGGAGGTTGATTCCCAAACAACACTGATTGTTGGGCGTAATAATACTGCCAAAACATCTTGTTTTGAGTGTATCTGCAATGTGTTGAATGGAAATCCTTTTTCATTTAACGATTATCCCTTGCAAAAACGGGTGAATCTCTATAACAAGATAGCTTTATTTATGGAGAAAAAGCTTACTCTTGAACAACTTTGTGAGCAGTTAGAACCAATATCTATAGAGTTACTGTTGGATTATGCTTTGGATGATCCAGATGAAAACTTGGGAGCATTGTCTCCTTTTATCATTGATGTAGATTTAGATGTCACTACAGCATCGATTCTTGTAGAATTTAGGCTGAAAAATGATGAAAAGACTTTGTGGAAACTGTTGGAGAAGAGCTATTATAAGGATAGTACCTTTACTCCTGATGCTGATTCTCATAAGGTGATTGCCGAAAACTTTCAAAAAATGTTTGAATTAACCGTTTATGCAGTAAATCCTAAAAATCCAGAAGAAAAACAGGTCAAGAAGCATAAAGAGCTGGAAGAACTCTTTCCATTCCATATCATTCCGGCTGAGCGTCTCCTTGGTGAAGACGGCACACAGAACAGTTCTCTGTCAGCTTTAATTTCAGATTTTTTCAGTGCAAATGAAGATGAACTAAACCCAAGCGTAGCAGAAAAAGTAAAAGAGCTTCGCTTGATAGTAGAAACTGCCAACAGAAGCCTACAACAGCAAAGCGATGAAATACTAAGCGACATTGTAAACAATTCGGTTGGTTTTGGTTATCCCAATAGTGAAGAATTGCAATTAGGTGTTACAACTCAATTGAGCATTGACAATCAAATCAAAAACCAGACTCAACTTTCTTATACCATTGGTACAAGCGACGAAAAACTACCTAACAAATATAATGGATTAGGGTATAAAAATCTGATAAAAATGGAGTTTCTTTTAGCAGCATTTGCAAAACGGGTTGAAAAATGTGGTACAGCATGTATTCCTCTGCTGCTTATCGAAGAACCAGAGTCTCATATGCACCCCCAAATGCAACACGCTTTTGCAGAATACTTAGAAGCTTTCCTTGGAAAAATTACTTTTATAAAAATCCAGACTTTTTTGACTTCACATTCCGCTCATATAGCAAATACAATGGATTTCTCTAAAATTCGATATGCTCAAAAGACCAAGACAGGCGTGATTTATAAGAATCTAAATAGTTTTGTTCAGCAGCGTTCTGCCAATATTGACTTCATCAGAAAATATTTGACACTGACTAAATGTGATTTATTTTTTGCTGATAAAGCAATTTTTGTTGAAGGAGCATCAGAACGTCTATTGCTCCCCGATATGATTGAGAAGTGTGCCAGAGCAGGAGCCTTTGATTCTCAAACATATAAATTGCCTGCCCAATATTATGCGCTAATCGAAATTGGTGGAACATATGCCTATGAGTTTATTCCTTTCATTGAATTTTTAGGTATTCCATGTCTGATTCTGACTGACTTGGATTCTGTATCAGGGGAAATGGGGAAAGATGGCAGAACACATTGAATCAAACATGAAATAAGCTGAATATGATGTCGATGGATATACCTGTAAAACCAAGGGAACCCCAATCCATCCGTTAGGCAACTGATGAAGAAAGAACAATTTTGTTAGTTTCAAATTAAAGGTGCATGAAAGAGATACGCTTATCCGTATGAAAAAACAAAAAGCGAGCTGAGTATCGGTTGACTTGATACTCAGCTCGCTTACTATAAATTTAGGAATTGCCTTCAATTCCGCTGTGCGGGCCAGAAACCTGTCTGAGATAACCTTCTAGATTACCGCAGAGAACCATCTCAGCATAGTCCAAGGGGGCGTTATAGACGAGCCAGTCCAATTCAGAACGGGCGTTGATGCTCATAGCGACTTCCTTTTCGACCTCGGTGCAGTCAATGATAATCATATTCCCGTCCGTGTAGTGTAACTCGACATTGCCGGTGTCGATGTTAAACTCGCACGATAACAGTTTGTTCATAGTGGAACCTCCGTAAAACCTTGTATTTTGTAACCAATCCTGACTGACAGTTGCCATTCATTTTTGATTACTGTTTTACGGACACCGACCATTTCTGAGGGGTGGGT
>OFFI01001755.1_pt1 | contig 10631 bp, 13 predicted proteins | sample 1521351 | NCBI WGS metagenome assembly OFFI01 (sample SAMEA3504119, study PRJEB24116) | mouse gut metagenome | biome: mouse gut; feature: mouse-associated habitat; material: faeces | place: Denmark | collected 2011
CCCGCCGCAGCTCGCCGATAATGAAGCTTGGTATCAGTACCGCAAGAGGAATCCCGTCGAGCGTCCCGTCCCATTCATCACCGGAAATCTCCAGAAAAAGCTTTACATCCTTTGTCTGGGCCTGCTTATACATGAACTCCCGCAGAGGCTCTATTCCCGCCTTGAAAAATTCATCCTGGGTAATTTCTCCTGCCTCAAAGGGGACAACCGCTTCCTCATAGACCTGCGTCAGCGTGGGCTGCATGATGAAATAGGTTAAAAACAAAGCTAACCCAATCAACACCTGATTGGGAGGTGCCGTTTGGGTATTTAAAGCCGCCCTTGTAAAATGAAGAACAATGATAATTCTGACAAAAGACGTGAGCATGATAAGCAAGATGGGTGCCAAACCTATCAGCGTCAGCGTAATCAGAATCCGCAGCGTCCCATTCATCTGCCCGTTACCATTATTTAAAGATATTGTCAAACTATTCGCAATATTAAGTTCAGATAAATCATCCCTGGAATCGGAAGAACCCGGCTCCGTTATATTGGTCCGCTCCTCGGTCTCTCCTGCCAGAGTGGAATCCAGAGAAGCCGCCTTCACATCCGTCCGGGGAATAACACACAATATGCCCACCATAACAAGCAGGCATATTATCTTTACTATCTTTTTTACGGAAAAGCTTTGTCTCATAATTGTTGTCTTATTCCTTATCTTTTTCCTTCAGTTTCCTTACTTTTTCAAGAATAGCAGCAAACTCCATCGTCTGGCCCTGATTTTCCTGAAAACTGAGTTCTTCGCCGGATACTTCCGAAAGCATATGCACTTCGTCCTTTCCGACGGCAATCACAAGATATTTGCTTCCCGCCCTCACTATTTGAATATATTTGTTTGAAGCAATCCTGCAAGTCTCAATAATCTCAAGATTTCTGAATCCTACATTATTCTTCTGGTATTTTGCTATCCATCTGGTAACCAGGTAAGTAATCACAAGCACAAATACAAAGAGCACCAGCACCGTCATAAACTGCAGATAGCTGTCCGCCTTTGTCATAACCGCTAAAAGCATACTAACCAATTACCTTCTTTACTGCTTCAAGCACACGGTCAGCCTGGAAAGGTTTTACGATAAAGTCCTTTGCCCCGCTCTGAATTGCGTCGATAACCATGGCCTGCTGACCCATAGCCGAACACATAACAACCATTGCCCCGGGGTCCGCCGCTTTGATTTTCTTAAGTGCGCCGATTCCATCCAGTTCCGGCATGGTAATATCCATCAGAACCAAATCAGGCTTTAACTCGTTATATTTTTCAAAAGCCTTCAATCCGTTTTCCGCTTCTCCCACTACATTATACCCGTTTTTAGTGAGAATGTCCTTAATCATCATACGCATAAAAGCAGCATCGTCAACCACCAAAATATTTTTTGCCATTTTTACTCTCCTACCTTTTTACTTTACTATTTCTGTTACACGTACTCCAAAACTTTCTTCGATTACCACGACCTCGCCTCTGGCAACGAATTTACCATTTACAAGCACATCTATAGGTTCACCGGCTATCTTGTCAAGCTCTATAATTGTTCCCGGTGCGAAGTCCAATATATCCGATATGGATTTCCTGGTTCTTCCAAGCTCCACGGTAACGTCAAGAGGAACATCTCTGATTAACCCGATATTCTCCTGTCCCGGTACCGCTCCCATATCATTGTTAAAGCTTTGGAATTGTGCAGGCTGTATATTCATCATTGGCATTCCCTGCATCTGCATACCGTTCATGCCCTGCATCTGCATTCCATTCATGGGCATGCCCTGCATTCCCATTCCATTTACAGGCATACCCTGCATCTGCATGCCGTTCATTCCCATGCCCATCATAGGCGTGCCCTGCATCTGCATGCCGCCAGACATACCGTTCATGGCCCCGCCCATATTCATCTGACCGGCGCTCATATCCGCCTGCGGCGGTATATAAGGCGCAGGTTCGAGCCGGCTCCGGCGCTGATGCCGCCACATCTTCCATCTGCTTGGCAATAAATCTCTCGTACAGGCTTTCCGCAAACTCAACAGGATAAAGCTGCATGATGGAACTGTCAACCAAATCCCCAATCTGCATCCTGAATGCAATTTTTACGAAGCTGCCTTCAAGGAAAGGCGCAATGTCCCCTCCGCTCTTAAAATCATTTAAATCCAGTACACTGGCTTCCGGGGGGCTGATATCTATCATCTTTCCCATCATCGTTGACAATGAAGTGGCTGCCGCCCCCATCATCTGATTCATGGCCTCCGATATCGCGCTTAAATGCAGCTCTCCGATTTCTCCGTCGGTATTGCTGCCGTCCCCTCCCATCATTAAATCCGTGATAACCTTAACGTCATGTTCCTTCAGAATCATGATATTGGAACCGTCAAGCCCGGCCGTATAATGTATCTGAATAAAAACACAGGGACGTTCATAATCAGCTACAACCGTATCCCAGTTTGCCATCGTAACCACAGGCGTCGTGATGTCAACCTTCATGTTAACCAGCGAATACAGCGTAGTTGCAGAAGAACCCATACTGATATTGGCAATCTCACCGATTGCATCCTTGGTATCAGCTGAAAGACGGTCTTCATCCAATACATTATTGCTTCCCGCGTCATCAGACCCCACACCGGCAAGTAATGCGTTTATTTCATCCTGCGAAAGCATCTCATCCATGCTTTACTCCTCCTCCTCTCTGAGTACTGATGTCACCCGAACCGCATATTTATCTTTACTGGAACCGGGTAACGCGGTGAACTTCCTGATATTCCCCACATAAATATTCATATCGGAATCCACTCTGGTGTCAAGCCGTATAATATCTCCTACTGCAATGTTCAGGAAATCGTTTACGGAAACCTGACTTCTGCCAAGAACAGCCTTGACAGGTACATCCACTCTCTTAATCAACGACTCTATCTGGTCTTCATAATCAGTCTTATCATCCTTCTGAAGAGTCGAATACCAGTACTTGGTATTTAACATATCCATCACGTCTTCCAGCGTAAAGAACGGAAGACAGACATTCATAAGTCCCTCAGTATCTCCAATCTTCAGATTCAGCGATACAATTGCTATCATATCGCTCGGCGCAATAATCTGCGCAAACTGGGCGTTGGTTTCGATTCTCTCCATCATGGGATTGATTTCGCAGACATTCTTCCATGGTTCGCTCATGAGCTGCATACATACCACCATCAGCTTCTGAAGAATTGTCATCTCAATTTCCGAGAATTCTCTTGTTTTCTCTAAAGGCTGCCCGGCGCCTCCAAGCATTCTGTCAATCATGGCAAAACCGATATTCGGGGATATTTCCATGATAATATTTCCAACCAGAGGATGAAAATTGATAATCCCCAGGATAACAGGATTGGACAGCGCATTGGTAAACTCCGAAAAAGTAGTGGTTTCAGAACTGGCTACCGTCACCTGTACCGTCTTGCGGAGATAAACCTGCAGTTCGTTTGATACCAGCCTCCCGTAATGTTCATATATAATCTCAAGTGTTCGTAAATGCTCCTTGGAAAACTTTGTGGGCCGCTTGAAGTCGTAATCCTTTATCTGTTTTTCGTCATTCTCCTGTATCTGGTCCATATCTAATTCGCCGCTGTTTAAAGACGCGAGCAAATTATCTATTTCGCTTTGAGAGAGCACATCGCTCACAGGATTTCACCTCCTATCGTTTCTGCCATGCTTTCGCTTAATATCCCTGTAAGCATGACGTCTACATATACAGCGGACTGACAAGCGTTACTTCAAAGATAAAATCCGAATCAAACAATCCCTGGATACTGTTTAAAATATCAGATGTTATTGCCTGTGTATTCTGTTTGGCTTCATTCAATGTATATTTGCCTACCACATCGCTGATTCGTCCTTTAATCAAATCCTCTCTGCTGGACAAATCCCCGCTTCCGTTGGCGGCGAAATCTTCATGTCTGTTATCCATGGACAAAACCACTGTAAGCTGAGCGTAATGGTCTTTCTTTTCCGTTCCTTCCTCGGTATTTGTATCATCCTTAAGAAGAATTGTCATATCGGCTATCGTGTATGTCACGGTATTCTCAAGTGGAACGGCGGAAGCGCCGCTGCGCATCCCTTCAATGTCCAGGCTGATTGCCGACGCAATATCCGTCACGAGAGCCGCAGTCTTGCTGTTCGTGCTGGTCACGCTGAACATCATGATTGCGGTAAGTACAATATTTACGATAAGCAACGCCAATATCAATATGGAAATCAAATTCTTTTTCATAACAGATACTACCTCTCTTTGTTAATAAGCGCTGAGCGCGTTATAAATCTTAATCTCTACTCTTCTGTTCTTTGCCCTTCCTTCCGGGGTGGAATTATCCGCAATGGGCTGATACTCTCCCCTGCCGGAATGCTTAATCAGTCCCGAATCCAGCGTGGTGTTATTTTCCAGATAATAAAAAACCGAAAGGGCGCGCCCGCTTGAAAGCTCATCATTGTTGGAGTACTTGGAGCCCGACATTGGCACGTTATCCGTATGTCCTTCAATCTCGATGGTTCCCTGACTGAATCTCTGCAGGATAATCCCCAGCTGATTCATCAGCGGCATGGCTTCTTCCTTTATCTCCACGCTGCCTGAATCAAAAAGGAGCGCTCCGTTTAAGGTAAGCTGCACATACTGAGCGGTAAATTCTATATCTATCTCATTCTCAAGATTCTTTTCTTCCAGGACTTCTTCAATCTTTTCCGCCATCTCTTCCGACTTTTCCAGCTTGGCTTCATCCAGCATCTCCGCCGCCGCCTCAAGATTTTCCGGCATAAGCTCGCCTTCGGGATTCTTGCCTGTGCTGTTGATGTAGTCGTCCAGCTCGTTTAACTGACTGACGCCCATTCCCACCAGAACGCCGTCGCCAATCGCCGTGGCTCCCGCATCAAAAATACTGAAAGTCTGGTTAAAGGATGCCGCCACCTGTTCAAACTTCTGTGCATCGATAGTGGACATGGCAAACAACATAACGAAGAAGCAAAGAAGCAGATTCATAAGGTCCGAGAAAGTGGCCATCCAGGCCGGCGAACCCTTAGGAGGCTCTTCCTGCTTTTTTTTAGCCATCGTCTTCACCTCCGCCTTCGCCTATTGTCCTGTCGTTAGGTGCCAGGAATGACTTCAGCTTTTCTTCAATAACTCTGGGGTTCTCGCCCGCCTGTATGGAAAGAAGCCCCTCTATCATGATTTCCTTGACCATGATTTCGTTGGCGTTGTTTGCTTTCAGCTTTCCTGATACCGGCGCGCAAATCCAGTTTGCCAGAAGCGAACCGTACAATGTGGTAATCAGCGCAACCGCCATGGAAGGACCCAGAGTTGACGGGTCATCCATCTCGTAAAGCATGTTAACAAGACCTACCAGAGTACCAATCATACCCCACGCAGGTCCCATGGAGCCCAAATCCTCCCAGAAGGAGATTTTATCCTTATGTCTGGATTCCGTGCTTATCAGCTCTGTTTCCATAATGCCGCGCACCAATTCGGGGTCCGTACCGTCTACGATAAGAAGGATTCCCTTCTTCATAAACTCGTCTTCCAAATCGCCCGCCGCTTCTTCCAGCGAAAGAAGGCCTTCCTTTCTGGCAATGTTGGAAAGGTCGATAATCTTCTGTATCATTTCTTTGACATTGGAAGAAGGAGCTTTAAAGATAAGAGTAAAACTCTTAAGTCCGGCTATGTAATCAGACAGGGATTTGGATGCCAGAACGGCAAAAAACGCCCCGCCGAATGTAATAATCGCAGATGCGAAATCTCCATAACGTCCTATATTAGCAATTCCCGCCGCATTGATGCAACCATAACCCAGCATACCGAAACAAAGCACTAATCCAAGAATTGACGCTAAATCCACAACTTTTCACCTCTTCTGCGTTAATTCGCAAAAATTTCCTTTCTGTATGATTTTACAAGATTTTTGACCTCTTGTCTACCTTCTTTTATAATTAATTTTCTTCCTGTTGTGAAAGCAACCACCGTATCCGGCGTTTCCTCCACAATTTCAATTAAATCCGGGTTTATCAGCACTTTACTGCCGTTTATCCTCGTGACTTCTATCATATCACTTCTTTCCCCCTTTTTCCACATAAATTTCCCTTAACAGTACTAAAAGATATTTCCAAATATGCATTTTCACATAAATTAAAGGGAACTATGGTGCAGCCAGTTCCCTTTAATCCATAAATTACTATTTCTTACTTACCTTATCTCTTAAGATTGGTCAGCTCCTCAAGAAGCGTATCTGAAACCGTAATAATACGGCTGTTGGCCTGGAAACCTCTCTGGGTGGTAATCATTTCCGTAAACTCGGCTGCCAAATCCACGTTACTCATTTCGAGTACGCCGGATTCCATGTATCCGCCGTCCGCCGTGATATCGATACCAACGCCGTCAAACTCGCCGGAGTTCATAGTTGAAGAATAGAGATTATCGCCCTGCTTTGCAAGACCGGAGGGATTGGCGAAGCTTGCCGCCGCAATCTGCCCCAGCAGCTTTCTCTGACCGTTATCATAGGTTGCGTAAATCTTGCCGTCCTTCTGAACGGTAACGCCGCTCATCTCGCCTACTTTCAGACCGGCTCCGAGACCCTTTTTGTCACCGGCAAGGGCGCCCATTGTTGAAGTGCCGTTTTTGTTGTAGTTGAGACAGCCGGAGAAGTCGATAGAAATCACACCGGGCGTCTTTCCTGCCGGAAGGTCATCTTGATTGGCCAAAAAATTCGGTTGTGTAAAGGTCAAAGATATTGGGTCTTTTGATAGGGTTCCTTGAACAGTACCTATCGCACCATTTGCTCCTGCGGTGTATCCATCTCCACCAACACCTTCAAATGTTCCTTTACCATCGACAAAGCTAAGAATAACTGCATTCTTTACTGTTTTGGTAGTTGCGGTACCATCAGCTGCAACTGAAGGTATTGTTATGTTCTTTCCAAAAGTTACACCATTGAATGTTGTAACCCCATTTGCATCTGTTGTCGAGAAAACTGATTTTCCATCCGCATCCTTTATCTGGTCTAACTGTACATAAAACTTTCCATGCTCTCCATCGACATCATGCACACTAAACTGTGCCGTATATTTGTAACCCTGATTATCAAAAAACTCCAAGTTCATGATTCGGCCTTCAGTAGTATCCAAATCCGTATCAAACCTGTCGATAATACCGTCAATCACGGCATCGGTAGTAACCTGCGGGTCATAGGTCATATTCTCCGTTGTCATAATCTTAAGCGGCTGAACATTCCCTTTCTGAATCTCCCCGGTTTCTTCATTCACACCCCAGCCCATCAGATTATAACCGGTACTGGTCATAACCAGATTTCCTGCGCCGTCGATGTAGAAAGAACCATCTCTGGTAAAGAAGTTTTCCTGCCCGTTGTTAACGATGAAGAAAGAGCTTCCGTTAATCATGATATCAAAGGGGTCGTTGGTACTCTGCGCCGCGCCCTGGCTGGTAATTGCCGTCTTGATGGAGCTGGTCTTGGAACCAAGACCAATCTGTCTTGCGTTCACGCCGCCCACGCCTGTGGTTGCGTTCGCGCCGGAAGCTGCCCTTGTGGTCTGATACATCAAATCACTGAATACCATGGACTGTGATTTATAGGCCGTTGTATTGACGTTGGCAATATTGTTACCGATAACGTCCATTCTTGTCTGGTGTGTTTTCAGGCCTGCCACACCAGCAAACAAACTTCTCATCATAGCTAAAATGACCTCCTTAAAGTAGTTGCCGTATGTTCCTTCTGTCAGTCAGGAACCTGCTGCCTCCCAAAGGTCCGGCTAAATAATTACGGCTCCGTCTATGTTCGTAAAAATGTTTTCCGCTGTGTCGCCATGATTCATTGCCGTAACAACAGTATTGTTCGGTATATTCACAATGAATGCAAGCTGGTCAACGATTACCAAAGATTCCCTGATTCCCTTTTCCTGCGCTTTCTGCGCGCCTTCCTGCAGACGTTCCATCTGACTGCCCGTCAGCTCGATATTGCGGTCTGCAAGTCTTCCTGCGGCATGCTTGGAGAATCTTACCTCTCCCGGCGCATTTACCTGGCTGCCTTCCAGAATTTCCTGAAAGGACTTTCCTCCCGCGGTCAGCGTTTTGGCATTGCCTTTGCCTGCCGGGGTTAAGTACTTATCCTGCAGCTGCTCAATGGAAAGGAATCCGTTTTTCTGAACCTTCATGTCCTTCTCCTCCCTGAGTAGTTATCACGCATCCTGCTGTTTATATGCGGCTTCGTATATCCTTTACTCGCCGCCGGCGTCTCCGCCTTCACTTCCCTCGGTCTTGTTATCGCCCTCGGTTCCTTCGGTCTTATCCCCGCCTTCGGTTTTGTCGCCGTCTTCGCCTTCACCGTTGCCTTCGCCTTCAACCTTAACAATCTCCGCCATACGCTCTACGTATTTCTGAAGCTTCTTGATATACTCGTCGCTGATGAAGCCCTGCTGGTAAGCCGACATCTTGTTAAAGCCTTCCTGTAACGCATCTACGGCTTCCTTATCCTTGATTGAAAGTTCGCCGAGACTCGGCAGCTTATCCATTGCCTTAATGAACGCCGATGCAAGCTCAAAGGCTACCTGATATGCGTCGTCGATTACCGCATGCACGTCGTCCGCTGAATACAGATTACCGTCGATAGATACGAAAGCCTTGTTATTCTCGTAGGTCACATATTCAACCACGCCCTGAATAACCGCCGCGTCGCCGTTCTTATCCTTGGTCTGAACCTCCACCATCTTTCCAACCATAGCGGACGCTCTTGAAAGCTCCATGGTCGCAGCCATGTTCTGCATCTGCTCCACCTGTGAAAAGGTTGCATACTGGGAAATGTACTCCGTGTTTGAGGTAGGCTCCAACGGGTCCTGATACTTCATCTGCGCCACTAAAAGCTGTAAGAAAGCATCCTTATCCATGCCGTTTTTGGCTGCGGATTTCTTGACCGAATTTTCGGAAGCGCTCTCCACCAGCTGCCCGTCTTTTACTACTGCACTAACTGCCATATTTACTCCTTTCCTGCGCATCCCGTCTGAATCTTTCCTGACTGTGCGCATACTTGATTTCTGCTTTCCAAACTGCCGTTACGCGGTATAGTCCACGGTATTCCCGTTAACTTCCATCATTTTAGCCGCAAGCAAATCCTCCTCGCTTGCCTCCTCCTCGGCCATACCGTTTATATCCAGCTCGTTTAAGTTGATTCTTCTGGGTGACCTTCTTCCGTTTTTGTTTCCCGCGGAAGCACTGTCGTCGCCTCTTTCCTGTCCCTGCCAGAGATTGCTCTCAAATCCGTGGCTTTCCACCGTCACCGAAACGGCCTCCACCTTCACTCCCTGCTCCCTTAAATTTTCCTGGAGCGTGGATATCTGGCTTTCAAGCGCCGCCTTCACGGCCTCGTTCTGTACATGGAACTGTGCGGTAACCTCTCCACCTCTGGAAACAATCTGAATATGTACTGTTCCGAGGCTTGCCGGATGAAGCTGCATCTCAAGCTGGTCCATTCCCGGCCGTAACTGGAGTTTCATATAATCCAGAATCTGGTTCATAATATCCCGAGTCTGCTCGCTGAAATGGGGCGTCATCTCCTCAAAAGGAATCTCCGCTGTCTGAGCGGTGTTCTGAAGCGCGGCGTCATTTAAGCTGTTTCCCGCATGAAGCGCATTTTCATGCTCTCTGCCCTCGCCGCCCTTTTTCTCCTGTTCTCCTGCCTGGTTGCCCGCGGTGTTATCCTCCGGCTTCTGTGATACCACATCCACGGTTTTAATGGTATTGCCGTTTTCGTCAGCGGCAAGGGTTATGGTATCGTCGCCGTCCTGCACTTCCACCGTAATACGGGGCTGTTCTTCCACGGCTTCAACCTCTCCGCCAAGACGCTTCTGCAGTTCCTCAATCAAGGCGCTCATCTCCTCCGGGCTTAAATCCATTTCCCCGGCGAGCCCATCCATGATACCGGCTGCCATGTCAATCAGGTCCTGTAGGCTGGCAAGCAGATTTTCATCCGTAAGAAGCGCTGCCGCGTCCTCGCCGGAAAGGGCAAGTACCAGCTGCGTCATGTTGGCCGGGTCAAAAAGCGAGTAAGCGGAAAGCCCAAGCTCCTCCATTGCCTGCTCCACCTGTTCCTCCGTAACGCCAAGCTCCTTCGCAACCTCTTTTACCACCTCTTTGCCGGCATCCGTTACTGCCTCCGCTTTCGCGTCCGTAACCTCTGTCCTGCCCGTTTCTTTCGCCGGCTGACTGTTTTGTACCGGCTCTTTTACCGGCTGGCTGGCTGTGCTGTCAATATGGCTTTTCAGTAAATCCGCCGCCGATGTTTTTCCTGCGCCTCCGGCTGCCTGAAGCTGTTTCTGTCTGCCTGCAAGATTGCTCTGGGTTTTACTCATCAAATCCCCAAAGCCGCCCGCCTGGCTGGCTGTGCCTGTTTTTGCAGGATTGTTTCCTCCCAGAAAATTCATCAGGGAGTTTACCTCCTTTACAGGTGCACTGGTCATTTACATCCCTCCTGTCTTTATAAGTCGTACAGTTTCCGTACTTCAGGGCTGGAAACTGCCCAAGACTCTTTTTCAAGGTCCAACATATATATCGGTTTAAGAGGCAGATTTCTTAAGATTCGGGGTCCATTAA
>OFFI01001759.1_pt1 | contig 10617 bp, 7 predicted proteins | sample 1521351 | NCBI WGS metagenome assembly OFFI01 (sample SAMEA3504119, study PRJEB24116) | mouse gut metagenome | biome: mouse gut; feature: mouse-associated habitat; material: faeces | place: Denmark | collected 2011
TGGCAGGACGATTTTCACGCCTATATGTTGGAGAAGTACCCCAGCTTGGAGCGTGGGGAGAGCGCAAGCAAAACGGGAAGAAAGCATATCCCCACCCGGCTTTTCAAACAGGCGGTTTCCCTCTCCAAACAGGCGAGGGCGATTGAAGCCACGCTGGACGGTATCAATCCAATTAACGCCGGAAAGAAGAAAGAGGAAGCCCTCTCTATGCTCAAAAAGTGGTTTCCGCAGATGGAGAACTTCTCCGGGCAGTTGAAGAAATACAAGGTCACGATAAATGACCTCTTGGCAGAAAATGAAAAACTGGAGGCAAGGGCAAAGGCCAGCGAAAAGGACAAGATGAAAGGCGTTATGGAACGGGCAAAGCTGGAAAGCGAGTTACACAACATTCAACGGCTGGTTGACCGTATCCCGCCGGAAGTGCTGGCAGAGTTGAAGCGGCAACCGAACTATGGAAAGGAAAGGTGATTTTATAACGAATATCAGATACAAAAAGGAAACAGAAATCGTGACTTTTCAAGGAAAGGAAATCACGCTGGAAAATCTCTCCCCGGTATTTACACCGGAGCAGGAAGCGGCCAAACGCCGGGAACTGGAACAGCAGCTTTATGAGGTGTTCCGCAAGTACGCCGACAAGCGGCAGAAAGAGGAAGCCGGGGCGTAAGTTTTTCCAGCCACATCATTGATTTACGGGGCTGTTGGCGGTATAATAAGACTGTCAGCAGCTCCGTTTCTTTTTTAAGAAAAGGAGCGACAATATGAATAATCGGATAGACGCAATCTATGCAAGACAATCGGTAGACAAAAAGGACAGCATTTCCATTGAAAGCCAGATTGAGTTTTGCAAATACGAATTGAAAGGCGGTAGTTGCAGGGAATACACAGATAAAGGATACAGCGGCAAAAACACAGACCGCCCGAAATTTCAAGAGTTGGTGCGGGATATTAAAAAGGGCCTGATAGCAAAAGTCATTGTCTACAAACTTGACCGTATCAGCCGTTCCATTCTGGATTTCGCAACCATGATGGAGCTGTTCCAGCAGTACAATGTGGAGTTTGTTTCTTCCACGGAAAAGTTTGATACTTCAACCCCGATGGGCCGGGCCATGCTGAATATTTGTATCGTGTTCGCACAGTTGGAACGGGAAACGATACAGAAGCGGGTGACGGACGCTTACTATTCCCGCAGTCAGCGGGGCTTCAAGATGGGCGGGAAAGCCCCCTATGGCTTCCATACGGAGCCTATCAAGATGGACGGTATCAATACAAAGCGGCTGGTAGTGAAGCCGGAGGAAGCGGCAAATATCCGGCTGATGTTTGAAATGTACGCCGAGCCGACAACTTCCTATGGGGACATTACCCGGCACTTTGCGGAACAGGGCATTTTATTTAATGGCCGGGAACTGATACGCCCCACGCTGGCGCAGATGTTACGCAACCCCGTCTATGTGCAGGCGGACTTGGATGTGTACGAGTTTTTCAAGAGCCAGGGGACGGTGCTTGTCAATGACGTCGCCGACTTCACGGGCATGAACGGGTGTTATCTCTATCAAGGCCGGGATGTGAAGCCGGGCAAGGCCCAAAGCCTGAAAGACCAAATGCTGGTGCTTGCGCCCCATGAGGGGATTGTCCCCTCGGATATATGGCTGACCTGCCGCAAGAAGCTGATGAACAACATGAAAATCCAGTCCGCCCGGAAAGCCACCCATACATGGCTGGCGGGGAAAATCAAGTGCGGGAACTGCGGGTACGCCCTTATGAGTATCTTCAATCCCTCCGGCAGACAGTACCTCCGCTGTACGAAACGGCTGGACAACAAAAGCTGTCCCGGCTGTGGGAAAATCATCACGGCGGAACTGGAAGCGGTGGTGTATCGGCAGATGGTGAAAAAGCTGGACAGCTACAAGACACTGACGGGCAGGAAGAAAGCGGCAAAGGCCAATCCCAAAATCACCGCCCTGCAAGTGGAACTTGCCCATGTGGATAGCGAGATTGAAAAGCTGCTGGACAGTCTGACGGGCGCAAACAATGTGCTTCTCTCCTATGTAAATGTGAAGATAGCCGAACTGGACGGACGCAAGCAGGAACTCCTTGCCCGGATAGCGGAGTTGATGGGGGAAGCCATCAGCCCGGAACAGGTCAGTCAGATTTCCGGCTACTTAGACACATGGGACTGTGTATCCTTTGACGACAAGCGGCAAGTAGTGGATTTAATGCTCACTACCATAGCCACCACAAGCGACAGCTTGAACATCACATGGAAAATCTGACAGGCATATCAGCGCCCGTCAGACCGTTACCTTGTGTAGTCTCTTGTAAACTGTACTTTACAGCGGTAAAAATATCATTCGATATATTTTTTTCATCTTCCATTTTCTTAATATAATTTTCGTCATATAAATTTGAAGCATTATTTACCTTAAAATAAGCCAAAACATGAAAAACTAAATCGTAATAATTCGGATATATAAACTCAACTTTCATATTCTAAATTGCTCCACATTTTTAAATTAAATTACTTAAATCTTATTGTATCCCATAAAACCTATGTTTTCAACATAAAGCTTTTATATTTCACTATTTTTCAATCCATTCTAAAATTTTATCCGGATCTGCCTGTGAAGTTAGCCAGGAAGCATATATTTTTAAATCCTGTTTGTACCCCTCGAATGTATCTATGCATGTGATATTATAAAATACGCCTTTGTAACTTAAAAAATTAGTTACGGGCTTTATATCATCCCGCCAGTTTATGGTAAATAAAACTTCAACGGTCATTTTTAAGTTCATGGATAAAAAACTTCACTTCCCGATAACTGCCGGAAGTATGTTATCAGACATGGTTCTATACCTCCGTTAGTAGGTTTTGTTGTGGAGACTTGATTCTACCAAACGGCGATAGACCATGTCTATTTTTATGAAATTAATTTGCGAAACCAATTATACGTCATCGAAAAATATTTACAAAGGTTGCTTTTTGGAGAATAGTAAAGTAGAATATAGATAACGATAAAATTAAGATAAAATATTGATAAGGAGAGATTGCTTATGTTACAGATTAGACCTGTTTCAGATTTGAGAAATAAGTTTCCTGATATTGAAAAAATCGTAAATGCGGGTGAACCGGTATATTTAACAAAAAACGGATATGGAGCAATGGTTAGTCTTGAAGAATATTCAAAGTTGACGGATGGCGTTGAAGCAGCATTAGATAAAGCAGATAGGTATGCGTCGGAAAACGATACAAGGATGAGCCATGAGGAAGTTTTTGGATGAATACAGAGGAAGATGAATATTCAGTAAAAAGTACAGATTGAACTATCTGCCACTTTTTTATGATGATATTGATGAAAAAGTTACCTATATTGCAGAGAAACTGAAGAATATAAAACGCCTCAATTCCTACTATGTTTTTACTACTTTTAACTACATCAACATGCTCAGATTTGCCATTTTCGTCACATTTTTAACAATTTCTGTAGAAAACACAAACCTCGCAAATCGTGCCAAAACACGGCAAATCAAAGTATTTCAGGAGGGAAAACAAACATGATTTCGATACTTTTTGTCTGCCACGGCAATATTTGTCGCAGTCCCATGGCTGAGTTTATTATGAAGGATCTTGTAGCCAGAGAGGGGCTTTCTGAGAATTTTTTTATTGCATCTGCGGCCACCAGCTCGGAGGAGATCTATAAGGGTGTTGGCAATCCAGTGTATCCTTCTGCCAAAAGAATGCTGGCATCCCATGGAATTGACTGCTCAGGAAAGCGTGCTGAGCTATTAAAGAGGTCGGACTATGACCAATATGATTATCTGCTTGGCATGGACAAAAATAACATCCGCAACATGCTTGAGATTCTGAGGGGAGACCCGGAGAGGAAGGTCTATAAGCTTTTGTCATTTACCGAGGCAGAGCATGATATTATAGATCCCTGGTATTCGGGAGATTTTGAAACCACTTACCAGGATCTGGTGAGAGGGTGCGAAGCTTTTCTGGCATATCTGCGGGAGAAAGGCGCTCTGTAAAAGGGGTGAAAAAGTCACCCCTGAGGTTCTTGCAGCAGGCTCAGTCCCTTTTCCAACATGCTGCTGCACAGGAGGGACATTTCCTCGGGAGTGGGGGGAAAGGGCTCGGTGAGCCAGGTTTCCACCACGCCGGCACAGCCGGAGACAATAAAAGATTCTACATAAGCATAGTAATAAGCGGAGCGGCCCGGTTCCAGAAGCCGGGAGATATGTTCTTTCACCGTGTCTTTCAGACGGTTTACAAAAGACAGATCCCCGTGGGGACCCACCATGACTCTCACCACATCTCTGTGGCGGTTCACAAAGGAGAAGATGTCCAGGAGGGTGTCCCGGGGGGAGATGGCTTTCAGCTCACATTTCATGGTGCGCCCCAGTATATTCTCAAATTCTACAAACAACTCATCTTCCACCTTGGAAAGCATATCATAGATATCACTGTAGTGCAGGTAGAATGTTCCCCTGTTGATGTCGGCCAGGTCAGCCAGTTCCTTGACAGATATATCTTTTACATCTTTTTCTTCCATCAGCTGCAGCAGGCACTGCAGCAAAAGGGATTTCGTCTTCCGCACCCTTCGGTCCATCTTTTCTTTTTCCATCATAAATCCTCCATTTCGACAGAATCCATGCCTGGGGCATAGCGCCCAGGCGCCGATTTCTAAACTTTTCATGAATAATAGACAAAACTGTCATTGGCTGTTCAGTAAAATACACAGGTGCAAAAAATGTGTATTGTCTTTTGCAATGTATCTATTATAATAACCAATGTGAAAAAAATCAACACTTGTCTAGTAAACAACTCTCATTCGCAAAACGGGAGTCCAGGGGGTTGGGGCGGACAGAAAGGCAGGACTTTTGCATGGAAAAGGACAAAAAGGAAAACTCATTTATGATCAGGCTGTCAACCCTGATCGTGGATAAGCGGAAGGGCTTTTACCTTATCTTCATAATGCTGATTCTATTTAGTGTGGCGTCAATGAACAGGGTAAATGTAAACAATGATTTAACCTCCTATCTGCCGGACACCACGGAAACCCGGCAGGGACTTGACCTGATGGAGGAGCAGTTTATCACCTACGGAACCGCCCGGGTGATGGTGTGCAATATCACCTGTGAGGAGGCGGAAGAGCTTGCGGAGCGGCTTGAGTCCATGGAAGGTGTGAGCATGCTGGATTTTGACGATTCCCCAGAGCATTACCACAATATGGAGGCTCTGTTTGACATTACCTTTGACGGGACTGCAGGGGACGAAGGCACTCTGGAGCGGCTGAACCAGGTACTGGAGGCTTTGGAAGGGTATGATGTATACTATTCTTCCGACATTGGCCAGGAGGAGCGGGACGCATCGGATCTGAGTAATGACATGATTATCATACTGATGCTGGCCGGAGTGGTCATTGTGTGCGTGCTGCTGTTTACCTCCACCACATATGCGGAGATCCCTGTCTTTTTGATGACTTTTATTGTGGCGGCCATTCTGAACAAGGGTACAAACTACTGGTTTGGCACCATAAGTTTTGTGACGGATTCCATTGCGGTGGTGCTGCAGCTGGCTCTGGCGGTGGACTATGCCATAATCCTATGCCATCGTTTTATGGAAGAACACGAGGACAAGGATGCCAGGGAGGCGGCCATTGTGGCTCTGAGCAAAGCCATACCGGAGATTTCCTCCAGTTCCCTGACCACGGTTTCCGGCATGGTGGCCATGATGTTCATGCAGTTTCGGATTGGCTATGACATGGGAATTGTACTGGCAAAGGCCATTCTGCTGAGTCTGATATCGGTTTTCTTCCTGATGCCGGGGCTTCTGCTGACTTTTGCCAAGGCCATTGACAACTCCCACCACAGAAGTTTTGTGCCCAAAATCACGGCGGTGGGCAGGCTCTGTGTACATACCAGATATCTGATCCCGCCTCTTCTGGTGGCGGCGGTGATTGTGGCGGCTGTTTTATCCGGGAGAGCGGATTATGTATATGATGTTAATTCTCTGGAGTCCAAGTCCATGAGCGCCAACAGATTTTCCGTCAGTATGGTGAATCAGGAGTTTGGGACCATCAATCAGCTGGCTGTGCTGGTGCCAAAGGGGGACTATGAGAAGGAGGCCCGGTGTCTGCGTGATCTGGAAAAAATGGCGGAGGTGGACTCCTGTATGGGGCTGGCGAACATTGAGGCCATGGATGGATATATTTTGACACAGCAGCTGTCCCCCAGAGCGTTTGCGGAACTTATCGACATGGACGTGGAAGTGGCGGATCTGCTCTATTCCGCCTATGCGGTGGAAGAGGACAATTATGGGGCCATATTGAGCGGAGTCAGTGAGTATAAGATTCCTCTGATTGACATTTTTCTCTTTATCTATGACCAGAAGGAGAAGGGGAGCATTGAACTGGAAGAAGAACTGGAGGAGACGCTTACGGATGCCTACTCTCAGATCAGTATAGCCCGGGATCAGCTTCTGGGGGAGGAGTTCAGCCGTTTTGTGCTGGAGCTGAATGTTCCCGTGGAGGGAACGGAGGCCTATGAAACGCTGGAGCGGATCCGGGGCACGGTTTCCAGGCACTATCCGGCGGAAGAAATATATCTTGTGGGAAATACCACCAGCAATAAGGACTTAAGCGATTCCTTCAGCACGGACAACACCATTATTACAGTGCTGACGGCATTGTTTGTCATGGTTATCCTGCTGTTTACATTTCAGTCGGCGGGACTGCCGGTGCTGCTTGTAGTGACCATTCAGGGAAGTATCTGGATGAATTTCTCCCTGCCTTATCTTACGGGGGAATCGGTGTATTTCCTGGGGTATCTGGTGGTGTCGGCCATACAGATGGGCGCCACAATAGACTATGCAATTGTGATTACCAGCCGGTACATGGAGCTGAAGACCTATATGCCCATAAAAGAGGCCATTGTGGAGACGCTGAATCAGGCATTCCCCACCATAGTCACCAGCGGTTCCATGCTTGTGGCGTCAGGGTTTATCATCAGCAATGTGTCCACCAACGCGGTGGTGGCAGCCATCGGTCTGGCTCTGGGCAGGGGGACTCTGACTTCCATTGCTCTGGTGCTGCTGGCACTGCCTCAGACATTGCTCATAGGAGACATTATAATAGAAAAGACGGCCTTCACCCTGAAGCGTGATCTGGTGAAACCCCTTCCCTCCGGAGGGCGGATTCGGATGTCGGGTCATATCAAAGGCTATGTGAACGGTGTCCTGGACGGGGAGTTCAGCGGAGTCATAGACGGTGAGATGGGCGCTGTGGTACGGGCCAGGGACAGGGTGCAGCAGGTGACACCGGGGGAATCCGGGGAAGACACCCCCTTGCTGGGGATAGAGGCGGCGGAGGAAAAAAGCGCAGGCGGTCCTGAAGCACCCGAAGATCCATCGGCATCCACCGGGGAGAGTCCCCTCCCTGAGAAACTGTCGGCATCCACCGGACCGGAAGTTCCGGCAGAGGAAAATATGTCCCCAAGTCCGGAGAGTGCAGGAACGGAGGAGAATGCCCAGGGACATGGCGGCAGAAAAAGACGGAAGCCCTTGGCACTGGGGCGGAGGGCACAGGAGAGACAGAAAGGAGCGGCAGACCATGAGAAGAGATAAGAGCAGGCACTGTAAGCATATGGCCCTGGTGACGGCGGCCCTTTTGGCGGTGGGCAGCGTGTTTCCCGCCCAGGCGGCCCAGTCCTCTGTCTATGGGCAGTATCTCTCCGGCGAGAATGCCGGAAACATACCGGGGACAGAGGCAGGGTACACCCGGATCAGCCTTTCCACCGAAGGGGATCTGGCGGAATTTGCCCGAAATTGTCAGGTGGACTCCTGGTCCCGGGACAAATATGTGACCCTGGAGGGGGACATTGCTCTTCAGGAGCATCAGGATCTCTCCATTCCTGTGTTTGGCGGGATATTTGACGGTCAGGGCTATGGCATTTCAGGCCTTGACATCCGGACATCCGGTTCTGCGGCCGGACTCTTCCGCTATGTCCAGGAGGGCGGCGTGGTGAGGAACCTGTCCGTCTCAGGCATGGTGCACCCGGAGGGCAGCGGAAACAGAGTGGGGCTTTTGGCGGGGGTCAACTATGGACAGATTAAAAACTGCAGTGCCTTCGGCAGCGTGGCCGGTTCCGGAGAGATCGGCGGACTTGTGGGGTGCAACCAGGAGACAGGGCAGATCCGGAAATGTCAGTCGGCGGCGGTGGTCACAGGGGATCACAGTACCGGGGGCATCTGCGGCGCCAACTATGGAACTTTGAACAACTGTCAGAATACCGGGAATATCAACACTTTCAGCCAGGAGGTATCCTACAGTCTGGAGGATATCACCATGGAAAACCTGGAGGATATCAACAGCCTGGAACGGGTGGCGGTTCATATGGATACAGGGGGCGTCACAGGGTACTCCGAGGGAAAGATATACTACTGCACCAATTCCGGCACGGTTGGCTATCAGCATGTGGGTTATAATGTGGGTGGCGTTGTGGGCAGGCTCCACCAGGGCTATTTACAGAACTGCACCAATTCCGGGCATGTGCTGGGCAGAAAGGATGTGGGGGGGATTGCAGGGCAGATGGAGCCTTTCCTGGAGATACAGTACCTGAATGACAGGCTTGGTGACATTGACAGGGAGACAGGGCGGTTCCTGGATCTGCTGGAGGCATTCCATGACGATCTGAACAGGTACAGCTCAGAGACGGTGGACCTGGCAGGGAGCATCAGCCGGAACCTGCAGAGTGCTTCCGCCGCCGCGGGGAATCTGACCACAACAGCCAGTGACCTGTGGTATCTGTACAATCAGGAACTCACAGGGGTCAGCAGCGACATCAACCGCTTAAACCAGGAGTGGGAGAGTCTGTCCGACGGAATCAGGGACAGGGAGGAGGACAGACATCTGCCGGAGATTTCCGTCAGCGGTGGTGATGGAATATTTTCCTCCGTCAGCGGCAGCGACATTCATCTGCCGGACACATCCCCCATCACCAATGTCTTCACGGACATAGAGAGCTATGCGGCGGCTCTCAGAAGGTTTGGCAGCAGCACCAGCAACAGGATCCATGTGGTGACATCCACCACCAAAGACAAAAGCGGCGGCATTAACACCAGTCTGGAGACTCTGGACAGAGAGCTGCAGGCAGCCAGCGCCTCTCTTGTGCAGCTGACAGATGTGGCTGGGGAGGGCATTGACCGCACCGGCGAGGATATAGACGCCCTTTTTGACCAGGCCAGGGTGCTGCGGAAACTGTTTCAGGAGGTGAGGGACGACCTGTTCCGCTATGAGGGGATCAGCATAGAAGATGTGTCCGACGAGGCGGCCGGAGGAGAGATGGATCACCTGGGAGCTGGAGAACAGGAAGAGGAGGCATGGTATGACACCAGCACCTTCCAGAAAGGGAAGATTACCCTCTGCATCAACACAGGCCTGGTGGAGGCGGACACCAGTGTGGGGGGGATTGTGGGACAGGTGGCCACGGAGCTGGATTTTGATCCGGAGGACGATATTGCCGTCAGCGGCCAGGAGAGTTTTCGCATAGAGCAGAGTATCAAGGCCGTGGTGCGGGAGAGCCGCAACCTGGGAGACGTGACAGGGAAAAAGGACTATGTGGGAGGTATTGTGGGCAGGGCGGATTTTGGCGCGGTCATTTCCTGTGAATCCTACGGCAATGTCTCCAGCACCGGAGGCAGCACCGTGGGAGGCATTGCAGGCTCTTCCGGATACTGTGTCAGGAGCTGTTATTCCATGGGGCGGATATCCGGAAAAAATTATGTGGGCGGCATTGTGGGCAGGGGCAGCGACATTTTCTACTGTTATACCTACCCGGAGATTGATTTTACAGGAGAAGCGGCCGGATCCATCGCAGGATGGGTGAATGAGGAAGGGGTTCTCTATGGCAACTATTATGTAAGGCAGGAGGAGGCAGGAGATCCGGCCGCTGCCGTTCCAGGGGTGGACTCCATTGGCTATGAGGGGGCCGCAGAGCCTTTGAGCTATGAGGAATTCTGCAGCAGGAAGGGTGTTCCGGAGGCTTTTAGGACATTTACTGTCATCTTCCAGGCCCAGGGCCGGAAGCTTGCCTCAATACAGTGCAGCTACGGTGATCGCATTGATCTGTCCCAGGTGCCCCAGATTCCTCCTGTGGAAGGGTATTTTGGGGTTTGGCCGGACTACGCCTACGGGCCCATAACCGGCAGCAGGGTTTTGGAGGCGCAGTACGAAAAATGGGTCTCCACCCTGGCCAGCGGGGAGAAGGATGAACAGGGACGGAGCATGGTACTTGTGGAAGGCCGTTTCCTGCCGGGGGCTTACCTGACCCTGGAGCAGACGCCGGAGGGATGTAAGGTCTCAGCGGCACGCCAGGAAGGCGGGGCATGCATGGAGCAGGGTACCCGGGAACTGGTGGTGCGGGTGCTATGTGAGAATCCGGAGGAGTCCGCCATAGAGCTCTGGGAGGAAGGGGCTTACAGGCAGGTGCCTTCCAGGGTCATGGGAAGCTGTCTGGAGTTCACTGTGGAGACTTCTTCCGGAGAGAACGGCGGGGCGCTCTGCGTCTACCAGGTTACGGAACCGGAGGAGACGGCGGGAAATAACCTGCTGCTCATGGCTG
>OFFI01001775.1_pt1 | contig 10554 bp, 7 predicted proteins | sample 1521351 | NCBI WGS metagenome assembly OFFI01 (sample SAMEA3504119, study PRJEB24116) | mouse gut metagenome | biome: mouse gut; feature: mouse-associated habitat; material: faeces | place: Denmark | collected 2011
ATATGGGCTAACCGGCCCTTTTGGGTTAAAAAATGGGCTAACTGACAGAGCGAAAAAAGTCAATTTTAGCGTGGTCTTAGGGTAGGCCGTTATGGGCAGTTTTTGCCCTTTCCAGAGGTTTTCCAATCTCCATAAACCGGCTTAAACTTTTCACTTGATTTGTCCTAACCTCGCACAACTGGATACTGTTTATATTCCTGCCTTACATAGAGCGCCGACTCATTTTTCAAATGATGCGGCGCTCTTTTTTTGCTTGCCGCCCCAATCAAAGCTGCTTGCCCTGCCCAAAAGCCTACATAGCCGCCCCCCAATGCTGGGCAGCTATGACATTTTTTCAAGGAGGACAACCCATGAAGTTGAGAAGAAACAAGCGGAATGACGAGGTGGAGCGCATCGACAAGCTGTGTGATGAAGTCCGCAGCGCCGCCTACCAGAGCGTGGAGTGCCTTTGGAGCGCCTTTCTGGAGGTCGGGGAGCTGGATATGGTGCGGGCCACCGAGAAGGCCCTGCGCCTTATGACGAGCCACGGCGACTACACCGGGGCGATGCAGGTGTTGGAGGGCATCTACGCCCTTGCCGAGATTGCACCGTCCCAGGAGTTCACCGACTGCCAGCAGCACCCCTCCCTGGCGCAGATGTTCATGGATGAGTTCTTGTCGGAGAGCGAGGACTACATCTTTGACGTGGGCATGGACGATGTGCTGGCGCTTCTGACAGACGGGGGCCAGTGACCGCCCCAGGTGGGCCGCTGGCCCACTTACATAGCCATCGCGTCGCCGCAAGCTCCGCAGCATTCGCTTCCGTGCAAGCACGAAAGCTCATTTACTCCGCTGCGGCTCCTTTTCCCACAAAGTCATTCGACTTTGCGGGAACCCTGCGGCGCAGACGGCTAAATTTATGGAAAAGGAGGGAACCCCAAAATGGTGAAACCCAAGGTGATAAGTGTAGCGAACCAAAAAGGGGGTGTAGGTAAAAGCACAACCGTCTATAACCTGGGGGCCGGTCTTGCCATGGACGGAAAGAAAGTCCTGCTGCTGGACGTAGACCCCCAGGGCGACCTTACCAAGATGCTGGGCCAGCGCAAGCCCCACGACCTGCCCCTGACCCTTGCCAACGTCATGAGCGATGTGGTAGCCGGGACGATGGCCTGCGACCACCCGGAGATCATGCGCCACCATGAGGGCTTTGACTTTGTGCCGGGGAACCGCAGCCTGTCCGCCGTGGAAACCAGTCTGGTGAACGTAATGAGTCGGGAAACGGTGCTGCGTCAGTATGTGGACAGCATGAAGCGGGACTATGACTATGTTCTGCTGGATTGCCGCCCCTCGCTGGGTATGCTGGTCATCAACGCCCTGTCCGCGTCGGACTATGTGCTGATCCCCGTCCAGGCGGACTATCTGGCGGCGGAGGATATGACGGAGCTGGTGAATACGGTGCAGAGCATCAAGCGGCAGATCAATCCCAAGCTAAAAATCGGCGGCGTGTTCCTGACGATGGCGAATGAAACCAACTTCCGCAGGGATATTGTTGCCGCCGTCAAAGAGAACTTTGGGAAACATCTGCCCGTGATGGACACAGTGATCCCGGCAACGGTGCGGCTGGCGGAGATCAGCACGGCGGACAAGAGCATTTTCCAGCATGAACCCAGGGGGCGGGCGGCGGAAGCCTACCGCAGTTTGACGCAGGAGGTGATGAAGATTGGCGAGAAACAGCGCAGCCGGACTTCTGACCTCGGTAGATAGTCTGTTTACCACCCAGGAAGAACGGGACAACGCCCAGCGCAGCTATGTGACCGACTTGCCCGCCGCTGAAATCAGCGACTTCCCCAACCATCCGTTCAAGGTACGGATGGACGAGGAAATGGAGAAGTTGGCGGAGAGCATCAAAGAGCGGGGCATCCTCTTACCCCTGATGGTGCGGCCTATGCCGGACGGCGGCTATCAGATGGTGTCGGGCCACCGGCGCAAGCGAGCGGCGGAGTTGGCGGAACTGCCCACGGTGCCCTGTATCGTCCGGGAACTGACCGATGATGAAGCCACTATCATCATGGTGGACAGTAACCTCCAGCGTGAGCGTGTCCTTCCCTCGGAGAAAGCATTTGCTTATAAAATGAAGCTGGACGCCATGAAACGGCAGGGACAACGTACAGATTTAACTTCTGTGCCAGTGGCACAGAAGTCTGGCGGTAAGACCTCACGGCAGCTTTTGGGTGAACAGGTTGGGGAAAGCCAAGACCAAGTACGCCGCTATATTCGCCTGACCAACCTTATCCCGGAACTGCTGGACATGGTGGACAATTCTGTGCTGAAAGAAAAGGACACGCTGCAAATGGCCCTGCGGCCCGCCGTGGAGCTGTCCTATCTGACGGAATCCGAGCAAAGGGCCTTGCTGGAAACCATGTCCGTTGAGGACTGCACCCCCTCCCACGCCCAGGCCATCAAAATGCGGGACTTCTCCGAAAAGGGCAAGCTGAACCCTGACGTGATCCTTTCCATCATGCAGGAGGAAAAGCCGAACCAGGTAGAGCAATTCAAGATACCCCGGAACCGTATCGACAAGTTTTTCCCTGCGGGGACGCCCGCACAGAAGATCGAGGACACCATCGTGAAGGCGTTGGAGATGTACCGCAAGCGGGAAAGGGCGAGGGAGCGATGAAGAATGTCACACCTGGGGGAAAGTCTGCCCTTTTGCGGCCCTGGCACCTCCCACGCCCTCCCCCTCTCACACTCTCCCCCTCAAAACCTGCTGTACCTGCTGAAAAGCAAGACCCCGCCAACCCTTTTTTCAGCCGGTAAACTGCCCCCGTGGAACGCACGGGGATTTTTTGCGCCCAAAATCAAAAATATGGAGGTATTTTTTCAATGAAGCGGAAAACCATCACCTACACGGCTCGGCTGCTGTGCGTCCTGGCTCTTGCCATGGGCCTGACCACCGCCGCCTTTGCCGCTGACCCGCCTGAACCCGCCCAGCCGTCCCCCTGCTACCCCACCGCCGTGACCCGGAGCGAGGACGGCGGCGAGATCAGGAAGATGTACGACCTGGGGCCGGAGGACGACCCCGCTGGCATCCCCCGTTCCGACTTTGAACAGGAGGGCTACCACTACACCCTCACCGACCTGCTGAAACAGGAACTCCCCGCCAATGAGAGCCGCCAGTACACGGAAACCGTGTCCGTGCCCAGCCAGAGCAAGGACATGGGCGCTGTGCTGGCCCTGCTCCCGCAGACAAAGGAGTTCATCACCGAGGATGGGCTGGCCGGAGTGCTGGCCCTGAAGCTGGACACGGTGAATGTGGAGGTGGCCGGGTACGGCAGCTCCACCAAGAGCCTGACCGCCACCCGCACCTACCCCGGCCTTGCCGACCAGGACACGCAGTATATCCCCAAGTCCATCACCGACAACGGCCACTCCCTGACCCTCCAGACCGTGAACTGGCAGACCGAGGGGGACGGCCACTTTACCGCCGTGGCCTCCTACTCCGGCTCCGCCACCAGCTCCTATGTGAAGGGCTACACCGTCACCGCCGACTACGCTGGCACCGTCAGCCGTATCAACCTGAATAAAATCCGCTATGTGGCGATTTTCGAGGGCACGGCCCTGGAACCCGTGGCCCCGGAGGAACCCGGCAATACCACTGACCCCGGCCTGACCGACCCTGCCGACCCCACCGCTCCCGTTGACCCCGCCGACCCCACCGGCCAGGACGCCCCCACCGGCGAGAAGAACAGCGTTCTGCCCGTGGTGGCCGTTGTCGTGGTGGTGCTGCTGGGCGGCGGCGTGTTCTACTTCATCAAACGCAGGAGGTAATCTACCATGAAGAAACTGACCACGCTTTTTTCCGTTCTGTGCCTGACCCTGGCCCTGACGGTGCCCGCCAGCGCCCTTGAGTACAACATCGATGGCCCCGGCGACCCGGAGTACGGCAAGTCCACCTCCGTGGAGCCGGTCGTCACGGCTGACCGGGGCGAACTGCCCAACGTGGACGTGAGCAAGAACGCGGCCCTGATCCCGCCCACGTTCGGAAGTCCCACCGCCTACACCCTGAACACCGGCAACCCCCTGACCCCCAATCTGGCCCCCGGCTATATGCTGGGCGAGGGGGCCGTCATCAACGGCAATACCGGCGTCACCGTGGCCCCGCCCGACTTCAACACCATCCCCAGCGGTATCGTGTCCGGCAGCGGCACCAACACCGGGGGGACGGCCACCCCCACCCCCTCCACCGGCTTCACGGAGGTCACGTCCGACCTCTACTACAAGGGCGGCTACCTGGCTACCCTGAAAATCCCCAGCCTGAACGTAAACGTCAAGGTCTACGAGGGCACGGGCAGCTCTGTCCTGGCGAAAGGGGCGGGCCACTTTGAGGACACCAGCATTTGGGACGGCAACTGCGCCATCGCCGGTCACAACCGTGGGGCCAACTGCTACTTTGGCGACATCCACAACCTGAACGTGGGCGACACCATCACCCTGACCACCCGGCTGGGCACCCGCACCTACTCCGTCACCAGCGTGAACAAGATCAGCGAAACGGACAACTCCCTGCTGGCCCCCACCGCTGAAAACTGCGTGACCCTGTTTACCTGCGTCCGCAATCAGAGCGCCTACCGCTGGGCTGTCCGGGCCGTGGAGGTCTGATACCTGCTGAAAAGGTATTCGCACGTTGGACTGTTTGCCCCCCTTGTGGTACTGTTGGGACAGCAAAGCCCCCAACATATCACATAGGAGGTCGTTCATAATGAAAAACAGTCTGAACCGCTTGTTTGCCGGGATCGCCTGCACCGCCCTTATCGCCGGTTTGAGCGTTCCGGCCCACGCCGCAGAAGCCCAGCCGGAACCCTACGCCATCAGCGCCGCCCAATGGAGCCGGGAGGACTTCTCCCAGGACGCCAACCCGGACGTGTTCACCGCCACCTATGACCGGGCGCTCTACAACGCCATCCGGCAGACGTTGGTGGACGGCACCAGCGACACCGCCCCCGCCTACACGATGGTGGGCGACAGCAAATACAGCGCCGTGAAGAATCTGCTGGGGCGGATGGAGGGCGTTGTACGGTATGAGCATCATGTCCCGGAGAACTTCGCCAACTACTGGCAATACCTGGAGTACTTTGCCGTGTCCGCCGCCATGCCGGAGAACTACCAAGCGCCCTTTGACTTCATCCAGCCCATCATCGCGGAGGTTGAGCAGATGGACACGGACAGCGAAAAGGTGGAGTACCTGAACGACTACTTGTGTACCCTGCTGGTCTACAAGAAGGGCAAGACGGCGGGCGTGACCCGTACCTTTGCCCAGCACAGCGGGGAGCTGCAAGCGGCCTGCGGCTCCTATGCCAGAGCGTTCAAATTCCTGTGCGGGGCGGCTGACATCCCCTGTTTTACTATCAGCACCGACAACCACACCTGGAATATGGTCTATGTGGACGGTCACTGGCTCCATGTGGACGTTTCCCTGAACGACCTGACGAGCAACCATTCCATGCTGCTTCGGGAAACCTACCCCAACCATCCAGACCGAGCGCCGGAGCAGACGGCTTTTCTGCAAGAGCTGTTTGTTCCCGGCTCCACAAAGTAAGACAACCGAACACCCGCATCGGATAGGCAGACTGTGAAAGCAGCCTGCCTTTTCCTATGCCCGGAAAGAAAGGAGAACCCATGAAACACAAGCATTTCAACCGCCTGCTGTCCATGCTGCTGGTGGTGGCTACGCTGTTCGGCATCCTCGCCGTCCCCGCCAGCGCCGCGTCCCTGGAAAGCAGCGGCACTGTCACCATCCAACAGGCCGGGTATGGCAAGTACCTGGGCACCACCAAGGGCAGCTCCATCGGCGGCGGCTATTGGAAGTACACCAGCAACGACGGGCTGACCGGCACCGCCTACTGCGTCAACCACGGGTTACGAGGGGTATCCCCCTCCAAGGCCCTGACCGTCCAGCCCTACAACCGCAACCCGCAGACGATGGGCGTGTTCGCAAGCGGCTACCCTAACCGAACGCTGGAACAGTTTAAGGAACTGCACCAGGACGATGTGCGGGGCGTGAACGCGCTGACCGAGGATGAGTACAAATACGCCACGCAGTTGGCGATTTGGGCCTCCTGCGGCCAGCTTGCCATCCCCGGCACCTCCTTTACGGCGGGCCGTGACACCCTCGCCGCGCCCACCGCAGACGCACAGAAAATCCGTATCTTCGACAGCGTGAAGGCCATCCTGAGTTTGTCCCAGCATTGGACGAAAAGCCTCCACACCGGCCTGTCCCTCCGGGCCGAGGAAGATAAAGACATCCGGGGGATAGAAGTCCTCAACGAGTACGGTCTGGAGGGCGCTGCCGAGGACAACGAGGACGGCATCAAGAAAGAAACCATCAACGGGAAAGAGTATTATACCCGTGTGGTGTATCTGGCCTCCGCCACCTCCACCTGGATCGACGGGCGCAAGACCAAGGTGTACTCCACCGACGCCCCCCAGGGCACCATCTTTGTGGCGGAGAACAACTCCCCGCTGGAAACCGTGCAGGAGAACGGAGCCACCTGCTATCTGGTGGATACCAGCAGACAGCGCAACACCAATCTCAACTCCAACGGCTCGGAATATTACGGCACATTCAAGGTCTGCCTCCCCGTGGACAATGTGCCCACCGAGGGCAGCTTCACCATCAAGGCCACGGGCGGCGTGGCGCAGTATAACCTTTTCCTGGCCTACAACCCCGCCGCCTCGGAGCAGTCCTATATCATCTCCGACCCCGGCTACACCACCCTGGACGCCCAAATCCCCTTTAAGTGGAGCGGCACGGAGGAAACCGAAACCGCCAGCCTGCAAATTATCAAGGCCGGTGCGGGCGGCGCTCCCCTGGAGGGGGCCGAGTTCACCCTGACCGGCGATGGCGGCACCACCGTCACCGGCACTACCGACCGCAACGGGCAGGTCGTGTGGCGTGACCTGCCCGCCGATGAGAAATACACGCTGACAGAAACCAGCGCCCCGGAGGGGTATCAGATCATCGCCCCCATGAACGTCACCCTGACCCCTGGCCGCACCGATTATCTGACCGTCACCGATGATGTGGAGCATGGCTTTACCATCAAGAAGGTGGACGCGCAGAACAAGGGCAGCTTGCAGGGAGCGGTGTTCCGCTTTGAGCAGATCAACGGTTCCTATATGACCACCGGCATCACCGGCTTTGACGGCACCATCTCTTTTCAAGGGGATGAATTACCCTATGGCTCCTACCGTGTTACGGAGCAGACGCCCCCGGACGGCTATGTGAAGTCCACCCGTGTGGAAACGGTGGAGTGGGACGGCACCAAAGACGTGACCATCGTTTGGGAGAACGTGCGGGACATCAGCCTGACCATCATCAAGGTGGACGAGCAGACCGGCGTTTCCCTGCCCAACGCCACCTTTGATGTGTTCGCGGACGGCAAGCTCATTACCTCCGTCACCACCAACGACAACGGCGAGGCCCGCGTGACCGGCATCCGCAAGGAAGCCTATATTGAGATCGTGGAAACCGCCGCCCCCGCCGGGTATGTGCTGGACAAGACGCCCCACAGCATCCACATCGACCCGTATGACCCGGCCACCGAGGACGATCCCGTGCTGACCGTCACCAATCGGGCACGGCCCGCCCTCCGCATTTTGAAGTACGACCTGAAAAGCAATTCCCCCATGCCTGACGTAACCTTTGAGGTATGGCACGATGGCGACCTGTTCGGGGAGTACACCACCACCGCCAGCGGCGAAATTTTTCTGTATGACCTCGACCCCGGCACCTACCTTGTGAAAGAGGTAGCCACGGACGACGCCCATGTGGTGAACAGCACTCCCCAGCAGATCGAATTGAAAGCCGGGGACACGCAGACGCGGGAGCTGGTCTTTTTCAATTCCCTGAAACCGGGTATCCATTTGGTGAAGGTCGATAGTGTAACGATGAAATCCCTGTCCAACGTCCGCTTTGAGTTCAAGCTGGTGGGCGGGAGCTACCGGCAGGAGTTCACCACGGACATTAACGGCGAGATTGACCTGTCCAAGCTGACCCCCGGCGCGTATGAAGTCCGGGAGTTGGAGGCCCCGGAGGGCTACCTGGTGGACGACGCTGTGCGGGTGGTGCAGGTGAACCCGGACGAGAACGCCAATTTCGTTTTCACGAACACCCCCAAGCCCGCCCTGCGCCTTATCAAGACCAGCTCGGACGGCACCCGGCTGGGCGGCGTCCATTTCAGGATTGCCCGCATTGAGGACGGCACCCATTACCTTGACCGTATCACCGACCAGGACGGCGAGATCAACATCCCCAAGCTGGAACCCGGCGTGTACTCCATCAAGGAAACTGCCACCGTTGCCGACCACATTCTGGACTTGCAGGAGTACCATGTGGAGCTGTTTCCGGGCCAGACCAGCACCATTACACTGGAAAATCAGAAGCGACCCAACCTCATTGTCTACAAAAAGGACGCAGACACCGGCAAGCCCATCCCGGACACCATTTTTACCGTCCGGGCGGCGGACGGCCACAGCGTAGACGAAATCAAGACGGACGCCAACGGCAGGGCCACCCTGACCAACCTCCTGCCCGGAGTGTACGAGGTGAGCGAGAAGTCCGTCCCGGCCCCCTGGCTGATGGACGCCCCCAGCCAGCTTGTGACGCTCTACCCCAACCGCGACCACACCATTTATTTTGAGAACCACAAGAAGCCCACCTTGACCGTGAACAAGGTGGACAGCATCACCGGCAGTCCGATCAAAGGGGCGAAGTTCGAGGTTTGGTACGGCTCCAATAACACGACCACCGGCGAGCTGAACAGCCTGGGGACATTCTTCTCCGACGAGAACGGCCAGTTTTTCGTTGACCTGCTGCGGGACGGCTGGTATAAGGTGACGGAGCTGGAACCCGCCGCTGGGTACACCATCAAGCAGCCCGCCACCCAGGAATTTTATATCAAGGGCGGCGAGAGCAAGGTCATCACCTTTGAGAACGTGCCCAAGAACGCCATCATAGTCGAAAAATATGATAGCGTCACCGGCGCGGTTTTGCCCGGATGCACGTTCCAACTGCGCTACCTGGGCGGCACCAGCGGCACGGGCGGCACTGTCATCGGCACCAAAGTCACCGGCAAGAACGGCACCGCCATGTGGACGGGCCTCAATCCGGGGGCCTATGTGCTGGAGGAAGTGGACGCTGCGGACGGGTACAACATCATCCAGTCCTCCGAAACGATCATGCTGGCCGACAGCGGTGAGCAGAGTGTGGTCACCGTCCGCTTCACCAACGCCCCGGACGGCCAGCTCCTTATCAGAAAGGTATGCTCCGTCAATCCCTCCGTCACCTTGCAGAACGCCGAGTTCAAGGTTTTGTATGCGGACGGCACCGTTGTGGGCGACAGCAACGGCGTGTACCGCACGGACGAGAACGGCGAAATCCGCATCACCGGCCTGACCCCCGGTAAGAGCGTGGTGGTGACGGAAACCCGCGCCCCCGCTGGATTTATCCTCGACACCCAATCTCAAACGGTGCAGATCAAGGAGGGCCGCACCGTCAGCCTGACCTTTAAGAACCAGCCGAAAGGGGCCATCATCATCCAGAAACGGGACAGCGCCACCGGCCAGCCCCTCCCCGGCGCGGAGTTTAGAGTGACGACCGCCGCTGGCTGTGAGGTGGGGCTTGACGGCGTGATCGGCACCAGCACCCTGACGCAGAACGGCATTTTTACCACCGACGCCCAGGGTGAAATCAAGATCACCAACCTCGCCCCCGGCGCTTATGTACTGAATGAAATCAAGGCTCCGACAGGTTATGTGATGGACAGCGCCAGCACCAACGTGGTCATTGGGCAGGGCGGTGACACGCAGACCGTCATCGTGAAAAACTCCAAGGCCGGAACGCTGGTGATCGACAAACGGGACGCCCTCACCGGCAAGCCCTTAAAAGGCGTCACCTTCAAAGTGACTACCTCCACAGGGGAGTTTGTACCGGCTGAAAACGGACAGATCAGCAGCAACGGTCTGTATTTCACCGACAAGGATGGGAAAATCACCATCAATGGCGTGGTGGGGACGCTGGTAGTGACGGAAACGGCCACCATTCCCGGCTACACCATCGACGAGGCCACCCGGACGCAGACGGTGGTGGTGAACCCCAACGACACGCAGACCCTCCATTTCACCAACACCCCCAGCACGACCCTTGTGATCGAGAAATATATCGAAGGCACCACCACACCGCTCAAAGGCGTCACTTTCCTTGTCACCGACAGCAGCGGGGCCGTTGTGGGCAATTCCAACGGCGAGTTCATCACCGACGAGAATGGCCGCATCGTACTGGACGGCCTGACCCCTGGCACCACCGTCACCGCACGGGAGGTCAAGGCGTTGGAGGGCTACGTCCTGGACGGCCAGCCCAAGTCCATCCTTATCAAGTCCGGCGAAGTCCAGACCCTCCGCTTTTACAACGCCAAGCAGGGCACCATCGTGGTGAAGAAGCTGGACAAGCAGACCGGCAAGCCCCTGGCCGGGGTGGAGTTCCAGATCACCTACTCGGACGGCAGCTACCTGGACGACG
>OFFI01001777.1_pt1 | contig 10552 bp, 13 predicted proteins | sample 1521351 | NCBI WGS metagenome assembly OFFI01 (sample SAMEA3504119, study PRJEB24116) | mouse gut metagenome | biome: mouse gut; feature: mouse-associated habitat; material: faeces | place: Denmark | collected 2011
ACATAAAGCTCCTCGTCTACGTGGGCCTTCGCGGCTTGGGTCATCCGCCGCCGGGTGTAGGTGGACAGGGCCTCCAGATACCGCCGGGAACCCTCGGCGTACAGAACGCCCAAGGCCAACGAAGATTTCCCGGAGCCGGATACTCCGGCGACAGCAACGATTTGATTCAACGGTATGTCCACGTCAATATTTTTCAGGTTGTGTACCCGCGCCCCGCGCTCAATTTCATCAGGCCGTCATAACAGATCTCCTCCACCGGGGGGATGAACGCAAGGAACCGCATCTCCCGCGTGGCGTCCATCTGGTTCTGGGCAAGATATTTTGTTTCATACAGCGAATTGCAATACACCGAAAACTGAATTAAAAACAGATTTCTCTCTTTGCTGCCGGCGTCTGGAAACTGAAATGCCACAACTTCTTTTAAGGTGTTTTGAAAGAACAGCGTTTCTTTCGCGAAATGCCGCAGAATGGGATCATCGTAACTGGGGTCCCAAATGGGCAGATGCAAAGAAAGAAGTTTTAAGAGTGTCTCATGTCCCCATAGGATATCCGTCATCGTTTGGCAGAACTGTTCCTGGGAACAGCGCCGCTCCAAAAGCGGCCCCAACTGCTCACCCCACTCCCGGTATTCCTGGATCATCAGATCTGCGAAAACACACTCCTTCTTGTCATAATAGTGGTATATGGATGGACGTGAGATGGAGGTTTTCTCGGCAATTGTGGCCAGTGTGATGGATTCATAGCTCATTGTCATGAACTGCTCTTTTGCCGCAGCCAGAATTTCCTGTTTCCTTGCGGCAAGCTCTTCATCGGTTCGCGCCCTGATCTTTCCCATGACTTCGCCTCTTCGTACTGATGTTGATTCAGAATACCATATAAAATGGCATGCGTCAACATATAGCCGACAAGTTGTTTGCTTTGTGTTGACAAGCTGTTGGTTATGTGATAGGATACCTTATCACTCTACTCAACGAGAGGAACAGGTATGAAAAAATTAGGTTTTGGACTTATGCGCCTGCCGCAGCTTGACCCGGCAAATGCCGCCTCGGTGGATGTGGAACAGGTGAAAAAAATGGTGGATCGGTTTATTGAAAAAGGCTTTACCTACTTCGATACGGCATGGATGTATGCCGGATTCGCCAGCGAGAACGTGGCCAAGGAAGCCCTGGTGGACCGCTATCCGCGTGACAGCTTCACTCTGGCGACCAAACTCCATGCCGGTTTCTTCGATTCGTCGGAGGACTGTGATAAAGTGTTTCAGGAGCAGTTGAAGAAAACTGGCGCGGGATTCTTTGACTATTACCTTCTGCATGGCGTTGACAAAGAAAACCTTTCAAAGTATGAAAAATACGAATGTTTCCGCTGGCTGTTGGAGAAAAAAGAGCAAGGGCTTGTGAAGCACATTGGCTTTTCTTATCATGGCGATGCCGAGTGTCTGGATGGAATTTTGACAAAGCACCCGGAAATGGAATTTGTGCAGCTGCAGATCAATTATCTCGACTGGGAGAGCGAATGGATACAAAGCCGCAGAAACCATGAGGTCTGTGTGCGGCACGACAAGCCGATCATCGTGATGGAACCGGTCAAAGGCGGTTCTCTGGCCCGTGTGCCGGCGGAGGCGGAAAAGCTGTTTCGCGCTGCGGCGCCGGATCGTTCCATCCCCAGTTGGGCCATCCGTTTTGCGGCATCGCTGCCTAATGTTATGGTGGTGCTGTCCGGTATGAGCAGCATGGAACAGATGGAGGACAATCTCTCCTATATGGACGAATTTGTCCCCCTCAGCGAAGAAGAACAGAAGCTCTGTTTCCGGGCGGGCGGCATCATCAACGCACAGATTGCCGTCCCCTGCACCGGCTGCTCCTACTGCACAGAGGGCTGTCCGGTCCACATCGCTATCCCTCAGTATTTCTCGCTCTATAATGAAATCATGCGGGAAGATATGGAGCAGAAGGGGTGGACTGTTTCGTTCTCCAACTATGACGCTCTGGCACAGACCCACGGCAAAGCGTCGGAATGTATTGCCTGTGGCCAATGCGAGGGAATCTGTCCCCAGCGTCTGCCGATTATCGAGCATTTAAAGAGCGTATCCGCTAAATTTGACCATCAGGGATGAGAACGCATTATAATGTTGCCAGATGGATCTGGCATCCGATAAAAAGTACATAGTCCCAACAAGCGGGAGGATGCTGTTTATAAACAGTGTCCTCCCGCTTGTTTTTTATAGCTGAATGAGCTGCTGTCAAATAGAATCACTGGCTCTGGAAGCGGAAGCGCTAAACCGCTCTCGCATTTCGGTCAAGAAAAGCTCTGCCGCCGGCGTGAACATCTGGTACTTCTTCCAAATAAAAAACAGTTTTGTTTCCAGTGCCGGCGTCAGGGGGCGGAAGCACAGCATACTCTGTTTGCTGACATCCACCAGCTTTTCAAAGGTCAGTACATATCCTACTCCTTCCCGTGCCAGGATGCTGCCATTGAAGGTCAGGTTAATGGTAGCTTTGACATTCAGCCGATCAATTTTTTCGCCAAAGAGCTTCGGGATATCCTCCCGCAATCCCTGCCGGGAAACGATCAGCGGCAAATCCAGGAGATCATCTATACAGATTTTTTCCTTCTCAGCTAATGGAGCGTCTTTCCGCATGACAACGCCCCAGGTGTCCGCGCCGGGAAACTCCAGGTAATTATATTTGGACAAATCCACCGTCTGGGCAATCACGGCAAAATCAAAAAGGCCCCGATCCAGACGTTCAGAAAGGTCGTCAGTATCCCCGCTATACAGATGGAATCGAATAGCCGGATACTGATTCTGTATGACCTTGACCCGTTGGGCAAGAAATTTCATCCCATCGGATTCCGCACAGCCGATGCGGACATCTCCTCCGGTGATCTCCCCCAGGGCTTTGAACTCCTCCTCTGTCTTGCCCACCATATCCAGAATATCCTCTGCCCGCTTCCGCAGAAGCATTCCCTCATCGGTCAGACGGACATTGTAATTACCACGGATAAACAGTTTCTTTCCAAGCTCTCCTTCCAGTTCCTTCAGTTGCTTTGATAACGTGGGCTGGGATATGTGGAGCCGCTGGGCCGCATGAGTAATGTTTCCCTCACGGGCGGCCTCCAGAAAATAGCGCAATACTCGCAGTTCCATCGCAACACCTCCAGTCCCAGTATAACAAGTCTTGTCATTCTTTGCAAGAATAACTTGAAATAGGAAACAGGTATTTGCTATTTCAACGTCAAAGCGTTATACTCTCGGCATAGGAGGTGAGGACGTGGCGGAAGCATCAGACACCGAAGGCATCCTCCGTCAAAATCTCATTGACGCTGGCTGTGAATCGGAAATTGTCCAACAATGTATGGAGTTGGCGCGGGGGCAGAGAACTGAGGAAATGAAACGGGTTCTGACCCGCCATAGAAGGACGCTGCTGGATACAGTTCATGCAGAGCAAAAGAAAATTGATTGCCTGGATTACCTTTTCTACAAAATGGAAAAGGACGAACATCCCAAAGGACGCAGCCGATAAAGCAGGTGGCAGACGCATTTGCGCAAGTGATTATATTGATTCAATCAGCAATAAAAAGGAGTATATATCATGAACGAGAAACTGACTTTGACCCAGGAGTGGGATAAGACCTTCCCCAAGAGCGACAAGGTGGATCACAGCAAGGTGACGTTCCACAACCGCTACGGCATCACGCTGGCCGCTGACCTTTACGTCCCCAAGGGTGCGTCCGGCAAGCTGCCTGCCATCGCCGTCTGCGGCCCCTTCGGCGCGGTGAAGGAGCAGTCCTCCGGCCTGTATGCCCAGACTATGGCGGAGCGAGGCTTCCTCACGATGGCTTTCGACCCCTCCTTCACCGGCGAGAGCGGCGGCGCTCCCCGCTATATGGCCTCCCCGGACATCAACACCGAGGACTTCCAGGCGGCGGTGGACTACCTCTCCCTGCGGGATGATGTGGACCGGTCGAAGATCGGTATTATCGGCATCTGCGGCTGGGGCGGATTGGCGCTGAACGTGGCTGCTCTGGATACCCGGATCAAGGCAACTGTGGCCTCCACCATGTACGACATGAGCCGGGTAAACGCCAACGGCTACTTTGACGCCGAGGACAGCGAGGAGGCCCGTTATGCCAAGCGCAAGGCTCTGAACGCTCAGAGGCTGACCGACTACAAGAACAGCGAGTACGCCCTGGGCGGCGGTGTATCTGATCCCATGCCGGAGGACGCCCCCTTCTACTTTAAGGACTACTTCGACTACTACAAGACCCCGCGCGGCTATCATCCCCGGTCCCTCAACTCCAACGGCGGCTGGAACGTCATCGGCTGTATGTCCTTTATGAATCAGCCCATCCTGGCCTATGCCCACGAGATCCGCAGCGCCGTCCTGGTTATGCACGGCGAGAAGGCCCACTCCTGCTATTTCGGCAAGGACGCTTTTGCCAAGCTGACGGGGGACAACAAGGAGCTGCTGCTCATCCCGGATGCCGTTCATACCGACCTCTATGACCGGATGGACATCATCCCCTTCGACAAACTGGCGGAGTTCTTCCGGGAGAACTTGAAGTAAAAGAACTGCTTGGCTCACCATAAAGACGGATGCGGCGGTAAAGCGGCTGCATCCGTCTCAAACAATATCAGGAGGAAACAATATGCAAATTCTTGTATTAAACGGCAGTCCCCGGCCCAACGGGAATACGAAAGGCATGATCGAGGCGTTCCGGGAGGGGGCTGTGTCGGCGGGCCATCAGGTGGATGTGATGGACGTGTGCCGGATGAAGATCGGCGGCTGTCTCGCCTGCGAATACTGCCATACCAAGGGGCGCGGAGAGTGCGTTCAAAAGGATGATATGCAGAAAGTCTATACACTGCTGAAGGAGACGGAAATGCTGGTGATTGCCTCGCCTATCTACTACCACGGCATCAGCGGTCAGTTGAAGTGTGTCCTTGACCGTTTTTACTCTGCCGCCTACCCTGGCAAGCCGCCCAGGCTGAAAAAAACCGCTATGATTTTAAGCTCCGGCGATGCCAATATGTATGATGGCGCAATGTTCTCCTATCAGGGAGACTTCTTGGATTTTCTGGGCTTAGAGGATATGGGGGTATTCACGGCCCATGGCGGGGAAAACGGTTCCCCCAGCAAACTTGCGGAACTGCGCGCCTTTGGCGCAGGACTGAAATAAATTCAAACTTTCTGACAGCCAAAGACCAATCAATAGGAGGAATTGTTTATGAATACGATGCCGAAAATCGCCCTGGGCGCATGGTCCTGGGGAGCCTGAGCTGCTGGCGGTGACCAGGTGTTTGGAAACCATCTCTTTGAGGACGATCTGCGTCCGGTGTTTGACAAGGCGCTGGCGTGCGGCCTGACCCTGTGGGACACCGCCGCCGTCTACGGCGAGGGGACCTCCGAGCGCATCCTGGGCAACTTTGTCAAGGATGCTGGCCGAGAACGGGTGATTCTCTCCACCAAATTCACCCCGCAGATCGCCAGCGATTCCCCGGAGGCCATGCAGGAGATGCTGGACGGCAGCAAGGCCCGCCTCCATGCGGATGTGATGGACGTGTACTCGATTCACAACCCCATGGATGTGGAGAAGTGGACCCCCAAACTAATCCCTCTGGCGCAGAGCGGACAGATCAAGACCATCGGCGTGTCCAACCACAATCTGGCGGAGATCAAGCGGGCCAATGAGATTTTGGGCGCTGCCGGTCTGAAAGTCTCCGCCGTTCAGAACCACTTCTCCCTGCTGCACCGTTCCTCCGAGCGGGCCGGGATTCTGGACTACTGCAAGGAAAACGGCATCACCTTCTACGCCTACATGGTGCTGGAGCAGGGGGCGCTGTCCGGCAAGTACGATACCGCCCACCCCTTCCCGGAGGGCAGCGACCGGGCCAGATGCTACGGCCCCGTTCTTCCTCAGCTGGAAAAGCTGATTGAAAAGATGCGGCAGATTGGCAGCAAATATGACGCCTCTCCCGCGCAGGTCGCCACCGCCTGGGCGATTGCCAAAGGAACCTTGCCCATCATCGGCGTGACGAAGGTGGAGCAGGTGGAAGCTGCCGCGAAAGCTGCGGAAATCGTTTTGACGGCGGAGGAAGTCTCTGAACTGGAAGTCTTTGGCGATGCCGCCAACATCAATACGCTCCGGGAGTGGGAGAGGGAAATGATCTGATATAGGAGGCTTGCGGCAAATGAGCGAGAGAACGATCCAAGTCGGGCTTGCGGGATTCGGAATGTCCGGGCAAATTTTTCATGCGCCGTTCATCTCCGCTGATCCCCGGTTTACGCTCAAAAAAGTGTATGAGCGCACCACCAACAAAGCGAGGCAAGCGTATCCTGATGTTGAAACCGTGCGGACCTTTGAGGAACTGCTGACAGAGGACATTGACCTCGTTGTCGTCTCCACGCCAAACCAGTATCACGTTCCTATGGCTGCCCAGGCGATGCGGGCAGGCAAGAACGTCATTGTAGAGAAGCCGGCAGCGGCGACCAGCCAGGAGGCCGATGAACTGTGCCGGCTGGCAAAGGAGTAGGGCGTCCTGCTCTCCATTTACCAAAACAGGCGGCTGGATGGAGACTACCTCACCGTTAAAAAGCTGATTAAAAGCGGTCGGCTGGGTGAAGTGGTCGATTATGAGTGCCATTTTGACCGGTTCGTCACAGGCCAAAGCGCAAAGCAATGGAAACGGGAGGGCGGCAAGGGTATCAACATTCTGTATGACTTGGGAGTCCACTTGATCGACCAGGCGTATGCGCTCTTTGGAACGCCCGATGAGGTCTATGCGGATATGAGAAAGCAGAGGCCGGAATCCTCTGGAATCGACAATTTTGAGGTCAGCCTCTACTACCCGGACAAAAAGGTGATCCTGTCCGCCAGTGAGCTGGTAGCCATGCCCGGTCCCCGCTTCATGGTACACGGGAGGAAGGGCAGCTTCGTGAAATATGGGCAGGACCCGCAGGAGCGCAGCCTAATAAGCGGGATGCGGCCCGGCGGCTCTGATTGGGGCGCGGATGCGGAAAACCATTACGGCATCCTTGCTGTTGCCGCAGAAGATGGTATCTCCCAGGAAACTATTGTCACGGAAGCCGGGAACTATGGCAGATATTACGACAATTTTTACCACGCCCTGCGAAGTGGAAGGGAACTGCTGGTAAAGCCGGAAGAGGCCGTTGACGTTCTGCGCATTGTGGAGGCGGCTCAGGAAAGCCAGGACCAGAAGCAGCGGATTCGCCTCAAATCAGGAATCAGAAAGGAATCATCGGAAGTATGAAAGTTTTATTGCTGAACGGCAGCACCCGCAAAAACGGCTGCACCTATCTCGCCCTCTCGGAGATCGCAAAGGTATTGAACACCGAGGGAGTGGAAACGGAGATCATCCAAATGGGCGGAGGCCCCGTCCGGGACTGCGTCGGCTGCAACGGCTGTGCCGGAAAGGGCCAGTGCGTCTTTGGCGATGACATGGTCAACGAGTTGATTGCCAAAGCGAAAGAAGCGGATGGCTTCGTGTTTGGCTCCCCTGTCTACTATGCCCATCCCAGCGGGCAGATTCTCTCCCTGCTGGACCGGCTGTTTTATGCCGGAGGCAGCGCCTTTACCCACAAGCCGGGGGCGGCTGTGGTGACGGCCCGCCGCGCCGGGACCACGGCCTCTTTGGATGTGCTGAACAAGTATCTGCTGAATGCGGAAATGCCCATTGTGTCCTCCACCTACTGGAACATGGTCTTTGGCCCCGCCCCGGAGATGGTGGAGCAGGACAAGGAGGGGCTCCAGACCATGCGGAACTTGGGCCGAAACATGGCGTGGCTGCTTGGGTGCATCGAGGCCGGACAGCAGCAAGGCCGCACGCCGCCCCAGGCGGAGCGGGAGCACTGGACCAACTTTAACCGCTGAGAAGGAGGCGGGACGGATGAATCAGGATGAGGTATTGCGGCGTATGGCCCAGGGGGAACCGGCTCTGGCTGGTTCCCCGGCCCATCAGGTGATGCACGAACTGGCCCAAGCGGCTCTGCGGCTGACTATGGAGCTGAACAGCCACTATCACACGCCGGAGGAAGTGTGGGAGCTGTTTTCCCAAATCACGGGAAAGCCGGTGGACGACAGCTTCGCCCTGTTCCCGCCCTTCCACACCGACTGCGGCAAAAATATCACCGTGGGGAAAAACGTATTTATCAACGCCTGCTGCTGCTTTCAGGACCAGGGAGGGATCACCATCGGAGACGGCTGTCTCATCGGCCACGGGGTGGTGCTGGCCACCATCAACCACGGCTTTCCTTCGGAACACCGGAAGGACAATTACCCTACCGCTATCCACGTTGGGCAAAACGTGTGGATCGGCTCCAGCGCCACCACTCTTCCCGGTGTGACCGTTGGAGACGGAGCCATTATTGCGGCGGGGGCGGTGGTGACAAAGGATGTCCCCGCCAACGTGATTGTGGGCGGCGTCCCCGCCAAGATCATTAAGGCGGTTCCTCAGACGGCTTCTGCCTAACGAAAGCTATCTTGATTTAGGAGGCTTTATGAAAAAACGAATCTTCACCAGTTTCATTTTAATCTGCCTGCTCCTTACTATGCCTGCCTGCGCCGCAGGGGCTGACCAGCCCGCTGAGGACAACGCAGAACTACTGTCCGTCCAGAGCACTGGATTTACGGATGTTCCCGCCGATGCCTGGTACGCCCAGGCCGTGGAATACTGCCGGGAAAACGGCCTGATGGCTGGCACTTCGGATACTACGTTTGCCCCGGAAGGGACTTTGACTCGGGCCATGCTGGCCGCCATCCTCTACCGTATGAGTGGAACGCCCGCTGTCTCTGCCCCGCCTGCCTTTTCCGATGCTGAAGCTGGCGCATGGTACAGTGATGCAGTGGCCTGGGCGGCGGAAACCGGCGTGATTTCCGGCTACAATAGTGGGACCTTTGGGGTAAACGATCCCACCACCCGGGAGCAGGCTGTCACCATTTTATGGCGTTATGCGGGGAGTCCGGAGTCTGGGTCAGCTCTATTCTTTTCCGATGGAGATTCCGTTTCCGGTTGGGCACAGGCGGCAGTCCAATGGGCAAGCGCGGGAGATATTCTGGAGGGAATGACAGCAAATAACCGTTTTGACCCGCAAACCAATATCAAACGAGGGGAAGTGGCTTCTATGCTGTTTCGCTTTTTAAGCAAGACAACCGGCCAGCAGCAGCCAACAGCTGGCAGCAAAACCTTGGTGGCCTATTTCTCCGCTACCAACACCACCCGTCCTCTGGCGGAGTACGCGGCGGATATTCTGAACGCTGATCTCTATGAGATCGTGCCGGAGGTCCCCTATACGGATGCCGACCTCGCCTATTACACCAATGGCCGGGCTGACCGGGAACAGAACGATGCCTCTGCCCGTCCTGCTATCTCCGGCAGCGTAGAGAACATGGAGCAGTACGATGTGATCTTCTTGGGCTATCCCATCTGGTGGGGCGAGGCCCCCAGGATCATCAACACTTTCCTGGAGAGCTACGACCTGAGCGGAAAGACCATCGCACCCTTCTGTACCTCTGCCAGCAGTCCCTTGGGGTCCAGTGCCACGAAGTTGCAGGACCTGACCGGCAGTGCAGCATGGCTGGAGGGCCAGCGGTTCAGCGGTGGAGCCTCCGTCTCCGATGTGCAGTCCTGGGTAGACAGTTTGAATCTGAAGGTCTGATTTTATGAAGCCAAAACAAATCGTGAAAATCGTTGTGGATGTTGCAATGACCCTGGGGATGCTGTTCCAGATGGGCTACCACCTGTGGGGCGACACCGCCCATGAGTGGGTGGGTGCGGGACTGTTTCTCCTGTTCCTGCTCCACCACATCCTCAACTGGCGCTGGTGGACAGGGCTGTTCAAAGGGAAATATACCGCCGTCCGCACCCTGCAAACTACGATCAATTTGCTCACTCTGGCGGCGATGCTGGGACTGATGGTCAGTGGTGTGATCCTCTCCAGCAAGGTGTTTGCGTTCCTGCAAATCCGGGGCCACATGGCCTTTGCTCGCAGACTGCACATGGCCGCATCCTATTGGGGGTTCCTCCTGATGACGGCGCACCTGGGCCTGCATTGGGGAATGCTGCTGGGAATGGTTCGGAAAACGGGAAAAACGAAGCTCCCCGGCAAACCCGCCTCCCACTTGCCTGCGTTGCTTGGCGCGCTGATCGCCGCCTATGGTATGACTGCGATGGTCAATCGCAATTTCGTCACCTATCTGTTTTTGCAGGCGGAATTTGTTTTCCTTGATTTCAGCGAATCCAAAATGCTGTTTTACCTGGACTATCTGGCGATCATGGGAACATTTATTTTCTTGGCCCATTTTGCGGCGAAGCTGCTGAGAAAACATAAAGCGAGGGAAACACCATGAAAAAGTGGATCGTCGTATCGCTTGCCATAGCTATTATACTGATGGCGGCTGGCTGCGGGGGAAATGCCGGACAGCTTTCGGCAATAGAACCACCAAATATAACAGGTGAAACACCACCTGCGGAAAACGCAGAACATTCAATCACCGGCCCCCCTTCTGAAGGAAATGCGGCCGCACCAGACATAGA
>OFFI01001791.1_pt1 | contig 10467 bp, 10 predicted proteins | sample 1521351 | NCBI WGS metagenome assembly OFFI01 (sample SAMEA3504119, study PRJEB24116) | mouse gut metagenome | biome: mouse gut; feature: mouse-associated habitat; material: faeces | place: Denmark | collected 2011
AAAATACGACTGCGAGGATCGCAAAATCATACAATATGCAAGATATTTCTCCAATTGATCATCACATTGAAGAAAACTGTCTGTGATATCTCCGTAGTCAAATAAATATCCCCCGGCATAAGCCGGGGGGCTGTCTTTCGTTATAACGGCTGTTCCGCCGCCAGGTCGATAAACCGGCGGACCAGCTCCAGTTGTCCCGCGTTCAGGGTGCGCAGCTTATCCGCCACAGACCGCCAATCCTCCTCGGGCCAGAGGCTGGTGCCCACCAGAAATTCGTCCGGAGTGGTTTCCAGCGCAAGGGCCAGCCTCATGATGACCTCAGTGGAGGGGATGGATATGGCACGCTCAATGCCGGAAAGGTATTTATATCCGATATCTGCCCGTTCTTCCACTTCATACTGTTTCAAGCCAAGCTGCTTCCGTCTGCGGGCAATGCGTTTCCCTATCTCTTTATAATCCAGTTCCATGCTGAAACCTCCTAATGTTTTAATCATATGGAGGTTTTGGTGCCCATAAACAAGTATTCAAACGAAATTCTTCTTGACATGTTCTAAAATCAATTTTATAATCGGATTGCATATATAAAATCGAATGTGAGGGATTGCCATGTACGAAAAAATGTACCACATCCTGATCAACGCCATTACGGACGCAATGGATTTGATGGAGGAACAGAAGTATCAGGAGGCACTGACACTGCTGGAACAGGCCAGCCGGGACGCAGAAGAGGTTTATATTTCCGAATGAAAACAGGGACCGTACATTCACGGTCCCTGCTGTTGTCTTTTACACATAAAACCGCCAGAGGAAGTCCACCGCCTCCTCGGCGTAGTCAATCCCAATCCGTCTGCCCGTCTGAATTTGTCCGGGGGCCGTGGGGACTCCCTCGCAGACGTACAGCCCGCCGGTCGGGGCGGTCAGATCGACGCCGTTTTCCACCCGGGTGAGGGCCAGCCCTCGGCACAGCTTGCCCGGACCGTTGAGGAAGTTCTTTTTTTGATAGGCGGACATATCTTTTTCCTTGCATCCAAAGCGATTTTTTGCTATAATATCCCCGTTTTCGATGGGAACCGCCCCGCGGATCAGCACCGCCGCCGGCTCCCCCTCTCCCTCAGTGACAAAGTTGAGACAGTGGTACATTCCGTAGATCAGATAGAGATAGGCCGTCCCCGGGCGGGCAAACAGGGTCTCAGTCCGAGGGGTGCGCTTATAGCCGTAGGCGTGGCACGCCTTGTCCATGCGGCCGATGTAGCCCTCGGTCTCGGTGATCCGGCAGATAAGGCGGGTGCCGTCGGGCAGCGCCCGGACGATGTCCCGGCCCAGCAGGTCCCGGGCCACAGTCAGGGTGTCACGGTCATAGAATGCGCGGGTGAGGATGTTGTCCATTGAGGGCCTCCTGTCTGTAGGGGCGGATATCATCCGCCCGCATCTTCTGTCAAACGGCGCGGGCGCATAATATGCGCCCCTACACTGTTATCATACCACAACAAAACCATATTTTGCAATCTGGAGTTGATGATCCGTGTCTCCTCAAACCATGAAGCTTCTCGCCAAGCCTATGCTGTTCGCCGCCGCCTTTATCTGGGGCACCTCCTTCTTCATTATGAAGAATGCCCTGGATGTGATGCCGGTATTCTTTCTGCTGGCCATTCGCTTTACGGCCGGTGCGCTGCTGCTGGCTCTGGTCTGCCTGAAAAAATGGAAAAGCTTTACCCCGGACTACCTTTGGCGGGGGGCCATCATTGGCGGATTCCTGTTTTTAGCCTACTCGGTGCAGACCTTTGGGCTGGCCCTCACCACCCCCTCGAAAAACGCCTTTCTCACCGCGGTGTACTGCGTGATTGTCCCGTTTCTCACCTGGGCGGTGGTGAAAATACGCCCCGACCGATACAACATCCTGGCCGCACTGCTGTGCGTCACCGGGGTGGGACTGGTGTCCCTTACCGAGGATCTGACCATCAACACTGGCGACCTGCTTACCCTGCTGTGCGCCGTCTTCTACGCCAGCCACATCGTGGCGGTGGCCAAGGTGTCGCCGGGGAAGGACGTCACCTTGCTGACGGTGTTTCAGTTCGCCTTCGCCGGTCTCTACGCCTGGATCGGCGGCGCCCTTACTGAGACCTTCCCCTCTCAGGCCCTCTCTGATCCCGCTCTGATTCTGCCCATGGCTTACCTGTGTGTTCTGGCCACCACCGTGGCGCTGCTGTTCCAAAACGTGGGCATGGTCTGGTCTGACCCCGCCTCCGCCGCCGTGATTTTGTCCCTGGAATCGGTGTTCGGCGTCCTCTCCTCGGTGATCTTCTACGGAGACCCGGTCACAGGCCGGCTGCTGGCCGGCTTCGCCCTCATCTTTGTGGCCGTGGTGTGCTCAGAGACAAAATTCTCCTTCTTGCAGAAAAAGACATAGGGGCGGTCTCCGCCCCCGCACATCATCCGGAGGTGCTCCCATGTCCGATAAGACCATGAAGCTGCTGGCAAAGCTCCTTCTCTTTGCCGCCGCCTTTTTCTGGGGCGCGTCCTTTATGCTCATGAAGGGCGCCCTGGACAGTATCCCCACCGGCTACCTGATCGCAATCCGCTTTACCGTGGGGACCCCTATTGTGGCCCTTATCAGCCTGAAGCATTGGAAATACTTTACCCCGGACTACCTTTGGCGGGGCGGCCTCTCCGGGCTGCTTCTCTTTGGGGTTTACTGGGCCCAGACGGTGGGCCTGGAGACCACCACCCCTTCCAACAACGCCTTTTTGTCGGCGGTATACTGCGTGATTGTCCCCTTTTTGGGCTGGGCCCTCTTCCGGGAGAGGCCCGACCGGTACAACTTGATCGCCGCCCTGCTGTGCATTGCCGGCGTGGGTCTGGTCTGCCTCACCCAGGAGCTGACCATCTCCGCCGGCGACCTGTTTACCCTGCTGGGGGCGGTATTCTGCGCGGCCAACATCATCGCCGTGGCCCGCCTGGGCAGAGGAAAGGACGTCATGCTTCTGACTGTGGCCCAACTGACCACCGTGGCCCTGTGCGCCTGGATCCTCGCCCTGACCACCGAGACCTTCCGCTTCTCCTCTCTGGCCCGTCCTGAGCTGCTGGCCCCCATTCTCTACCTGTGCGTGATGGCTACCGCCGTCTGCCTGGTTTTGATGAATGTGGGCCTGGTGTGGTCGGAACCCGCCCCCGCCGCCTTGATCCTCTCCCTGGAGGCGGTGTTCGGCGTCATTTTGGCCGTCATCTTCTACGGCGATCCCCTCACCCCCAGACTGCTGGCCGGCTTCGCCCTTATCTTTTTGGGTGTGCTGTGCTCGGAGACAAAGTTTTCCTTTCTGCACCGGCCCACGTAGGAGGGGGATTGATCAATCACCTGAACCACATTGATCGATGATTGTCTCCGCCGGAATTACAACCATCATTCTTTCTCTTACCGCCGTCACTTTGGATATAATTGAGCCTTTCGGACGAGATTTGTTGTGGAAAACAGAAAAATCCAAGAGCTGTATTGCATAATTTTATCAGACAGTATATAGTTAAAATTGTCGTTTATCTACACAAAGCGATAATTAATTTCAAAAGTTTAGGAGAGAGTATCATGATGAAGCGTTTTTTTAGCCTGGCTCTGGCCAGTGCCCTCGCTTTAAGCCTGACCGCCTGCGGCGGCTCCGGAAACGGCGGGACGGGAAACGGCACCGCCGCCCCCGCCGACACGAAGGTACTGTACCACACCTATAATACCGCCCCCTATGTGACGCTGGACCCCAGCACCGAATACTCCAACGGCATTATGGTCCTTCAAAACGTGTATGAGACCCTCACCCGCTACAACCCCGAGACCGGCGACGTGGACCCCATGCTGGCCACCAGCTGGACAAGAAATGACGACGGCACCATTTGGGTCTTTCAGCTGCGGGACGACGTAACCTTCCACGACGGCACCGCCATGACCGCCCAGCAGGTGGTCAACTCCTTCCGCCGGTCCATGGACCTGGGACAGGGCGGCGCCTACATCTGGGACGCTGTTCTGGAGTCTAACGGCGGCAAGGTGGAGGCCACCGGCGACTACGAGGTGACCATCACCTGCGGTTATCCCTGCGCCATTGACCTGGTGACCTCCGCCGCCTACGCCGCCTATATCATGTCTGACAGCGTGATTGAGCAGACCACCGAGTGGTTCAACGAGGGCAACGACGGCGGCTCCGGCCCGTACATGATTAAGCAGGCCACCGGCGACAGCGTGGTTCTTCAGGCCTATGAGGGCTACCGCGGCGGCTGGCAGGACAACCAGTATCGAAATGTTATGATCCGGGAGGTGGCCGAGTCCAGCGCCCGGAGACAGATGATGGAAACCGGCGAGTGCCAGCTGTCCAGCGAGTTCTCCGTCACCGACCTGGACGCCCTGAAAGCGCAGACCGACAAGGTGTACGCCTATCAGGCCGATACCTTTAACAACATCATCATGTTCCTGAATACCGCTACCGAGCCCTGCAGCAACGCGGACTTCCGCCGCGCCATGGCCTACGCCTTCCCCTACGAGGAAACAGTCCATGAGATCTTGAACGGCAACGCCCAGCAGTCCGTCGGCATGGTGCCCAGCGGCCTGTGGGGCCACGACGACAGCGTGTTCCAGTACAGCTGCGATCTGGACAAGGCCAGAGAGTATTTGGACAAGTCCGGCATCAGCACTGACGGGCTGAAACTCACCGTCACCTACATGACCGGCTATGACGAGTATGCCAGCGCCCTCCAGCTCTATCAGGTGAACCTGAAGCAGCTGGGTATTGATCTGGAGCTGCGCAGCATGGAATGGGACCAGCAGTGGGCGCAGGCGCAGAACACCGCCCCTGAAGACCGTCAGGACATGTTTGTGTTCATCTGGTGGCCCGATTACGCCGACCCGGTCAGCTGGTTCCAGTCGCTGCTCCACAGCGAGGACCAGATCGTCTATAACCTCTCCTATCTCAACGATCCAGAGCTGGACGCCATCATTGAGCAGTCTGTGGCACAGACCGTCACCGACCGCGCCGCCGCCGAGGCCGGCTACGTGCAGGCCCAGAAAATTGTGGCGGAAAACGCCTACCTGCTCAACCTCTACGATCAGATGCACACCTACATCATCAGCAACAGCATCCAGGGCGTGACCGAGAACCCCTCCTACTCCAACGCTATCCTGTATTACAACGTTACCGCCAAGTAAACCTGAACCATATGGCACTCCCAGCCCTGCCGGGAGTGCCTGTTGGTATTTTCAACAGACCGAAATGAGGTGCCCGCCCCATGTTAAAGTACATTGTTAAACGAGTCTTCAGCAGTATTTTGGTCCTGCTGGGGGTTGTGACCATCACATTCTTTATCGCCCGGGTTCTGCCCTCCAACCCGGAGGTGAAATGGGCCGGCCAGCGCGCTACCCCAGAGCAGCTGGCCGCCGCCCGTGTGGAGCTGGGCCTGGATAAGTCCCTGCCCGAGCAGTACGTGATCTACCTGGGCGACCTGCTTCACGGCAATCTGGGGAAAAGCCTGAACAACCATCAGCCGGTGACCAGCGAGCTGGCCCGCTACGTCCCCGCCACCCTGGAGCTGGTGCTGCTGGCCTTCGTTTTGGCCATCGCCATCGGCATTCCTTTGGGCATCTACTCCGCCAGGAAAAAAGACAGGCTGCTGGACCATTTCAGCCGCTTTTTCTCCATCGGCGCCGTGTCGCTGCCCACCTTCTGGGTGGCGCTGTTCCTGCAGCTCATTTTCTACAAGGGGCTGAACCTGCTGCCTATCGGCGGGCGGATGAGTGTAGAGGCCACTATCTTTGAAGCTGTGCCCAATGTCACCGGGATGCTGCTGCTGGACTGCCTTCTCACCGGAAAGTTCAGCCTGTTTCTGGATTCTCTGCGCCACATCATCCTGCCCTGCATCACCATCTCTTTGTATCCCATCGGGCTGGTCTCCCGCATGACCCGCAGCGCCCTGCTGGAGATTCTGGGAGAGGACTACATCACCGCCGGACACAGCTACGGGTTGAGCGACAGAAAAATGCTGTGGAAATATGCCCTGAAAAACAGCCTGGGCACCACTGCTACCGACGTGGCCCTGTCTATGGGCTACACCCTGACGGACACCTTCCTGGTGGAGGCCATTTTCTCCTGGCCCGGCATCGGCAGCTATATCTCCAGCGCCGTTACCACACTGGACTACCCGGCTATCATCGGCGTGACCCTCTTCGGCGCCACCTGCTACATCATTTTAAACCTGATCGCAGATATTATCATCGCATCCGATCCCCGGGTACGGCTGTAAAGGAGGGGGGAACTATGAACAACTTTATCCAGGCCATGCGCCCCCGCATCAAGAGTTTTCAGGAGAGTTTGTACCTTCTCACCCGCAACAAGCTAAGCCTGATCGCCCTCATCATCCTGATTCTGCTGATCCTTATGGCCATCCTGGCCCCGGTGATCATTCCCTACCCGGAGGACCTGGTGGACGCCGCCCACACCGCCATCAAGCTCCAGCCCCCCAGCGCGGATCACCTGATGGGCACCGACGAGCTGGGCCGGGACATCTTCAGCCGGGTGATCTACGGCGCCCGGGTATCCCTTACAGCCGCGCTGGCCGCGGTGGGCCTGGCCCTGATCATCGGCATTCCCCTGGGCGCCGTGGCGGGAAGCTTCGGCGGCTGGGTGGACAACGTGATCATGCGCATCACCGACGTGTTCCTCAGCTTCCCGCCTCTGCTGCTGGCCATTGCCATGGTGGCTGTGCTGGGCAGCAGCCTGAACAACGCCATTCTGGCCATCTCCCTGTCCTGGTGGCCCTGGTATACCCGCCTCATCCGCGGGCAGGCTATCTCCGTGAAGGAGAGGAAATTTGTTCAGGCCGCCGAGACCATCGGCTCCGGACGGATGAAGATCATCTTTAAGCACATCATTCCCAATTGCATCAGCCCGGTAATCGTACAGGCCTCTATGGACATCGGCGGTGTAATCCTTACAGTGGCCAGCCTGTCCTTCCTGGGACTGGGCGCTCAGCTGCCCACCCCGGAGTGGGGGCTGATGATTTCCATGGGCCGCCGCTTCTTCCCGGACAGCTGGTGGTACTGCATCTTCCCCGGCGTGGCCATCTTCATTACCGTGCTGTGCTTCAACCTTTTGGGCGACGCGATCCGCGAGATTCTCGACCCCAAGACCCGTAAAAATTGAGGAGGAACGCGTATGGCATATTTTGAAATTCACAATCTGCGCGTGACGCACCGTTCCTTCGCAGGTATTAAGACAGTGCTGGATATTGAGCGCCTGTCCATTGAAAAAGGAGAGACCTACGGGCTGGTAGGCGAGTCAGGACAGGGCAAAACGGTTCTGGCCCTGACCATCCAGCAGCTGCTGCGCTGCCCGCCCGGCAAGGTGGAGTCGGGAGAAATCCTGCTGGACGGGACCGATTTGCTGAAGCTTACTCCAAAACAGATGCGCAAGACAGTCCGCGGAAGCAGAATCGCCATGATTTTTCAGGACCCCATGAGCTGCCTGAATCCGGTATTTACCGTGGGGACCATTATGACCGACGTTCTCAAGGCCCGGCGCAGGGATCTGAACAAGGGGGAGATCAGCCGCCGCGCCCTGGAGCTGCTGGAGGAGGTCAAGCTGGCCGACGCACAGAGCATTATGGGCAAGTACCCCCACCAGCTGTCCGGCGGACAGCGCCAGCGGGTTATCATCGCTTTGGCCCTGGCCTGCGGCGCGGAGCTGCTCATCGCGGACGAACCCACCCGAAACCTGGATGTGACCATTCAGGCCAGCATTCTAAAGCTGCTGAGGGAATTGCAGCAGAAACATGGCATGACAGTTTTGTTCATCGCCAACAATCTCAGTCTGGTTTCCGCCTTCTGCGACCGGGTGGGCATCCTCTATGGCGGGAAAATCATCGAGGAGAACACCGCCGCCGCCCTGGTGGAGCAGCCCCGGGAGGACTATACCAAGGTCCTCATTCAGGCCGTACGGGCCGACGCCATCAAGACGGACCCCATTGTCTCCGACGAGGTTCTTTTAAAGGTGGAGCACCTGAAAAAATATTTTGACATCCACGACGACCTGCGCCGCCAGCAGCACCTGACTCTCAAGGCGGTGGACGACGTCAGCTTCCATCTGAAAAAGGGCGAGGTGCTGGGCATTGTGGGCGAGTCGGGCTGCGGCAAATCCACCTTGGTCAACACCATTCTGAACCTGTTCCAGCCCACCGAGGGCAAGGTATACTTTGAGGGGGAGGACGTTTTCGACAGCGCCCGGCGCGTGAACAACGCCTTTAAGAAAAATGTGCAGATTGTTTTTCAGGACCCCTACTGGTCCCTGAACCCCAGATGGCTTATTAAGGATATTGTGGCCGAGCCCATCGACGTCTACGAGAGGCTGGGTGAGACCGAGAGGCTGAAACGGGTGGAGGAGTTGCTGGAGATGGTGGGCATCCCCGCCGATGCCTGCTATAAATATCCTCACGAGTTCTCCGGCGGTCAGCGCCAGCGCATTGCCATCGCCCGGTCGCTGGCCTCCAACCCCAAGCTGGTGGTGTTGGACGAGCCCACCAGCTCCATCGACGTGTTCAGTCAGGCCCAGATTCTGGAGCTGATCAAGGACCTGAGAAATCGCTTTCAGCTGACCAACATCCTCATCAGCCACGACCTGGGCGTGGTCCATGAGCTGGCCAACCAGATCGCTATTATGTACCTGGGCAAAATTGTGGAGTTCGGCCCCGCCGATCAGATTTTCCGCCGCCCGCGCCACCCCTATACCAAGGCCCTGTTCGACTCCATCCCAACCCTTACCACCCGGGGAATGGAGGACCTGAAGACCTTGGAGGGACAGATTCCCAGCCCCATCAATCCCCCGCCCGGCTGCGCCTTCCACCAACGTTGCCCCTACGCCTGCGCCCGCTGCGCCCGGGAGATCCCTCAGCCCGCCGAGCTGGGCCCAGGCCACATGGTCAGCTGCCTGCGGGCCGCTGAACTGGAGAAAGAACTGCAAAAATAATTGTCCCGCCCCTCAGGTACGTTGTTTTAAGAAACCCTGTAGGGGCGGCTATCAGCCGCCCGCGGGCGCATACGATGTGCCCCTACAAAGGTTTTCTCATCTCAACGCTCCGTCCGGGGCGGGAGCACAAATGAATGAAAAAAGGAGAAGCACTATGCGGACATTGACACGAGAGAATTTATTGGATATCCTCTACGGCTGCGCCATCCTGGGCACCGGCGGCGGCGGAAGCCTGGAGGAGGGAATCCGCATGATCGACGAGGCGCTGGACGCCGGAAAGTCCTTCCGACTGGCCACCTTTGAGGAGATGGATCCGGAGGCCGTGATCGGCACCCCCTACGCCTGCGGGGCCATCAGTCCCCTTACTGAGGAGGAACAGCGCAAGTATGCCCGCCTGAAGGAGACGGAAGAGAGCTTCTATATTCTGAACATGAGGCAGATGGAGAGCTTCCTGGGCCGGGAGGTGAGCGCCGTTATCTCCACCGAGCTGGGCGGCGGCAACACCGCCACCGCCTTCTACGTGGGCGCTATGACAGACCGCCCCATCATGGACGGCGACCCCGCCGGCCGCAGCGTGCCCGCTTTACAGCACTCCACTTACTTCCTCAAGGGCGTGCCCATGTGCCCGATGAGCGTTATGAACGAGTTTGGCGAGGGAGCGGTGTTTACCAATGTCTTTGACGACGAGAGAGGTGAGGACCTGGTCCGTGCCCTGGCCGTGGTCAGCCGAAACACCATCGCTGTGATGGACCATGTGAACACCGCCGCCGTGCTGAAGGACGCCGTCATCACCGGGGCCATCTCCTACGCCGAGGCGGTGGGCCGGGCCTTCCGTCAGGCCAAACAGAGCGGCAGCGACTATGTCAAGGCCGTTACCGAGACGGGAAACGGCAAACTGATGTTTGAGGGCGTTGTCACCGAGAGCGGCTACGAGACTCGGGACGGCTACACCTTCGGCAACACCGTTATTCAGGGCAGCGGCGCCTACGAGGGTCACACCCTGCGGATCTGGTATCAGAACGAAAATATCATCAGCTGGCTGGACGGGGCCTATTTTGTCACCGTCCCCGATCTGATCTGCATCTTCGACCTGGAGCAAAACATGCCCCAGCTCAATCCCTTTGCCCGGGTGGGTGAGCAGGTGGCCGTCACTGCCCTGCCCGCCCCCACACAGTGGACGACCCCCCGCGGTCTGGAGGTCTTCGGACCCCGCAGCTTTGGACATGACGTGGACTACAAACCTTACTGCTGACAGGGAGGAAGCCATGAAGGATTTTTTATCGGCGGTGCTGGGACTTCTTGCCATCGACAGCGTGGCACTGAGAGAGGTCACAGAACAGGCTCCCTACGGAACCGGGCCCGCCCGGGCCTTGGACTACGTGCTGGACCTGTGCCGGCAGATGAACATTCGCACCCAAAATTGCGGCGGAAAAATCGCCTGGGCCGAAATCGGCTCCGGCGAGGAGATTGTGGGCATTCT
>OFFI01001792.1_pt1 | contig 10465 bp, 10 predicted proteins | sample 1521351 | NCBI WGS metagenome assembly OFFI01 (sample SAMEA3504119, study PRJEB24116) | mouse gut metagenome | biome: mouse gut; feature: mouse-associated habitat; material: faeces | place: Denmark | collected 2011
GGGGGTCAGCAGCACCTCTCCCAAAGTGCCCCCCAGCTCCTCATAATAAGTATCCAGGCTTGTTCTGGTCATTTCAAACACTTTGCGCACCAGGGAAAATCCGTTGGAATGCACACCGGAAGACGCAATACCGATAAGCGTGTCCCCCGCCTGTATATGTTCCCCGGTAATCAGGTCCTTCTGGTCCACAATCCCCACCGCAAAGCCCGCAAGATCGTACTCCTCCTCCGGCATCAGGCCCGGATGCTCCGCTGTCTCGCCTCCCAGCAGGGCCGCCCCCGCCTGCCTGCATCCCTCCGCAACTCCCTTTACAATGGTTGCGATTTTCTCCGGAAAATTCCTGCCGCATGCAATATAATCCAGGAAAAACAGCGGTTCTCCCCCCGCACAGGCCACATCATTCACGCACATGGCCACACAGTCGATTCCGATTGTGTCATGGCGGTCCATAAGAAAGGCCAGCTTCAGCTTGGTACCCACTCCATCCGTGCCGGACAGCAATGTGGGGTTCTCCATGGTTTGAAAGGCCTTCATGGAAAAGGCGCCTGAAAATCCACCGATCCCTCCCAGGACTTCCGCCCGCATGGTCCTTTTTACATGTTCCTTCATCAACTCCACCGACTGATATCCCGCTTCAATGTCTACTCCCGCTTTTCTGTAATCCATCTTTCCTCCTGTCCTTGTATCCGCATCCACATCAATATCATTATGCCGTAACAGTCCGGCCCCTGCCTGAACCGCTAAGTTATGCCATATAATTCCGGTAGCCTTCCCGCTGCAGTCTGGCGTCCTTTGCCTCCACCTGCTCTTTCAGTTTCACGCTGTAATCCTTCAGCCTCTGCAGTAACGCCGGATCCGAAGTGGCCAGAATTTTTGCCGCCAGAATTCCTGCGTTTGCCCCGCCGTTAATGGCCACGGTAGCCACCGGGATTCCCGATGGCATCTGCACTATGGAGTAGAGGGAATCCCTTCCTCCCAGGGAGGAAGTGTGCATGGGAATACCGATCACCGGCATGGGAAAAATGGCCGCGCACATACCCGGCAGATGAGCCGCCATACCCGCCCCGGCAATAATCACCTTAAAGCCCTTTTCTTCGGCAGTTTTTGCATATTCGAAAAACACATCCGGCTCCCTGTGCGCTGAAATGATTCTCATCTCAAAGGAAATCCCAAGCTCGTTAAGGACATCGGCCGCCTTCGCCATCACCGGCATATCCGAGTCGCTGCCCATCACAATTCCTACCTGTGCCATAAATAATCCTCCTGCAAATTTCTGTTTACTGTGCCTTGTATTCTATAACATCATACTATAAAAGGTGGGGGGACTGCAACTATATTTTCTTAAGGATTGATAAATGTGGGGGTGGGGACGCTCAGAGCCGGGAACAGTCGTTCGTCGCCGCGCTCTCGCTCTATGAAAACGTAGCAGACGCTAAGCTCGCGAGTTGCATGGCAACTCCCTCGCTAAGCGCTGACGTTTTCATAAGGGCTCCTTCACGCTGTTCCCGGCTCTGAGCTGTCTTCCCTCTGCCACTATGTACGTGTCTCATTGTTTCTCTTTGCTTCTCTTTGTTGCTCTTTGGTACGCTTTGTTGCTCTTTGTTGTTTACTCGTATGCTTTGGTGCTCGCTGGCGCACTTTGGTGCAATTTTTGCTTTGTTTTTTGCCTGCTGCCTGATAAAAATATGTTTTGAAGATGGTGTCTGCTCTTATATTTTGCTTTCAGCGCTGAAAGGCGTATGGAACTGCCGCTTTTTGCAGATAACATAAATTCTGCGACAACAACTTATATTTGTGTGAAAGCCCAGCCGGAGCGGGAAATATTCCTTAAGGAGTCCTTATGAAAACGCCAGTACCTGACGAGGTATTTTCGAGTCTGGTACTGCTGCGTTTTTATAGAGCGGGAGCGCGACGACGAAAGGAATATTTCCCACTCCGGCGGCCACTTCACCCAATAAGCGGCCCATTCAGCTCCTCGCACCCTGCAAGCGCAAACCTTCCCTCCACAATCACCGGAATCACTTCCTCGTCATGCGTCACCACGCTGACCTCGCCTAATTCGTCATAGGGAATGGTGATATCCGTGTGGCAGTTAAAATATGCCGACGCGTCCTTATCCTTTCTCTTTAAAGAACACTCGTTATCCCTTGCGATAATTTCCTTTCCGTCGGGGTTGCAGACCGCAACATCCTCCGCATGGGAATAGCAGGTGTCCCCCACCGCAAAATGGGGGCCTGTTTTTTCCGCTATTAATATAGGAAGCTTATCTTCTATTCCATATTTTCTCGCCATCACATAGGCTGTGGTGTTCGTGCCGATGGCAAACTCTCCAAGAGGCACGCTGTCGTGATGGAACAGTACGTTATCCCTGATAAGTTTGCGGTTCTGTTCCCTGTCCTCAAAATTGCCGCAGTCATAGTCTGTCACCATTCCGTCCTCAAAGGTAAGGGAAAGATTCTTAAATTCCAGCTCCCGCAGATAGACTCTGCTCACATGGAGAATCCCCTCCGTCCCTGCAAGAATCGGGGAAGTAAACACCTCGCCTACAGGAATATTCACATCCGCCACACAGTTTTCAAAGTTCGTCTGTTTATCAGGATTTTCAAGGGGATGGAGCATCACCTTTAAGTTTGTCCTGTTCCCGTTCATTCCCTTGACAATCACATACTTTCCCTTATCCAGCGTGTCAATAATTACCTGCTGCATTCTCTGATACAGCGCGTAATCCAGAGTGTTAAGCTTTATGGTTTCATCAAAAATCGCGGAAAAGTCCTCTCCGATTTCGGGTACGGGAAAGGCGATAATGGTAAAACTCCTCTCCTCGCCTTTAATATACTGATTCACAAGCTCCCCGGACGCCGACATATATTCCACCATGAGCTTTTGCTGTTCCCCAGATAAGTGCAGCGCTTCCGGCTTTTCCTCCAGATTTACCGGCTTTTCCCCGAAGATTTCCATTACTGCCGGACCGCCGAAAACCGCCGCCTCTTTTTTGTATTTCTCATACCCCTCTTTTAAGGCTTCCAGATGTACCTGCATCAGCTTTCTGTCAAACACAAGGGCCTGGTCGTCCTTATGGTCAAAATCATACTGCTTGTTGGGCACCGCGCCGTAATAGCCCACCCGGCTCATGCCCCTTCCCTGTAAAATACTGGAAGCCGCGCGGTAAATCGTGGGACGCAGCCCTATTTTCCCGAAATTATCCACCGCCCTTTTTATCACGGGCTCAAAGCCAAGGCAATACCGGATATTCACCGTTTTTTTTCTGGTAATGTCCTTATTTCCCACCTCAAAACCAATCCGGTAGCCCTCCGTGTAGGTGTCCGCCATTTTCTGCAGAGTTTCCTCTGAAAGAGTATTCAGATGCTTCCAGGTCTCTACCTCGTTGTCGGTAACATATTCCCCGAAATAATAAAGATACCGGCAGTCCGTCAAATCCGACTCTATGATACGCAGGGCAAAATCCGACTCCGGCACAACCATATCCCGTATTTTCTGCTCTGTGGCTTCCCTTGTATAGTCGCTCACATAAAAATAAAGAATATCCCGCAAAGCCTCCCTCTCCGGGAGCTCTCCGCTTTCCTCCTGCTCACAGACAAAAGAGCCGTAGATTTCCAGAAACAGCTCCATGCGGATAACCATATCCGAAAGCCTTCTCTCAAAAATAAACGGAATAAGACTGCGCAGCTCCGCATACAAAAAGCAAAGAAGCTGCCCGTATTCCTTTCCGAAAAGCTCTGCGCAGACGCGCGGGTTCCCATAGCTTTTCCCGTAATTTTCGGGAAGAATATCCTCATACAGCCTGTAATTTCTCTCTTTCAGCTCCTCCACAGGACTTTTTTCAAGGCCACCGTCCATGATAAAGGCATAATTCTCCATTATCAGTTCCAGAAAACCCGCTGTCTTCACAAAAAATTCCTGAAATTCCGGCCGCAGACCGGTTTCACCCTTTATCTCCTTAATTCTGTCCTTTGCAAGTAAAAATCTTTCTTCAATCATCATTTCACATACGCTCCCGCAAATAATATCAGACTAAGCATAGCAAATGCCAGGACATTGGCAACAATCCCCAGCAGCGTAAAAAGCTTGAATTTATCCTTTTCCGAAGTGGACCAGATTCCCAGCACAAGCCCTACGGTCATAAAAACAACCGCCAGAAGCGCAGCTGCAGCGTCCCTTTTCGTGGCATTGCCCCCTGTGCTGTAGGAAAAATAAACCGCAAGCCCCAGCGTAACGGCTGCCAGCACCCCGAGAATCGTTGACATAATCCCTTTTTCCGTATGCTTTTTATTGGTAAAAATAAATCCCTTATCTCTCAGCATGCTTCTCACCTCTGTCAGAAAAAGGCACCCCGCTCAGGGAATGCCCTTTTTTCAAAACAATATTTTTGACCTGTGCGCCAACAGCTTAGAGCCCCCGATAATCATTAATATTCCGCAGACAATCCCTGTCACCAGCGCCACAACGCCCACCGCAATGCTCATCGCGCCTGCCCCGCTCATCGTCTTATAAACCTTTTCTTCCATACTGCCTCTCCTTTCCGCGGCTCCGCCGCCGCTGTCAGGTACTTTACCTGGCGCCGTACTTTTCATAGTACTCGTCAATAGACTTCTTAATCTCGTCATTAATATAAATTTGCCCCTTGTAAGGCTTATTATACAGATATTCCACCACTTCGCCCATATTTACAATGGCGTTCGCAGGAAAGCCGTACTTCTCTTTGATTTCCGCAAGGGCGCTTTTGTCGCTCTGTCCCTTTTCCATCCGGTTTAAGGATACCATAAGGCCCTTTATCTCCACGTCGGCCTGGGCTTTTATAATCGGATAAGTCTCTTCGATGGACTTGCCGGAGGTTGTGACGTCCTCAATTATCACCACCCTGTCCCCGTCCTTCAGCTTACTGCCCAGCAGAATTCCGGTATCGCCGTGGTCCTTTACCTCCTTGCGGTTGGAGCAGTAGCGGATTTCCTTTCCGTAAAGCTCGCTGATGGCCATGGTAGCCGCCACAGAAAGAGGGATTCCCTTGTAGGCCGGCCCGAAAAGCACATCAAAATCAAGGCCGTAGCTGTCATGAATCGCCTTTGCATAGTATTGTCCCAGCTTACGGAGCTGCGTACCGGTAACATATCCCCCGGCATTCATAAAAAAAGGAGATTTCCTTCCGCTCTTTAGCGTAAACTCGCCGAATTTAAGCACCTGGCTGTCCACCATGAATTCGATAAATTCCTGTTTATAGCTTTCCATAATCGTTGAAACCTCCTGTGTATGCTTTTGAATTTCTTCCATAGTCTACCATAAAACCGGGGGATTTTCAATCGCTTAATTCCGCTGTTTTACCGGCTTTCGGATTTACAATAAAAAACTGATATGCCATGACCTTTACCCTGTCATAACATATCAGTCAGTTAACAATTTTATGGAAGCCGGTTTCCTGCGGAAAGATAAACCTCATACCACTCTTTCCTTGTCAGCTTTACATCCGCCGCCTTTGCCAGCTGCCATACTCTCTCACAGCCGGTGGTTCCGATAACCGCCTGCCCGATTCCGGGGCAGCGCAGAATCCATGCAATGGCGATGGCACCGCTTGTCACACCATACTTTTCCGCCAGCCTGCCAAGAACGGCATTAAGCTTCGGATATTTCTCATTTCCCAGAAAAGTTCCTTCAAAAAAGCCATACTGCAGAGACGACCAGGATTGAATGACAATATCATTCCATCTGCAATAATCAAGAATGCTGCCGGTGTGCATGCATCCTGCCTCTGACGGAATATTGACATTTATCCCTTCATCAATAATACAGGTGTGCGCCGCACTGAATTGCAGCTGATTAACGGCAATTTTACCTTTATAATACTTCTTTATCAGCTCTATCTGCACAGGGTTCATGTTGCTTACGCCAAACTCACGGACTTTCCCTTCTCTTTTTAGCGCATACATGGCATCCGCCATCTCCTCTGCCTCCATGAGAACATCGGGGCGGTGCAAAATCAGCAAATCGAGATAATCCGTATGAAGCCTTCTCAAAATCCCGTCTGCCGACTTAAGGATATGCTCTCCTGAAAAATCATAATATCCCTCGCAGATTCCGCATTTTGACTGGAGAAATATTTCCTCTCTCATCCCCGGCCTTTGCATAAGAAATTCGCCGAATGCTTCTTCACATTTCCCTCCGCCATAGATATCCGCATGGTCAAAGGTATTGATACCGGCATGTACCGCCGCTTCCACAAGCTCCTGTACTCTCTTTTGGTTCAGGCCGCCGATGCGCATACATCCCAATACAATCCCTGACGCCTTCACGCTTCCAGAACTGATTTCAACATAGTCCATATTTTGCCTCATTTCCATGTTATTTTTATGAAGTAATAAGAATATTTTCGCGGAAAACCTTTTTAAGATACTCCGCGCCCTCCCCGGACACCACACGATTGGCAAAAGGCCCGGCCGGCGCGCAATACCCGGCATCAATATCATAAATTTCCTTTAACAGAAATTTAATTCCCGGCATATTTCCAATATCCGCTCTCCTGTATGCCTCCGCCACTTCATTTGCTCTATACTGCATTTCTCTTGCTTTTCGATAATTTCCCTCCTCCATGTACTTCCACATTTGTTTATAATGAAAACATGTTACTGCCTGCAGGGCGCCAATATTACCGTCAGCTCCCATCAATTGCGCGCACAGCGCCACTTCTTCCACACCGGTCAAAATGTTGATATCGGGAGCATGCTTCTTAAATCTTTCCAGCACATAAAAATTTGTGTCTGTAAATTTGATTCCCGCAAACGTGGGCACCGCTTTCATGGCATCCAGAATTTCCGCCGGCCGGATTTCATCTCCTCCGGTCAATGTCCTGCCCCCCTCTACCCAGTAAATATAAAAGGGAATACCGGGAGCGGCTTCGGATATCCTCTTAAAATAATCGACATTGTCCTGCAGCGTCGCGGTTTGGGATATTCCCACAGAAGATACTGCATATGCGCCGCGCTCTCCTGCATGTTCTGCAAGCGCAACCGAATCGTCCAGATTGCTGTTGTACCCGACATGTACGAGCACCGGCAGTCTGCCCTTTGCAGCATCCAGAACTGCCTCCGTCCACTGCATCCGCTTTTCTTTGGACAGGCAAGCGCCCTCCCCTGTCCATCCAAGCATATACAGTCCGTCCGCCTGCTGCTTTATGTATAAATCAACCAACGCTTCTGCAAGCTCTGTTTTAATGTTTCCTTCCTTATCCATAGGCGTAACCAGCGCCGGAAGGACTCCTTTTAACATATTCATTTCTCCAAACGCCCCTTGTCTATATTCAGGGGCTTCTCTCCTTTCTATTTCCATCAGGGCGCCGCTTTTGCAGCGCACTTTCTAAAAACCTACTGTTTAATACCGGACACAGCCACGCTGGCGACGATATATTTCTGAAGGAACAAGAACATTATTGCCAGCGGAATTGCACTCAAAACAGCAACCGCCATTCGAGGCCCGTAATACACACTGTCCTGCTGCGCATTGAAAAGCGCCACCCCTACGGAAATCACCTGTTTGGAAGAATCCCTGATAACCACCAGAGGCCAGAGGTAGGCGTTCCAGTGCGCAATAGCCTGCAGAATGCCGAGAGTTGCCATTACCGGTTTGGACAACGGCAGAATAATACTGAAAAACACCCTCCATACGCCTCCGCCGTCAAGATACACCGACTCCACCAGAGAATCGGGAATGGTGGCAATATTCTGTCTTGCAAAAAAGATTCCGTATACATATGCAAACTGCCCTAGAATCAGAGGAAGCCAGGAATTTAACATTCCCCAGTTACGATATTGAATAAACAGCGGAACCATTCGGGATTCAAAAGGCACCATCATTACGGCCAGCATAAAAACATACAAAAATTTCTTTCCCCAGAATTTCCCCTTTGCAAATGCAAATCCGCACATCATTGCAAAGAATACGGAAACAAAGGTATTTACTGCAGTTATAAACAGTGTGTTCAAATAGTACCGGGGCAAATCAATCAGTCTGGACGCCGCCTTATAGTTAAAGGTTGAAAATTCATGGGGCAGCCATGAAAATTCCGGGAGTGCGGTGGTAGCCGCCCTGTCAAAGGACAGCACGAACGCCCACCACACCGGGGTTAAGACAATCAGCAGCAAAGCAGCCAGTAAAATTATGTTAATAATCCGCCTTATTTTTCCTTTTGTCATTAATTGCTCTCCTCATCGTTCAAAAATCCCGTCATTTTGACATTAATCATTGTAAAAATGAACACCAGGGCAAACAGTATCATCGACCCTGCAGAAGATATTCCGAAATTGGGAACCTCAAAACTAAACTGATAAATATACATCAAAATGGTTTGAAGCGTTCCCCCGGGAAGTCCGGCAGAACTGTTCGTCCCAAGAATATATAAATCCGTGAATCGTGACAAGCCATTAATAACACCTGTTACCAAAAGGAATGTAAAGCAGTTTTTCATAAGCGGGATGGTTAAATACCGGATTTTTTTCCACGGCGTCGCCCCGTCCACCACCGCCGCCTCATATATTTCAGACGGTATCGACTGGAGGCTTGCCAGATTGACCAGCATGGAATATCCGGTATTCATCCAGCACCAGAGAATTGTCGCCCCAAGCTTTGCATACCTCACATCCGAAATCCATCTGATGGATATTTCGCGCCCTGTTATAAAACTTAAAAATGAATTTAATAATCCTCCATCTCCCTGTAACACCGCCTGAAACATCAATATCACGCTTACGCCGGTAATAATATTGGGAAGGTAAAAGCCTATCCGAAAAAAGCTCTGTGTTTTTCCCTTTCCCAGGCTGTTGATAAAAACCGCCAGGAAAAATCCAAGAGGAATCGTCAACAGCCCCATCACAGTAAGCGCCATGGTATTCCAGAGGGAGCGCAGAAACTGAGACTGTCCCAGAAGTGTGCGGTAATTTTTAAGCCCCACAAACTTTTCCCCATACCCCACAATAGAAACATTGTACAGACTGTACTCTATGGTATGTCCCATGGGAATGTAGACAAAGAGAATCAGCGCCGCCACACTTATGATTAAAAAGGGATACCATCGCAGCTGCTTTTTCAGTTGCATTTTCCAGTGTTTTTTCTTATTCATTCTATTCCTCGCGATTATTGTGTAGCCAGATATTCATCCACCGTCTTCTGCATTTGATTTGCCGCTTCCGCAGGGGAAATCGTACCGTTTACAAGGTCGTGCGTAACCACTCCCAGTGAGGTCACAACGGGACCAAAGCTGATATTATTGTAATATTCTGTCGTTGAATTGCTGAAATCATCCGGCATCCCTTCCAGCGAGGTCACAATCGCGTCGGCCTTATCGCCCATAATTTCCATAACAGCTCCCATTCCCTCCGGGGTATTGGGAACCTGACCGCAATCGATTACCCACTGAACGCATTCCGGGTCTGTCACCATAAATTTAATAAATTCCCATGCCCATTCTTTGTTTTTACTGGTATTGCAGATGGCCATATTATTGCAGCCCTTAAAGCTGGAAGGATTTCCGGCATTGCCGCCCTCCTCTATTACCGGCATTGGCAGGAAAACAAATCTGTCGCTGATTCCCGCTTCATTCGCCTCTTTAAAATGAGTAAACGCATCCTGACTGTAGCGAATTGCCGTATCATTATCAGCTGTGAGCTGATAGGAAATGTTCATGCCTTCCTTTACGTTCGAGCTCGTATATTTCCCCAGGTCCTGTATCATCTGGAAAACTTTTTCCGTCTTTTCATTTTCGAAATTAACCGTACTGTCCTCCACCGTCTTCCCATACTGAAAAACCTTTGCGTCATATGCGCTGGCTATCATCTGATAACTGAAAAAGCTGTTGTTTGCATTATCCATGGAATCCAGTTGAACGCCATAAGTCTGCTTTCCCGTGACCGGGTCCGTGCCTGTCAGTTTTTCTGCCAGGGCCAGCATATCGCTCCATGTCCATGAAGCGTCGGGAAGTTCCACGCCGTAATCATCAAAAATCTGCTTATCCAGATAGGCAATCTGCGGCTGAAGCGTATAGGGAATTCCGGTTGTCGTTGCAACACTCAAATCGTTGACGTCAGTGGTTCTCCGGGTTTCCGTTGTATAGATTTTATTCCGGAATTCCGAATCCTCTGCCAGAAAACCATCCAGAGGCTCCACCAGAGCTGTCAGAGTGGCGCCATGGAGTATCACGTCAAGCTCGCCGCCCAAAGCCGCAGTCTGTACCGCCGACTGCCAGTTATCCCAGGGAGCTGCTTCAATTTCCAGATGAATATTCGGGTGAAGCTCATTCCATCTTGCTTCAATCACCTCATACCCGGGTGTCTCAAGACCGGTAATCATATCAAGAGCGCCTGTTTCTCCCTGAGAAGCCAGAAGGCCGGGGCCGAAAAGATGGAGAGTGATTTCTTCATCTTCATTTAATGCGTTGTTTTCTGCCGGAATGTTTTCTCCCGTATCT
>OFFI01001802.1_pt1 | contig 10436 bp, 7 predicted proteins | sample 1521351 | NCBI WGS metagenome assembly OFFI01 (sample SAMEA3504119, study PRJEB24116) | mouse gut metagenome | biome: mouse gut; feature: mouse-associated habitat; material: faeces | place: Denmark | collected 2011
CATTATAATGAAATTATCCTAAAATCAGATAAAATGACATTTTACTACAAAAGACGGGCATAAAGTACTTATCATGTGCAATCTGAGCACCATGTACTTATGCTCGTTGTGTGCGGGAGACGATTTATGAAACTTGGAGAATTATTGGCAAGCCTGCGCAAAGAAAAGAACATTCTTCAGAAAGAAGTGGCAGCTTACCTGAACGTGACCGTGGCAACAATATCAAACTACGAGAAGGGTGTTCATTCGCCTGATTATGAGACTCTTGTCAAACTGGCTGATTTCTTCGACGTATCCACAGATTATCTGCTACAACGCACAGATTACAGAGCAAGTATCACTTTATTGAATAAACCGCTTGTACGCGATTTTACCGTTAGTGACCTGCTTAATACGGTTATGACGCTGGATCAGCAGAATCTGAAATCTCTGTTGGATTATTATGAGCTTCTGACTTTGCGCAATACCATGCAGCGTATAAGGAAGGGTGACGAGCCCCTTGTGGATTTATTACAGGAACTTGAAACTCAGAGACAGCTTCTTCCTTTTCCCATCGAATTACAGTAGCCGTCTAATACACTTTGGCGGTGTGAGATATTTTATACTAATGTGAGTTCTGTTTTTGTTCAGCATGCACAGCATGGTGTTTGTTTTTGGTGAATGTAATATTTGTTGCGAATATACATACTATTGTAGTCCACGATAATTACCGCTGCCTTACACGCAGGATAAATTTTCATGTGCAAGAAGACTAAATGCGGCGATGCCGGCAGTATTATCGATGGAAGAGGTCGCGGCAGATGGAAATTAAGACGAGTGTAAGACACAGAGATTTATCATGTTATCATGGGTTATACTGGTTTTGGACGGGTTGAATAAATCAGAACAACAGCTGGATGAGAGCTGACTGAGGAATGGATAATTCAAAGATCTGTAGGATTGGGCTTTAGATGGAAATTTTTGGGGAAGAGCTATGTAATTTCAGGGAAGTGTTGGCAGATGCATTAGGCTTCATTATAGCCTGATTATGGTTTGATTATGTTATTGTTTGTTCTGTTAAACCGGACGCGACGGACATCATCAGATTGTCGTAAGGGCCCGCTTCCGCTCGGTTCCAAACGCAACGGTACTAAGCTCGTGAGTTGCCCTGCAACTCATAACCTCGCTAAGTGCCGGCGTTTTCCAACGTCCCTTTAGACAATCAGATAATATCCGCCGCTGTTAATAGCATCAATTCAATTAATAACTAAATTCAAATAGAGCGAAGATATTTTATTCAATAACAGTCCCTTTAATTTGAAGCTCCCTAGAGCTATCTAAATTTGTTACGAAGAAATAGTATTTACCTTTTATCATAATTGGGAAATCATGCTTCATGGATCCTTTTCCTTCTTCATATCTCATATGTTCATTCGGATCTTTGATCCCCATTTGATAGCTTATATCGTCTGGTCTTCCCACTATCGTAATAGTAACCGTATCTCCAACTTCTCTCAAAAATCCTGAACTTATCCCAGTCTTCCCCGGCTTAAGCGACCAATCAATACCTGAAAAATCACCTATCGGCTTAACGTCCTCTTCTCCCATTATAATCACATCATCTGGATTCAAGTCATATATCCTAGTAAACTCTTTAATTACTTCACTATCACTCGTCGTAGTTTCACTCGGCATAAAATGTTCAACATTATCATTATCTTCCTCCCTAATATCTGTTGCTTCGGCTGCAATCGTATATACCTTCGTCATTCCATCTCCAGCTGCCAAAGATGTTATGCTACTCCCAAACAGAAAACATAATGACAACATCAGAGCTGTCTTATTCTTAATTTCTCCATGTTCATGGTACCTTCTCATACAACGCACTCTCTTCTCGTACTCACCTATCGAATCCGCCAACGTAAACAGGTCATACCGTTCCCTTTTCTGTTCTTCAGCCAGCACTTTTAATATCGTCCGGAAATATTCTTTCTCACTGAATGACTCGACACCTTCTTGACATGCCCGTCTATCACAATATTCCTCGCACGCCAGACTCAACTGACTCAACATCATCGGCACAAATGGATTAATCGAATGCAACAGTGATACAATACAACTTACTGTTCCCACATAGAGATCCCGATTCAGATAATGGCATAACTCATGATAGAGAATGACAGCTGTCTCCTCTCTCGTATATCGTTCTAGCGGAATCACCACCGCGTAACCATGCCAATAAATCATATATGGCATCCTTATTAAATCGTTTCGATACAGAGACACCTTACCTCCTATGCCCATCTGATCACAAATTTTCTCAAACATCTCTTGTGTCTCTATATCCTCTTCTGGAATGTTACCATTAAATACTCTCATTCGCTGACAGCGCATATACAACTTGCGCGCTAAAAGCACCATGAACGAAAATATCCATACAAATCCCAATATTGCAAACACTTTCTGCATTGTGGGAGTATTATAAAACAAATTAATAGTTCCGCCTGCCGTCGACATTCTCAAGCGCTCTCGTATATACAATACAGTATACACACATGGCAACAGAAAGGCCCACTGTGTTATCCGCATTTGCAACCTCAGCACCCTGATATCATTTCTCGCCCATATCCTCCCAAACACAAGGCCCGTCAAATAAAATATGCTTCCTGTAATTGTCGTAAGTGTCAGTAATACGAACAGGTTATTCATCCAATCCATCAATCAGTCTGTGAATCCTTTCGATCTCATCCTGTCGTAATGGCCTCCCTTGTGCCAATGCACACAAAAACTCATCTGCATTACTGTGATTCCAGAAATCCACGTAGTCATTTGTCAACTGCCCCTTGTACTCTTCCAAAGGGATCAATATTTGATAAAAGAACACGCGTCCCTGACGGTAATGCCTCAGATACCCCTTCCGCACCAGCCGGGCCAGAAACGTAGATACCGTCTGCGGCTTCCAATCTTTGTGGTACTTATCGTTCACACGCTGCATGATTTCCATCAGACTCAGCTCATCCTCTGCATCCCATACCGTCTTCATTACCAACTGCTCACAATCCGTTAGACTCGCCAGTGTCATATCTGCCTCCTGTATTCTCCACAAATAGCATTGTAGTTATAGTATTTGAAATTTCATCATACTTCATATACTATTTTATTGTTCATGGAATAGCAAGTATTTTTTTAGGCAAAATGACTGTAAAAATAAACTGTTTGTGTAGTTATCTCGACAGGTTTCGACATATTTTCAGTAAAAATACTTATATAAGCAAAATATTTTACACCTATAATTCATTTTAAAAGGTTAATATTGGCAATAAGTATTTTAACTCAAATTAGAGTTCATGTTTCGTTTTAACATTAATTTGTTTTATCCAGCAAAAAACATACTTATATAGAATTTGATTATTACCCAACATTAAAATTCATCATTATAAAACAGAGAGTATCACAGACACCTACGTTCTCGACTACTCCCTGCTTTACTAATTTATCCTATAATAAATGCAATTCCTCATGCACCTATCAACTTACATACATACTGTCCTACTTAATAACAGTACCCTTAACCTGCAGTTCCCTGGAACTGTCAAGATTTGTTACAAAAAAATAATATCTACCCTTAATCTTAATCGAGAAATCATGCTTAATGGATCCAGTCCCTTCCGCGTACCTCATAAGTTCATTCGGATCCTTAATTCCCATTTGATAGGTTATATCATCTGGACTTCCCACTGTTGTAATTGTAACCGTATTTCCAACTTCTTCTGAAAATCCCGAAGTCATCCCTGTCTTGCCCGGGCTAAGCGACCAGTCTATGCCAATAAAGTCACCTATCGGTTCAACTTCTTCGTCCATCATAATCACATCGTCCGGGTCCAGGTCATACATTCTTGCAAACTCTTCGATCACTTCTTCATCACTCATCTCAGCGGCCTCTCCCTCGAGAGCCGTAGACACCTCACTATCTTCTGCTCTGGTATCCGTCGCCTCAACCGCTTTTGCATAAGCCTCCGTCATGCCATCTCCAGCCGCCAAAGCCGTTATACTGCTGCCAACCAGGAAGCATATCGACAACACCAATGCTGTCCCCTTCTTGATTCCTCCATGCTCATGATATCTCTTCATACACTGCACTCTCCTTTCATATTCCCCTATTGTATCTGCCAACGTGAACAAGTTGTACCGCTCTCTCTTTCCTTCCTCGACCAGTACCTTTAATATTGTCCGGAAATACTCCTTCTCGCTGAATATCTCCGCGCCTTCCTGACATGCCCTTCTGTCGCAATACTCCTCACACACCAGATCCAACTGCCTCAGCATCACCGGCACCAGCGGGTTAACCACATGCAATAGGGATACAATACAGCTCACTGTTCCCACATAGAGATCCCGGTTCAGATAATGGCACAACTCATGATAGAGGATGACTGCCGTCTCCTCCCTCGTATACCGTTCCAGTGGCAGCACTACCGCATACCCATGCCAGTAAGTCATACACGCCATCTTCACCGAATCGTTGCGATACAGCGATACTTTACCCGCTATACCGAGACGGCTGCTGATCTCCTCGAACATCGCCCGTGTCTCTGCATCCTCTTCCGGAATGTTACCGTCAAACACTCTCATCCAACGGCTTCGCCTGTATATCTTCCATACAAACAATACAACAAACAGGAGTATCCATATACAGCCCAGTACCGCACATACCTTCCTCATTGACGGAGTATTGTAAAATAAATTGATATTCCCGCCTGCCGTCGGCATCTTCATACGCTCCCGTACGTACAATACACCATATACGCACGGCAGTAAAAAGGCCCACTGCGTTATCCGCATCTGCTGCCGAAGCACCTTGATATCATTTTCCGACCATATCCTTCCGAACGCAAGTCCCGTCAGATAGAATACACTCCCTGTGAGCGTCGTCAACGTCAATACTACGAACAGGTTATTCATCCAATCCATCGATCAGTTTTTGAATCCTTTCGATCTCGTCCCGCCGTAGTGGCCTGCCCTTTGCCAACGCACATAAAAACTCATCCGCATTGTTATGGTTCCAGAAGTCCACGTAGTCATTCGTCAGCTGCCCCTTATACTCTTCCAGAGGAATCAGGATCTGATAAAAAAATACACGTCCCTGACGGTAATGTCTCAGATATCCTTTCCGCACCAGCCGGGCCAGGAACGTGGATACCGTCTGCGGTTTCCAGTCCTTGTGGTACTTGTCATTCACCCGCTGCATGATCTCCATCAGGCTCAGTTCATCCTCTGCATCCCATACCGTCTTCATTACCAACTGTTCACAATCCGTTAGACTCGCCAGTGTCATATCTGCCTCCTGTATTCTCCACAATTAGCATTGCAGTCATAGTATTTGAAGTTTCACCTTATTTCAATACTATTTTATTATACGTAGAATAGCAAGCGATTTTTTTAGATATGGTACTATTAAATTAAACTGTTTGTGTAGTTTTTTGACAGGATTCGACATATTTTCAGCAAAAACATCTTCCCTGTTGCATATCTGATTTAGATGGGGTAAAATGCTTTAATGCCTGCTCTTATTTTATGTGGTATCTGACGAGTTTTAAGGTTTTAACCGCTATTGTAGTTTATATTGACACTTTGCTTCAATTTGTTGTAGTTTTGCACACTACATAGAAAGGATATATCGTAACATGAAAAACACAAACAAAAATTCCATGTCTACACCGCAGGCTCAATCCGGTTTTTTGCGCAGATTTATCGGTGATAAAGCCTTCTATAAAATGGTGTTGGCCATTGCCGTACCGATCATGGTCCAGAACGGCATAACAAATTTCGTGGGGCTGCTGGATAATATTATGATCGGCCGTGTCGGTACGGAACCTATGTCCGGCGTTGCCATCGTCAACCAGTTGATCTTCGTATACAACCTGTGCCTGTTCGGCGGCGTATCCGGTGCCGGTATTTTCACGGCACAGTATTTTGGCCAGAAAAACCAGGAGGGTATTCGCCAGACCGTGCGTTTTAAGATATGGATTGTTGTGGTGGTCACTCTGTTCACCACAGGACTCTTTCTGTTTGCCGGAGATAACCTGATCCAATTCTATCTACAGGGAGAAGGCACCGCCGAAAGCGCTGCCGCCACTTTACATTACGGAAAGCAGTACCTTTGGATCATGCTGACCGGCCTGCTGCCCTTTATGATGATTCAGGTCTATTCCAGTACACTGCGCGAGTGCGGACAGACCCTGCTGCCCATGAAAGCGGGCATAGTGGCGGTATGTGTCAATCTGGTACTGAACTATATTCTGATCTATGGTAAATTCGGTGCTCCTGCATTAGGTGTACAGGGTGCCGCCCTCGCTACGGTTATTTCCCGTTATGTAGAGGCCGCCATCATCCTGGTGCATACGCATAAGCACAGGGAGCAGAATCCTTTTGTTGAAGGGCTGTATTCTACTTTGAAAGTTCCCGGCCATCTCGCACAGAAGATTCTGATCAAGGGTACGCCGCTTCTTTTAAATGAAACATTATGGGCCGCGGGTATGGCAATGCTGTCGCAATGCTACTCCGTCCGTGGTTTGAACGTCATTGCCGCCCAAAATATTTCCAGCACGATCAGCAATGTATTCAATATTGTATTTATCGCGCTCGGCGATTCCGTAGCCATTATCGTAGGACAGCTGCTGGGGGCAGGCAGAATGGAAGAAGCCCGGGATCAGGACAACAAGCTGATCGCCTTTTCCGTATTCTGTTGTACCTGCGTGGCTTTGGTGATGCTGGTTCTGGCACCGCTCTTCCCGCTGCTGTACAATACCGAGGCGGATGTGCGGGAACTGGCCAAATACTTTATTATGATCACTGCCGTGTTTATGCCGCAGAACGCATTTCTGCACGCCTCCTACTTCACCCTCCGCTCCGGTGGCAAGACCATCGTCACCTTCCTGTTCGACAGCGTATTCATCTGGTGTGTCAGCGTGACTATCGCTTTCACACTAAGCCGTTTTACCGCACTGCCGGTCACGGCGGTTCTCATCCTGGTACAGGTTGGCGATATCATTAAATGTATTATCGGTTTCGTACTGGTGAAAAAGGGCGTCTGGCTGCAGAATATAGTAGCATAAGCCGCAAACTGTACCCTGAGCCGCTGCGCTTTCACAAGCCAAATATCCATGCAGGCATGGCTGCCTGGCTCGTTGCTTTGCGGGAATAAAGTGGTATAATGATGAAAGATATGGATGTTTAGATGGAGCCTGACAGGAGAAAACATATGAAGCAATTATATACGCGCTGGGGACGCAGTCTCGATCCGGAACATGTGCTGCCGGAATATCCAAGACCCCTTTTGCAGCGGCAAAGCTATATAAATCTGAACGGATATTGGGACTATGCAGTCACCGATACACTCCACAGGCCAGGATCCTTTGACGGCAGGATCCTGGTTCCCTTTTCACCGGAAAGCGTTCTCTCCGGTGTCGGCAGGCAGCTTCAGCCCGATGAGTATCTCTGGTACAGAACCATGCTGCCATTACAAGCGGATAAGCTGGAGGCAGGATTTCGCCTGCTTCTGCACTTTGGCGCTGTAGATCAGGCCTGTCGCGTATATGTCAATGGCCGGGAAGTCACTCGGCACACGGGCGGTTATCTGCCTTTTTCCGTGGATATCACAGAATACTGTCAAAAACCGCTGCATACGGCGTCAAATCCGGAACTTCTTCTCGCCGTAAGGGATCTCAGCGACACCTCCTATCATGCAAAGGGCAAGCAGAAGCTTCGCAGAGGAGGCATGTTCTATACGGCACAGAGCGGCATCTGGCAGACGGTCTGGATGGAATATGTGCCGGAGCATTATGTGGAAGAAGTCCTTACCACGCCGGATTTAAAGCGTGGAACCGTACAGATCACTGTCCATTCCTCGGCAGAACTGCCGGTTACGGTACAGATCAGAAAACCGGCTCTTTATCAGGACGAAACGGATGCCGACGTAAATGCACGCAAGGCTGCCCAGGAAGTGATTGCCGAGGCAGAAGGCTGTGCCAACCATGCAGTAAGTCTTTCCCTGCCAATCATCCGCCCATGGACCTGCGATGAACCCTATCTGTATTATGTTACGGTCAAAATGGGGGACGATTCTGTTGAGAGCTATTTCGCCCTGCGTGATTTTACCTTAACACCGGATCAAAAGGGTATTCCACGAATCTGTTTAAATGGGCAGGAGCAGTTCCAGAATGGGGTCCTGGATCAGGGCTACTGGCCAGACGGGCTGTATACCGCTCCGGCCGATGCTGCCTGTATCTTTGATATTACGGAAATGAAAAAGATGGGATTTACCATGCTGCGAAAACACATTAAAATTGAGCCGCAGCGATGGTATTATCACTGCGACCGGCTTGGCATGGTCGTATGGCAGGATATGGTAAACGGCGGCAGTTACTATAAGCACTGGTTCGTCACCTATGCGGCAACACTTTTTTCCAGGAAAAGGCTGTTTATACCGGATACCTGTCTTCCTCTGCTGTCCCGCACACACAAAGCAGGCAGGCACGAGTTTGTACGGGAAATGAAAGAGACGATCCGCCGTCTGAAGGGACATCCGAGTATCGCCGTCTGGGTGCTTTTTAATGAAGGCTGGGGTCAATTCCATGCCGGACGCATCACGCAGATCGCAAGAAAATGTGATCCGAGCCGCCTCATCGACCAGGCAAGCGGCTGGTTTGATCAAAATGGCGGAGACCTGCAGAGCATCCATCACTATTTCTTCAAATTTAAATTTGCTCCTGAAAGAAGACGCGCCACCGTTTTGTCGGAATTTGGCGGATATTCGCTGCGCATCGCCGGGCACAGCTCCTGCGACAAGTTGTATGGATACGGAACCTTCAAAGATGCTGCCGGGTTGAAAAAGGCATATCAGGAGCGGATGCAGAGAGTGCGGGAGCAGATTCCCGCCGGAATATGTGCAAGTGTCTATACGCAGCTGTCCGATGTAGAAGAGGAGGTCAACGGGATTCTTACCTACGACCGCGAGATCAACAAGTTAATATAACAAAGCGGCCATCCGCCTCAGTGCGGTCTACATCGTGTGCTCCTTCTCAAACTGCGACGGCGTAACCCCCACATACATCTTGAAAGTGCGCCTGAATGTGACATCATTGGTAAAGCCACATTTGAGCGCAATTTCCTGCATGCTCATATTTCCTTTCAGAAGATAGTTTCTTGCGCACTCAATTCTTCTGGAAGCAACATATTTCTGAAAGGTACACCCGAACTGTTCCTTGAAATATTTACCGAAGTAGGCCGGCGTATAGTGCATCAATCTGGCAGTCTCATTTAAAGAGAGGTTTGCATCCGTCAGATGTTCTTCCACATAATCACGGATAATCTCATTTCTTGCATGGTAGACCGGATTTTCCCGCTCGGCACAACGTTGTATGATCGCCCCGATTTTCATTCGAAATGTCTGGAGATAACTTTTCATACTCCGATAGTTCTCCGGATCCAGCAAAGCCATCTGTTCAATCATACTTCCCTTATCACCGGTCTCAAACAAGCCCGGAATCCTGTCATTCAGACTGCGCACGCCGAGAAAATAGGCCTCCTTATTCAGGATCCTGCTCTGGAAATTGTATCTGAGTATTTCCTGATACTGTTCCGAGAATTTCTCCGCATCCGACTCCTCCGCTGCCCTTTTCAGATCCTCCATCTTCCCCTCCGGAATGGCAAACACGCCACAGTTCCGATCTCTCTCCTCAATATGTTCTTCTTCCATGGAGATGATCTTTTTTTCCGGATAAAAAAAGGAATACTCCAGGGCACGCACGGCCTGATTATAGGCAGAAAGCAAATGCAGAATATCCTCATGCACCCTGCTCATACCCAGGACCGCATCCTCATAACCGGACTCCGAGAACGCCTGAAAGAGAGCTTCACCGATCTCCTCGACCAGACTCTCGTCACCATAACTCAACACCCAGATATAGTAGCTGCTCTCTTCCAGAAATACGGCGTGAATCTGCGGATAAATCGCCAGACAGGAATCGATTTCCCTGATATACTGTCTGCACTCAGGGCTGTCCTTTAAGGCCAGAACACGGTACAGGGAATACTGGCGGATAGTATTCACATATTTGACTTCATTTGCCTGCGGCCTGTTAGACCGCAGCAGCGCATGAAGGATATACTGCTCAATCAGCGGATTCTGTTCAAACACTGTCACCTCAAGCCTTTTCTTCTGTGAATCCAGTTCCTCCAGCGCCTTCTCTATGATCTGATACTCATTGAGACTTTCTTCATGCTCTTCTTCCAGAAGCATCTCCATAATATGTTTTAACGGCTGATAATTATATTGTGTCATCCGGTATGCCACCAGCAGGATCAGAGCCAACAGAATCAGGCAGCCTGCAATGATCCATTCCGCAAACAACATAAAATCCCGGTAAAGAAAGTCATTTTCCAGAATCTGCAGGACA